>Ga0209501_10000416_pt1 | contig 51697 bp, 50 predicted proteins | sample ArcticOcean_MG_C_4_FD_187434 | JGI IMG/M metagenome (GOLD analysis project Ga0209501, IMG submission 187434) | Marine microbial communities from western Arctic Ocean - ArcticOcean_MG_CB4_134 (SPAdes) (version 2) | ecosystem: Environmental > Aquatic > Marine > Oceanic | place: Arctic Ocean...
GCTCAACGTCCTGGAAACCGACCAAGTTGCCCTCGAAACGACCACTCCCTCTAGCCCCGGAGTCCTCAAGCCCGTCGGCAACGACAACTACGTCCACGTGGTGATGCCGATATTCGTTCAGTGGTGATAAATCCGTAGCCCCTGAGATTGGGGGTTCATTCCGAGTCGGAGCGGCTTTATGACCGAGCCTGTCCAGGCCTCAGTTCATACTGACCCTGCCTACAGATGGTTCGTCCACGAGCTATGTTAGTCCGGTAAGTACTGGGACAGGGTTGCAGAGCATGATAGCTTCGGGCCCACGCAGTTTGATGATTATAGGTGTCGGGCCTGTGCTTTTCGCTCGGAATTTCGCCCACGCCTGTCCGCCTCCTAACATTACCCAACGCTCTCTGGCGGAGGAAGTAGCCCCGTTATTCCCATACACGGAAGCGGGCGGCGGTGGCTCCAACTCTTCGATGGGATGTAGGCCGTGGCCGTTGGTGCGGGCGCACTTGTGACCTTCAGGGTCGATGGGCTGATGGCAGAGCACGCAGATAGGTCGGCCAGAAGTGACGACCTTCAGTGCGTTGTCTGCGAACTCCATAAACTGGTCTTTGTCGCCCCAGATACGGAGGAGGGCATCGGAGCCGTCTTCATCGTCTTGCTCGTACACGTCGATGATGAACTTCATCACCGTGCCTTCGATACCCAGCACCAGCTTACCGAGCTTGAACTCCATGCTGGTTGCCGGAGGAGCCTCGCGTGACGCCAAGTCAATTGTCGAGCCACCGTCAGGCAGTTCAGGGGCTGCGGCGACCAACTGGTTAACGGCCAGCGCCATCTGGAGAAGCTGCTCCTTTTCGAGCCAGATGGTCGCGCCGCTGCTCCCGCTGTTCACGAGAATGCGGAAGGTTCGACCGCCGGGCTGACCGAGGGCTTCAGGATGAAGCCTCGATACGTTGGTGAATTCTGCGAATGGGTCGGGCATGCGTTAAATAGTAGTGGGTCTGAGATCGGGCCGCAAGGGAGGGTGTTAGCTGTTGGGTGATGGGTGTTGGCCAAGGACGATCATGGCGGCCATGTAGCCCGCGCCGAAGCCGTTGTCGATATTGACGACCGAGACGCCCGCAGCGCAGCTATTGAGCATTGCGAGAAGCGCAGCGAGGCCCTCGAAACTGGCTCCGTAACCGATGCTGGTAGGCACGGCGATGACCGGCACCTTAACCAGTCCACCAACGACCGAAGGCAGCGCGCCTTCCATACCCGCCACAGCAACGATGACCTTGGCCTCGTTAATCGTCGGCATTTGAGCGAACAGGCGATGAATGCCTGCTACACCCACGTCGATGACGCGCTCGACCTGGCACCCCATGATCTCTGCTGTGATGGCGGCCTCTGTCGCTATCGGCAGATCGGAGGTCCCGCCGCTTACCACAACCACGCCGGGAGTAAGTTCAACATCCTTGCGTCGGTCGACGGTGATCATCTTGGCCGTCTCGTTGAAAATGGCGTCAGGTACCGATTCGATAGCCGCTAGGTGCGCTTCTACGGTCGTCTTGGTGACCAGCAGCGTATCGGACTGTTCCAGCAGTGCAGACGCTAGCTTCGCAATCTGCTCTGGGGTCTTGCCCAGCCCGAAGACGACTTCCGGGAATCCTGTGCGGATGACTCGGTGGTGGTCTACCTTGGCGAAGCCGAGGTCCTGGTACGGCAGTTCGGTCAACCGGGCAACGGCGGTATCCGAATCAATTCGGTCGGCCTTGAAGTCGTCTAACAGCTTGTGTAGTCGTTCTGCGTCGATTGGAACACCCTCACCTCAATCTCCGACCTTGTCGAGAGTCCCGATAGTCCCGATGACGAGTCGGGACGTATCAGACCTCTCCCTTTTGGAGAGGAGGAAGACTTTAGAAAACACCTAGCACCCGAAACCTGTTACACCTTCCCGTCGATTATCACGTCGAGTACCGCCGGTTTGCCCGATGCCAATGCCTTGTCGATCTCCGGCGCGATGTCGGCTGGATTTTCTATCTTCCGGCCATACACGCCCATCGCCTCGGCCATACCGGCGATGTCAAACGGCACCGGGAAGTCCATACCAATATACTTGCTGGTCGGAGTTTCCTGGCCCTCGACGAGAGTCTTGTAGGCGTTCATGTTGACCTTGAGCACTCGGTACATACCGTTGTTGCAGACTACGTAGACCACTGGGATGTTGTAAGTTGCGGCAGTCCAGAGGCCCTGCACGGTCATCATGGCGCTGCCGTCCCCGAGGATGCCAACGACTGGCCGGTCGGGGTGCGCCAACTTCACCCCCAGAGTCCCGCCCATGCCCCAGCCGAGAGCGCCACCGCGTCCTGCGTAGAAGCTTTGCGGCTCGTCGAACTGGAAGGCGGAGTGTACGGCGTCGCGGGCGGTGACCGAGTCGTCGGCGATGATGGTGTCGTCCGGGACAGCCTGAGCGATCTCGTACGCCATGCGCTCACGGGTCATCGGCGAGTCGTTCCACTGCGCTTTCAAGTTCTTGTCCCATGCGGCTCGCTGCGCCCGCTTCTCCTCGGCAAGAACAGCCGCTCGGCCCTTGGCTGCCTCCCGCGCGGAGCCGGACATGCCAGCGTCGAGCGACTCGGTAAGGTCGGCCAGCGTCACCTTGGGGTCGGCGACGATGCCCACGGCGGTGCGCTGTGTCGTGCCTACCTGGGTCGGGTCGGTATCGATATGAATGAGCTTGGTGTTCGGGCCAAAGTAGTCGAGGCGCGGCTTGGAGAACATGTAGTAGCCCGAAGCCATCTTGCCGACGAGAAGAACCGCGTCGGCTTTGTTCAATATTTGTTCAGACTCAGGGTACGCCAGCCGGATGGTGCCTCGGAACTGGGGATGCGATTCGGGGAAGTTCATTTCGGAGTGCATGATCGTCGTGTGGACAGGGCAGCCAAGCAGTTCAGCCAATCGCACGGCCTCGCCGGACGCACCGGACTGCGAGATACGGTCGCTGATTATCATGATCGGGTTCGATGCCTCGGCCAGAATACGCGTCGCGTCCTCAATGGCCTGCACGTCAGGCGCGGTGCGATGGTAACCCTGCGACGAGGGGAAGATGTTAAAGTCGGCCTCGTCGTCCATTGAGTTCGCGGAGAACCCAACGTATGTCGGGCCGGTTGGCGGGGTCTTGGATTCATTGAAGGCGCGGCGCAGGAAGAATGGCACCTGCTCGGCGTGGGTAGCCTCCGCCGTCCACTTGGTGAACTGCGGCACCATAGCCGCCAAGTCGGTGCGCTCATGAGCTAGTTCGCGGATGTCCTTGTTGCCAGAGGTGACGACCATCGGCGAGCCGCCCTCGTGGGCGTTGTGCATCAAGCTAATGGCGTTCGCGAGACCTGTCTCGATGTGAATGTTGACGAACGCAGGCTTGCCGGTCGCCCGCCCATACGAATCGGCCATGCCGACGGCTACCCCCTCCTGGGTAACGAGAACATAGTTCAGGTCCGGGTAGTGCTCGATGGCGTCCATCATGGCGCTCTCGCTGGTGCCGGGGTTTCCGAAGACGTACTTAACGCCCTCGGCCTGCAGCATCTGCATCATCGCGTGCTTGCCAGTCATTACAGTCATTGTGCAAAATTCTCCATCAAGCGAATTGCGCCCATCAGGTCACAGGCGCGTTCCATTATAGCGGCGTCGCGACTTTGTACCAAATCGTGATTGTTAATGCGCGCTCAATGGCATAGTGCAACGTAACCATGCCGCCGTCCGATCCATCGGACACGCGTTAGTTCTTTATAACGAGCCCAATAGACCCTACGGGCTATGGACGGTCATACGTATATGTCGTACAACATCAATATGATTGGCGATACCAGTCCAGGGTGCTCTCCTCGATAATTGTCATGAGAGGGCCATTTCGGCCAGCCTCTATGAGATATACCACCTACATACACAAGAAAGCTCGGCACTGGAGTATCGCCGCCGTGATCGCGACTGCTGTCTTGGCTGCCGCTTGCGTGAGCGTCAGTGTCGATGGCAGCACGCTCGCCACCGAGGTTAGGGATGACGAGTTCACGGTGACCGAAAACCCGGCCCTCGACGTTCGCACGGAGAACGGGCGGATCGATGTCGTTCCGGGCACCGATTTCACGATAACGGTCAAGACCACGCTGAAGGGGCCCGAAAAGCTGGAATACAGCGTGTCCCAGAAAGGCGACAAGGTCGTCGTGGACGTACGGCGCACGGGGCCGAGCGGCGTGTTTAACATCGGGAATAGTCCCGGGGCAGACATCGAGATAACGGCACCGGTCAACACGTCGTACCGCCTCGTGACGAGCAATGGCCGAATCGAGATTGATGGGTTCCAGGCATCGGGCAGTCTCGACACGTCTAACGGCAGAATCGTGGCACGGAATATTGTCGGTGATCTGCAAGCCGACACCAGCAATGGGGCCATCGAGATCGACGGCTACGAGGGCTCGGCACGCCTGGAGACCTCCAACGGCTCGATAACAGTAACCGATGGCAAAGGCGAGTTCGACGTCGAGACCAGCAACGGCCGCATTGAGGTCAAGGCGGAGTTGGTGCCCGACGGGAGCAATCGCATGCGGACGTCCAACGGCTCCGTTACGGTTACAGTGCTCGGCACCCCCAGCATCGATCTGGACGTGGCCACTAGCAACGGCTCGATCAAGAACCGCTACCCGATTCTGACAACCGGACCAAGTCGGAACTCCCTGCGCGGCGAGATCGGCGGTGGCGAGGCGGGGCTTGTAATCAGGACTTCAAACGGCTCGGCGACGATTGAGTGAGCAAACGTTAGGAAAAACGTCAGACCTAATGACCTTTGGGTAGGCGACACACTGTTGGTCAACGTCGCAACAAATTACGTTTGACGCTTTACGTTTCGGTTTTCAGGCTTTCGATCTGAGGAGGGGACATGGAGCAACGAAAACAGGTCTGGGCCACACCGCGATCATCGTCGTCTGGACGGCCGTCGCGCTGGCAAGTATCTACCCTCCCCCATTGGAGGTTGTGGACCAAGGTGGCGGCGACACGACCGTGAGTTTCCCAATAGCAGCTCTCTTCGTATCGACGGCCGCCGCGATCGCTACGCCGTTTATCGCCATATGGGGCTATCGAGCGTAATCGAGGAACTCTCGGACCTGCCAGTTCGGTTGCCACTTCCCACTCGCTGGGGATATGCTGGTTGCCTATGTTCACCTGCAGGAGTACGAAATGGTTCGAGCATTCATCTTGATCGAGATGGCGGCCGGGTACTCAACATCCCTTGTAAGCAGCCTCGTGGGGCAAGCGGGAATCATCGACGTGGTGCGCGTGACGGGGCCTGTTGACGTGGTCGCGACCATCGAGGCGCCGACTATCCAGGAGATCAGTTCTCTCGTCAACGAGAAGATTCACTCGTTGGATGGCGTCGTGCGCACGACCACATGCGTGGCACTGGATTGAGAGTTCCGACGAGGAAACGATCCAGGCTAGTTTTTACGGTTGCTCTGTGATGCCCGTGGATTCGCCGATGTCGTCCCATTCCGGGACATGCCGGCGGCGTCTGTGGCCGAGCAGGGCGTGTGCAAGGACAAGACCCGAGAGGCCGCCCATGCCGAACACGAGAGTCGTGTCACCATCGTAATAGACCGTCAACGCAGCCAAGGTGCCATACCCGAATACAATGCTGAATAGCGAAGAATAGGGAATCTTCTGTCCGCCAAGAGCGACGAGCGAAGCCACCGCGAGGCTAATGAATCCCAGGATAGGGAACAGCCCAAAGATGGAGCCGCCGAGGGTGGCGAGGCCGTCGCCACCGCGGAAGCCGGTGAACATGGATTTCCAGTGTCCGACAACGGCTGCGCCCGCGGGGAGCAGTATCCACGGGCTCTCGACTCCCATGAAATCGGCAAGCATTATCGCCAGCGCACCCTTCGCCATGTCTCCCGTCAAGACCATGACCGCAGGAAGCTTGCCCACGTTTCGCCGGACGTTCGACGCGCCCGGAAGGCCGGTACCGACTTCAAAAATGTTTACGTCGCTGTGACGACGACTGATCAGATACGCGAGCGGCAGCGCACCCAGCAGGTATCCACCGGCGGTGGCGATTAGCACCGTCGGCACTATCCCAAGAATTTCATTCAATATCCGTATATCTCCACGGGGGTCTTGCTTGATTATACAAACATCAATGTGTTTACGCTATAGATTGGCGTCCACAGTCGTCGCGTGCTGACCTGTTGCGTAGTCGCTGGAATGATCCGTATACTCGCGGCAAACCCTGCAACGACGACTGGAGATCACCGATGCCAAGCACCTACGAGACCGCACGAATAGTTCGGGCCACCCCCAAGCGTCTGTTTGAGGCGTGGTTGGATAGTGATGAGCACAGTGGTATGACGGGCCGAGCAGCGGCAATCAACCCTAGTCGTGGTAAATCGTTCAGCTACGCCGACGGGCTGATCACGGGTCGAACTCTGGAAGCGGAGCCGTACCATCGCATCGTGCAGGTCTGGAACGCCGAGGAGCCAGGCGGGCGTGTCTTCGAGTCGCAGGTCGAGATCACTTTTGTCACCGGTCCCAACTGGGGAGGACTGCCCGGCTCTCCGGCAGATGGGGCGACGATCAAGATTCGCCACTGGGGACTACCTCCGGAACAGCGGCTCTTCACCCCTCAATGGTGGGAAGACCATTATTTCCAGCCGATGGAAGCCTACTTCGCCAGGGCAAATGCTAGGTTCATGCGTCCCTCACCCCAAAGTGCCTCTCCCAGGAGCAGGGAGATCATCCGGTTCAGCGAGCAATTGATACACAAGGGCTTCGCGTATGCCTACGCCGTCTCGGCCGTCGACATGACCGGCAATGGCAGCCTGGATTTAGTAGCCGTAGACACCAACGTCGGCCTGTACCTGTTTGAGAACGACGGCAACGGCAACTTCACCCATCATGTGATCCGTCGGCGAGTCGGTGAGTGGCTCGAACGGCACGCTATCGCCGACATCAACGGCGACGGAAAACCGGAGATCGTGTCGGTTGACAACACGAACGGCTGTCTTCTGTATTTCGCGTACGACGGCGACCCACGAGACAGCGCCTCGTGGACGCATCACTATATTACAGAGGGCGAACTCCCCGGCGCATACGATCTGACGGTTGCCGACCTGGACGGTGATGGGGACCTGGACGTGGCCGCGTCGAGCTGGAGAATCGGCAATCACTTTGCCTGGTTCGAGAACCGCGACGGCGAGTGGGTGAAGCACATGATCGAAGATAACATTGGCGAGACCCGCGCCATTCATGCTGTTGACTTTGACGGCGATGGACACCCCGACCTGCTCGGAACGGCTTTCACGGGCAATCAGGTCATGTGGTACAGAAATCCGGGTGACCCGGCCAACCAGCCCTGGCAGAAATCCGTCATCGACGACAGCCCTGGGCCGATGCACGGCCACCCGGTGGACATGAACGGCGACGGCAACATCGACGTGGTTATGGCCTTGCGCGGCTCCGATGATCCCGAGAACGAGGGGCTAAACCAGATCGTGTGGTATGAAAACGGCGGGTCTCCTGAAACGGTCCCCTGGAAGAAGCACGTTATTGCCAATGGCTTCCCAATGGCTTTCGAGGCAGTGGCGGCCGACATCGACGGGGACGGTCAGATCGAGGTCGTGGCGACGGCGTGGGGCGAAGATGGCAGACTGGCCCTCTTCAAGCACCGGGGTGATCCAACGGGGCCCTGGGACATGCAGATATTGAAGGAAGGCTGGTCCAACGTCACTCAGGCGATACTGGTCGACCTGACTGGTAACGGACGGCTCGATATCGTTGCCTGTGCAGAGCGTGGCAGCAACGAACTACGCTGGTGGAGAAACGAGGGGCCCGCTGAGAAGTGAGGGGCACTCCTTACTTAATTCTTCCCCAAGCAGGGGAGAGATAGAGAGGGGCCTAGCAGTCAGCGTTGTCCGCTAAAGCTCGACCCTGTCTGGCAGTTCGTCTAAGCCAAAATACTCGTGCTCGATACGGTCGTCGTAGACCTTGACTACGCGAAGACCCGATGGGTCGCGACCGAGCGGGCACCCAATAGCGCCCGACGCGGTAATTTCAAGGTCTCCGTAGTAGGCATCGTTGTTTTGGTGCCAGTGACCGGCAAAGGCGTTGGTGACGCCGTAGCGCTTCAGCAAGTCGACAACAACCGTTCGCCGCTCATGAGGTACATTCAACCAGTTATCCACTTCATCTAAATATGAGAGGAAGAGCGGGTGGTGAGTGAACAGGACGATGTTGTCAGCGCCGCCGTCGCGCGCCTGGCTCAGGTCCGATTCAAGGAAGTGCAAAACGGCGTCCCACTCGTGCGGCACTTCCGAGGAGTTGCGGACGACTGTCGAGTTGATCACGACAAAGTGACTGCCTTCGTGGTCGAACGAGTAGTTGTCCGGGCCATAACGATTACGGTATGCGGCGAGCGTTTGTTCTGTGGGTGGTTCAAGGACATCGTGGTTCCCCGCAACCCAGTACATGGGGATGTCGTCCCGAAGCTGCGCGGTGATTCTCGCCAACTCAGCGTGTTGGTCCAGGTTGTCGTGGTTGTTCACCAAGTCGCCGCAAACGACGGCGAACGCCGCGCCCAGCCGGTTTGTAGCCGCGATGGCCCTGGTATACAGGTCGGTCTCTATTTCGAGACCCGTTGCAGCGACCGCTGGCGGGTGAAGACCCCTGCGGTGCATATTGTCGAGCGCCTCGCCCGTCAGCCCGCTGAATCCAGCGAACATACCGAACTGGGTGTCGGCCATCTGTACGAAGAAAAAGCTCATGATAATTGCCTGCTCACTGTTGTGGGGCCGCAATCCTCAACCGTCGCATGGGAGGGTAGTATGCCATAATACCACCTGTCCAGAGGATCGAAGGCGTAAGTACGACGGAATATCCGGGATAAAACAGTAAATGAGCGTCACTGAAGTCACCAGACAGAGCAGGCACGCTTGGGCGGTCTGGGTTTTCGTCCTGGGTTTCTTCGCGGTGATCGTCGGGACGATGCTCGCGGTGTATAGCCCGGAGCGTTCGGGCGTTGTGGTAGTCGTGGCGGCGATTGTTGTCGCCATCGTCTACACTCTCGCCGCCTGGGTCTTCATGCGCTCAGTCCTGCAGCCGCACGTCCAGTGGGACATATACCTGGCTAACGACAAGAAGAATTGGATTCGAGTTATGGCCTCACAGGCGAACGGTCTCTGCACTGTCGCGCTCAACGGTGAACGGGTCGCCGAACGGCAGAGCCTCAAGCTCATGTTCGACATGGATGTGAGCCTCGATGTCCCCCTACCCAACCATTCCGCTGCTCTGCTGATCCGAACCCCCTGGTTTCTGCGGATGAAGATGTATCTCGATATCGACGGCGAACGGATCGTGAGTGCGTGAGAAGAAAAAACCTGAACCGTCAATCGTAACTCTGCGAAAAAGTTGTCCGCTTCGTCTCACCTTGGCCTACGACATTACGTTTGACGCTTGATGTTTTCTCTCCGACGTTTTGGTTCTCGTCGTTCGACCTTTACACGCTCCTTAGCTATAATAGGAAGCTGACTCCAAACGGAATCGAGGTCCAACGTATACGATGGCAAAGGTGCGGGTAATGTACTGGAAGGAAATTCCAGTACAAGTTCAAGGGCAGGACGACGCGGGGCAGGTGTCGAAGCCCCTCGACGACCGTTTCCAGGAAGCCGCCGACGCCATCTCCATGTTCGACGGCAGCGCCGGTACCGATGACTATTTGATGGCATGGAATTGGGGCGAATATGTCGAGGTCGACGGGACAGCCGAGGAGGCCGCGGTGACGATGGCGGAGCGCTACAATTCCGGGTTCCCGGCAGACTTTGTAGCGCGTATCCGCGATCTTCACAACGACGGGAAGCGCGACCCTACGCTGGGCGCGATAGACTCCTGGATGCAGGAAGGTTAAGAGGGAGATGTGGGACATCCAACAATACTTGAACGACTAGCGCGCGGCGACATTATCGTGTCCGACGGCGCGACCGGAACATACCTTCAGACCCACGGTCTTGAAGCAGGCGGTTCTCCAGAGGCGCTAAACCTCGACCAGCCTGAATTGATCCGCCGAATGGCCGCCGACTACTTCAACGCCGGCTCCGAAATGGTTCTAACGACATCGTTTGGCGGTTCCAACTTCATGCTGAAGAAGTACGGCTACGGCGACCGCGTGCGTGAAATCAACCGGCTGGCAGCGCAGCACGCCAGGGTCGTAGCGTCGCCGTGGCACTACGTCGTCGGCTCTGTCGGGCCGACGGGCGAGATCCTCGAAAGTAACGCGGGCACAACGTCCGACGCTGAGGTCTATGATGCCTTCGTCGAGCAAATCACGGCACTCGAAGAGGGCGGGGCCGACGCTGTCGTTATAGAGACGATGATCTCCTCCGAGGAAGCGGTCCTGGCGGCCAAAGCAGCCAAGGAGCATACCAACCTGATAGTCATGTCAACGATGATGTACGACAAAGGGCCGCGCGGCTGGTTCACAATGATGGGCGATACGCCCGAAAAGGCAACCAAGAAACTCCGCGACGCTGGCGTCGATATCGTCGGGGCCAACTGCGGCAGCGGCAGCGACCGTATGATTGAGGTCGCCCGCGCCATTCGCGAGACTGACGACGGCTATATGCTGATCCATTCGAATGCCGGTATTCCTGCTATCCGCCAGGGCCAGATTGTCTACTCGGAGACGCCGGAATACATGGTCGAGCGCTTCATGAGTCTAGCTGATGTCGGCGTCAACATAATTGGTGGCTGCTGCGGCACGACTCCAAAGCATATCGAAGCGCTCGCCGAGGCGATTCGCGAGCGTGGCAAGCTGGAAGCGGCAACGGTATAGCAAAAGATTCTCTCCTTACAGGGAGAGATACTACGAGCGAGACCGGGCGGACGCTAATCCTTAAGCCCCTTCGTCAATCCTTCCCCCTCAGGCGGAAGGAGGCAAGAATCAAAAGGAGACGACACCATGACCACACTCAAAACCGGCGACCGGGGTCGAGTCCTGGAAGTTATCGAGAAGTACGGGAAGTGTATGGAACTGATATCCATGGACCCGAACTTCCACGAGATCACTGTCGGGCTGTACATGAAAGACGGCACCCTTACCGTCTGGTCGTTTAGCCAGAAGCCCGGTGTCGAAGGTCGCGTCACGCAAATCCGCGACCAGCTTGTCGAGCTGGGTGACATGGTGCCGATCGAAGGGACACACAACCAGGCGAAGTTCCCTGACGGCGAGATGTATAACCGGCCACTCCGCTTCCTTTTGCGGCAGGCAGTCGAGAAACCCTTCGGCACGAAGCACCCTGAGGGGCGCATCCAGATCAAGGACCTCCGCTCGCCGCTGCAAATCGTCGTGACGCCTGAAGAAGTGGACGGTAGATGGGTTTACAACGTCACGACCGAGGGCGAGTACAAGAACCCCAAAGTTCGCGTACGCGCCGTCGTGCAGGGCTTCGCGCGATACGGAGAGTTGGAAAAAGTTGGGGACTATGATGTGGCTTTCCCCCACGGCGGTAGAAGGGATGGCTTGGTTCGCCTCATCCTGCCCAACGCACGTAACGTCACAGGTACGGCGGACATGCTGGAAGCCGAGGCGCTCCGGGGTCAGATGACGACCGGCACCCTCGGTTTCGCGCAAACGTAAACGTCACCACAAGGGTGATGGGGCAAAAATATCGCCGAAGCTATCTAGCCGCCGGTGGTAAGCCGATAGCCGAAGCCGCGGACAGTGGTGATGAACTCGGGCTTGGAGGGGTCGGATTCGATACGCAGGCGGAGACGACGGATAGACTGCTCGATCTCGGAGTCACCGACCGCGCCGCCCTCACGCTCCGGCCAGCCGACCGCCGCAATCTCATCCTTGCTGCACGCCTCGCCCCGGCGGTTGTAGAGCAACTCCAGGACATCGAACTCCTTGCGGGAGAGCGGCGGTTCGAGCTTGTCGGCCCGCACCCATACTTCACGCGTCTTGGAGTCCACGATGATCTCGGAGTTGCTGCTGGACGGTGCCGACGGGAGGGTTATGGTCGTGCCTCTGGCCTGGAATCGGAGGACGACTTGCCCTTCTGCCAACTCGACCTTGTCGCCACTCTGAAGTATCTGTGAATCGTCCTTAAGACGAGTACCGTTCACGAAGGTGCCGTTCTTGCTGCCCAGGTCGCGGATTCGGTAGTGGTCTCCATCCTGAATGACTTGCGCATGCATCCGAGACACAAAATGGTTATCGACGAAAAGGTCGACTTCGGGCGCAGCGCCGAGCAGCGATACCTGCTGGTCTAAGGGGAGCACCCTGGCCCCAGGAAGTCCTCGCTCGACAACGAACATGGAATATGGTTCGTCAGCCATCGCTCGTCTTTCTTCGTGTCTGCATTCCGGTCTTTTCTTTGAGGCGCTGTGATTGAGCCAGCATCCGCATCATCACCCACTCGATCCATTTAGAGCCGGATCGCATTCCTCAATCAAGGGAAAGTGAGGAAGAGTTCCTCAATATTGTGTCACTACCTAATTCTATCTACGACCGGCCTCAGTGACAACCCTCTGCAAATGCCAAGCACGCGCCGTTTTCGTTTTGTCAGGTTGCTGTCAGGTTCCCACAGGGCTTTCGTCAGGTAACTCCGTTCCATGGTCAATAGACTGAACAAGTCAGATTTGACGGTGGCATGGAAAAACAGCCACCAGACCGAAGCACTGATCTGACGAATATTTGACAGGGAAGCGGAGGTATTTATCATGATTGCATTGCACAGTTGCCCAAGGTGTAAGGGAGCGGTTCTCGAACATGGCGGGTCGTATGTCGACAGTGCTATGTGCCTAAACTGCGGTTGGCGCAAGACAGATGTCCCCAGCGAGGTGATGCAGCAGGTCAAAGAACACCTCGGCGACCCGTATATGGAAGACCGGTATACCCATGCTCGAATCGGCACGGGCAAGCCCCCGCTCAGCGGTTGGGACAGAGTGAAGAGGCGGAGAGAGCGTGAAAAGGCGCGTAAGGAAGCGACATTGAGCAGAGCCGGCTAGAAGAGAAAACCTGATCATTCGACGACTGACTACAAAGTTCCTGGCAGTTCCTGGCTGGGCTGCCAGGCCAGTTGTAGGGGCGTCCTTCTCTGGAAGGACCTGCCCAGGCGATCCTCCTCAGTCGGTGTGACAACGTCGACGCTCCGCCCGCCTCCAGGTGGAGCACCGGCCCCTGCAACTCCCGCTCCAAAATATGGGTGCCCGCGGGTGTTGCAGGGGTCGTCTCGTTCAGGTTCCACGTGCTGGACATGGACGAAACGGGTAGAGCAAGGCGTCTCGGTCCAGCCTGGGCGAAGAAGTTCCAGATAAGCCGTAGCCTTCGCGGCACGACCATACGAATGTCCTATTGACCAAACACCGTGAGCGTCCTACAATAAGTTCATGAGCTTTTTGATGACCTGCGCCTGTATAAGTGTCCCATCGAGAGGGTGTAACCGCTCGCAGGTCTGATTTGTCCGCAATCAATTGAGTAACTTGCACACCCTCGTCGACCATTGACGAGGGTGTTTTGCGTTTGGAGAGAATCATGGCAACCAAGACAACGATTCAAGATAGCTTTGTTCACTCACTGTTCAGCTTCCCAAACCCGGTTAACGAAGTGGCAGCCCGGCTAGTAGGGGGTATGACACTGGCTCTGGCGGTGGCGATTATCGCGACCGGCGAGCCCTGGCTGCTAGCCCTGCTCGTCTACGAGTTCACGGCGAGGGTCGCAACTGGGCCGACTCTCAGCCCAATGGGCTCGCTGGCGACGAAAGTGCTCGCGTCTCGCATCGCAGAGCCGCGGCCCGTGCCTGGGCCGCCAAAGCGCTTCGCCCAGGGCGTTGGGCTGGTCTTCTCAGTGACCGCATCCGTACTGTATTTTGTCACCGGCTCGATGTTCGTGCCGAGTATCGTCCTGTCGGTCCTGGTGGTATTCGCCGCTCTAGAAGCATTCATCGGATTCTGCGCAGGATGCTTCGTCTTCGGTTATCTGATGAAGTGGGGTTTAATCTCCGAGTCGCACTGCGAGGCGTGCGTTGTGGCCCCAGTCGCCGACGGGACGCCTTCCTGCTAGCACCGTCGCTTATCTGATCGGATCCCTTCGAAACACAAAAGCAGCCGAGCACTCCGGTTCCCAGGCTGGCCTTGCCCGAGAGGTGCCGGAGCGCCCGACTGCTTCCGTTCAGCGTTGGCCCGATGCGTCATCTGCACAAAGCAGACGCACTCAGACCTTTGCCAAAGCTAGAGGAGGGTCACCCCTCCGTCTATATTCATCATCTCTACCTCCTTCTTTCACCGCACGTGTGGATTTCCTTCCGAAGAAGACCGCGCGGCATACCCATCGATGGATGCCGTAATATACCATAATGGGGTGATTTATGCGCGACATACTGAGTAAAGGCCAGGATTGAGTCTGTTTTTTCTAAGCTCAAGATCAACCACCCGACTCTGATAGAGAGCTATTACGCCGACCTGGCGGAAGATGAGACACGGGCGTGAGAGTGCCGGTTCACATATGTCAGATTAAGTATTGACTATTACACTTTAAACAATCCTCCACTCTGAAAATGATCGAAGGATGTGTCCGCTTACCGTCCTCTGCGTTTCAACGCCACTACACGCTCGACCAGAATCGGAAGAATCTCGCTTGTCGTTCCCTGCAAGGTCACGTCGGCGCGGTCGGATAGCTTTGTGGTGTTAGGGTTGATCTCGATGACCACGCCGCCCTGAGCCAGGACACGATTTGGCAAGTTGGCAGCCGGGTATACGCTTGCTGAGGTGCCAGCCGCGATCATACAGTCGCAGCGTTCGGTCACCTCGTAACAACGGTCGAGAGTACCACGTGGAATCGGCTCACCGAACATGACGGTGTCGGACTTGATCAGGTCACCGCACTCCGGACATCGTGGCGGCTGACCTTTGAACACGAGCTCTGTCCTTGGCCAGCGCTTTTCACAGCCAATACAACGAAAAAAATTTCGGTTGCCGTGAATTTCGATGATAAGCTCGGAACCAGCGAGCGTATGAAGACCATCGACATTCTGGGTAATGGTCGCCTTTAGCACGTCAAGGCGTTCGAGTTCGGCGAGCGCGTCGTGTCCAGGATTGGGGACGGCCTTATCTATGGCGTCGCGGAATTTTGCGCGAGTCGGGTCGGCGGTGCTGCTAACGTACTGCTCCCACCACGCGGTGGGATTCTCGACGAAGAGTTTGTAGCCGTTCGTGGTCGGCTGGCCGAGCTTCGACCAGATGCCATCTGGCCCGCGAAAGGTCGGTACGCCACTCTCGACGGAAATGCCCGCGCCAGTCAGCGCTACGACGTACTCCGACTCGACGATGAGCGTTGCCGCATCTTCTATTTTTTCGTTCGTGGTAGCCGCGCTGGGAGTTTTCAAATGGGTTCCCTTAAACCGTCGTTGGGTTGCGAGCATGGCCCTTCACCCCCACTCTAACTCTCCCCCGTCGAGGGAGAGAGGACGGGCCGAGTGGACTAGGCTAAGGCTCTATCCTCCAACGTAGCACATCCTTCTTGACCTGGAACAATTGCGCGCCGGACTTTTCGAGGACGCGGCGGGAGGCGGTATTGTTCGGCTCGGTGTCCGCGACCAGGGTCTTCACGCCGGGCTGTTGCAAAACCCACGTTGCCATGGTGCCTACCGCTTCGGTGGCGTAGCCGCGTATACGATAAGCCCGCCGGACGACATAGCCGAACTCGACTTCGCCATTGTCGCTCGGCGGCCCGTGGAAGTTGAACTCGCCGACGATGCTGTTGTGCTCTTTCGAAATGATCTGCCAGAAGGTGTACCACAGATAGCCCGTCGCGCTGCGCTCAAGGTGCTCCGTGACGGCCTGCAAGGACTCGTGAACGCGCTTGTCATAGTCGACATCACCATAGTGCGGCTCCGATAGGGGCTCGACTCCCAATGCCACTTGGAGCTTCTCGTAGTGGTCGAGTCGGAGGCGCATGAGACGCGGGTCGAGGGGGATTATGGTGAGGCGGGGAGAGTCGATTTGAGGAGTCATGTTCGACGATATCCGCGTGTCTACCCTTTGGGCATTTCAAATACTGGCTCATGTCGCCGCACGACCAACGTTCCAAACAGGATGTCATGGAGACTCCGGTTTCGGCGATCAACCAACATAAACACAATTGGAACGAGAGGTATAGATGCTAGTCCTACATATAAGCCCGTGTAGAGCGCCCGAGGCGTAGAGAGACAGAAATCGACGCACTCCTCAATCATCTCAGGCTGCGCAAGACCATCGAATACAGATCCGTCGATGATGATCGTTGCTATAGAGATCGGAAATGCGATCAATGGTGGAAGTACGAACTTACCAACTACCTCGCGCCAGAAGGTCCTTCCGAGGCTCGGCTTATCAAGAATTGTCGTGATGACTTCGATACCCACAGCCAATTTGCCAACAGTCCGCCCATCTTTCATCGACGTTGCAAGCCAAAAATAGACGGGCGGTACTATCACGATTGCGATTGCGGAAAACAACCCGGGTACTAACCACCGTAACGTAGCGAGAGCGGCACCAACTACAACGACGTCGATCAAGAAGGCGGCAACGCGTTTCCAGGCTCTTGCAATGCGCAGTTCATGCTTGTCGGCTCGCGCTTGATGATCGGATACCATTACGCTATTCTCCTGGCCTCAACCGACCCCGCTCGACCACATACCGTGTCATCTTACTCAAAAATTCCGGCTCGATAAGATCTACGTCGGCGGTAGTCAAAAATACCTGCTCGTAGTGGGATGCGCGCTCCAGTACCATTCGGCGGCGGGAGGCGTCTAGCTCGGAGAGGACATCGTCGAGGAGAAGGATAGGTTCCTGGTTACGCACGTTGCGGAGGTATGCGGCCTCCGCCAGCTTCAGGGCTAGTATGGCCGTCCTTGCCTGTCCGCGCGAGGCGTAGAGGCCCAGATCCATGCCGTCGAGAAGTAGCTGAAAGTCGTCACGGTGGGGGCCACGGACGGAGAATCCCTGTGCGATTTCCCGTGTACGAACGTCGGCAAGCGATTTTTGTATAGAGTCCCCGATTTCGTCGGGGGTCGTCTGGCCGTTGATCTCGACACTGGGGCGGTAGACCAGTTCCAGTCGCTCGGCGTCGTCTGTCAGTTCGAGATTGATCGGCGAGGCGACCTCGGACAGGGCACGCAGGGTCTCCAATCGACGTGCCATGACGACGCTGCCCGACTCGACCAGCTCATCGTCCCAGAATTCCAACTCGCTCGGCTTGGAGCGACCTTCCTTGATGTTCTTGAGCAAGTGATTGCGCTGGGTGACAACGCGCTGGTAGCGCTGAATGGCGCGAAGGTACTCGCGGTCGGCCTGCGAGATGAGGATGTCCATATAGCGGCGGCGCACGCCGGGCGAGCCGTATACCAGATCAAGGTCTTGCGCGCTGAACATGACCGCGTTCATTTCGCCGACGAGGTCCGATGCCCGCCGGGGCACGCCGTTGACCCGCACGTATTTCTGGACGTTCACGCGATCTTCGTCATCGTCGCTTGGCGTCTGGGTAACGGTGTTCTTGAAATCGACCTGTACCCGGACTGGACCGCCCCTTCGCTGGACTACTGCCGCGACCTGCGAAAAAAATTCTTCGCCGATAGACTGCTGGCGGACAAGTTCGCGTTCAGTGGTGGCGCGCTGTGATTTGGCGATGACGAGGAGGTAAAGGGCTTCGAGGAGGTTGCTCTTGCCGTGGCCGTTGTTTCCCTGCACGAGCACCATCCCGGGCTCCAGATCAAGCTGCAGCCGCTCGTAGTTGCGGATGTTGAGGAGCGAGAGATGGGAGACGTAGATGGTGGAGCCTCGGGGAGGGGTTCGTAATACGTAAAACGTAAATCGTAATGGATGGAAATGCAAATTGGGATGCCGATGAGTGAGGCCATCACCCCACTCTAACTCTCCCCCGTCGAAGGGTAGAGGACAACAGATCGAGCCACTGCACGGCTGCATGAAGCTAGGTTAGCATCGGAATCACACTTACTGTCGTGCGAAACCCTCCTTCAAAAGCTCAAGAAACTCGTCCTCAGTGAGCACCTTCACGTCCAGCTTCTCGGCGTCGGCCAGCTTTGAACCAGCGTCTTCACCTGCAATGAGATAGTCGGTCTTTTTGCTGACGGAGCCGCTGACGGAGCCGCCAAGGTCTTTGATCCTGCCGGTGATCTCGGAGCGACTGAATCGCTCCAGTCGGCCTGTGACGACGAATCGCAGCCCTTCGAGGACTTGCTCGCCGACCTCTTCGCGTTCCTCGCCGATCATGGTGAGTCCGACGCCCCGCAGTTTCTCGACGACGGCCCGGTTGGATTCGTTCTGAAAGTATGCAACAACCCCGGCGGCAATCTTCGGACCGATGGACGAGACGGCTTCAAGGTCTTCCTGTGTGGCACTCATGAGCGCGTCGATGCTGGGGAAGTGTCGCGCAAGAAGCTCGGCCACCTCGCTGCCGACGTTTTGGATGCCCACCGCTACCAATACCCGTGAGAACGGTCGCGCCGTGGACGCGCTAACTGTTCGAAGCTTCTCAATGACCGCGCGGTTCGACTTGTTCTGAAAGTACGCGACAATCTGGGCGGCGACCTTCGGGCCGATGGATGACACGGCTTCGACATCCGCTTGTGTAGCGTTCATAAGCGCGTCGACGTTTGGGAAGTGCTGGGCCAAGAGCTCTGCCGTCTTACCGCCCACGTACTTGATACCAACGCCTGCCAGTGCCCGCGCGAACGGTCGAGTCGTGGACCCATCGATGGCGGCTAGGATGTTATTAACGCTTGTTTCGCCAAATCGATCGAGTTGTAGCAGATCGTCCTTGCGGAGTGTGTAAAGATCGGCGACGTCGTGTATGAGCCCCTTTTCGAGCAGCACAGTCGTCTGCTTGACGCCGAGGCCGTCGATGTCCATCGCACCCTTGCTGACGAAGTGCTCCAGGAGGCGAACAAGCTGCTCAGGACAGGCGGCGTTGATGCAGAAATATGCGGCCTCGCCCTCAACACGGACGATACCCTGCTTACACTTGTCGCAGGTCGTCGGCATCTCGAATATTTTCTCATCGCCGGTGCGCTTGTCCTCGACGACCGAAATTACCTGAGGAATAACCTCCCCAGCCCTTTCGACGAACACCCAGTCACCGATCCGAAGGTCTCTCGCCTTAATGTATTCAGCATTGTGAAGCGTCGCGTGCTTGACTATGACGCCGTTGATGTTAACCGGCTCCAGTTCGGCAATCGGGTTGATTCTGCCCGTCCTACCGACATTAACCGCGATAGATTTGAGCTGCGTCACGGCCTGTGTCGCGGGGAACTTGTAAGCAATGGCCCAGCGCGGCTCGCGGCCCACGACGCCCAGGTGTCGTTGGTAGTCCAGCCTGTTGACTTTGATGACCGCACCATCGCAGCCGTAATCGAGGTCTTCCCAGCCCTCGACCCACTGCTTGTAGTAGTCGAGGACTTCGTCCGCTGTGTGAACGAGCCGATTGTTTGGGTTTATCTTGAAGCCTAACTCAGCAAGCACCTGCATGGTCTCCCAGTGAGTCTCGAACGCCATCGGCTCGGCGTAGCCAAGGCTATAGACATAAATGTCCAAAGGACGCTCCGCCGTGTTACGCGGATCGAGTTGGCGAATCGAACCGGCGGCGGTATTACGTGGGTGGGCGTATGGCGGGAGGCCATCGGCGATGCGCTGCTCGTTGAACGCCTCAAATTTCGATTTGGGAAAGATCACCTCGCCGCGCACCTCGAACTTTTTCGGGGCGTCCTTCGGTACTCGAAGGGGGATGCTTCTAATCGTACGCATGTTGGCCGTTACGTCCTCGCCGACCACGCCGTTGCCTCGGGTCGCGCCGCGAACGAGCAAACCGTCCTCGTACGTCAGCGCCACCGCAAGGCCGTCGAACTTGAGCTCGCAGACCATGTCGAACTGCGGTTCTTCCAAGAGGTCGGCGACGCGGGTGTGCCAGGTCATGAACTCCTCGTCGTCGAATGCGTTGCCGAGACTAAGGAGGGGCACGGGATGCTCTGCCCGTGTAAAACCCTCAAGCGGCTCGGCGCCGACGCGCTGTGTCGGGGAATCGGGCGTTATGAACTCAGGGTGCTCCGCCTCGATTGTCCGTAGCTCCCGTATCAGCTCGTCGTACTGCGAGTCGCTGATCTCGGTATCGTCGAGAACGTAGTAGCGATGGTTGTGGTAATCAAGCTGCTCCCGCAGTTTTTGTATGCGGTTCAGTGTCTTCGTATCTGCCATCTTCTCTGGTTCCTCGCTTGAAGTCGGTAGCTCAACAGCTGCTTCGTGCCACAGATAGAAGTATTACCGACTACGCCCGATGAAATCCAGTGATTTGAGGGCGGCTAGTCGGAAATTGAGGCATGGTCGGACTAACACGACAAGATGTGCCCGATACGTCTGACGGCACGTAAGGCAGGGCAACCGCATCTAATCCAAGTATAAGATAAGTGCTAATTTATGGGGTATCTCGTATTTGAAGGTGCTCCTTGGAATCCACGGGTTCAAACGGACTGATAGAGTATTTATCGAAACTGGACGATCCTCGTGTAGAGCGAACTAAGCGCCATAAGTTGATCGACGTTATGGTCATCGCCATCTGTGCAGTCCTGTATGGAGCGGACACATGGGTTGATGTGGAGCTATTTGGAAAGTCGAAAAAGGCATGGCTAGCAGCTTCCTTGAACTGCCCAACGGCATTCCCTCTCCCGACAGCTTCGGCAGAGTGTTTGCAATGCTGGATGCGCAGCAGTATTTCAAGCCTTCCCGCCGAAGCTAAGCGGTCCTTCCAGGGAAGGACGACGCGTGGTTATTGGGGAATCGAAAACTCGGTCCACTGGGTGCTCGATGTCGCCTTTCGGGAGGATGAGAGTAGGGGGAACGGTGCCGAGAACTTCTCTACGCTCCGCCGCATGGCTCTGAACATGCTCAAACAAGAGACGACTTCCAAAGGTGGCACAGCGGCCAAGCGAAAGAGGGCTGGATGGGACGAAGAATACCTCCTCACTGTCCTACCTGAATTAAGATGCGATTGCCCTGGAGGGCTACCTCTCTGACTTGAAGATTCGACTCGGCCATGACACCATATCGGCATGAGACTTGGTGACTTTGAGATCGTCGAGCCGGTACCAGAACTGCAGGACGCCATCGCCATCGCGATGCTGAAGCCTTGGGTCGACGTTGGCGGCTCCGGTACCCTGACTTTGAAGCTGCTGGAACGGCAGATGGCGGCCCAGGAACTGGGCAGGCTGGCCCGCCCCGGCAAGTTCTTCGACTTCACCCGCGAGCGGCCTACGATGAAGTGGGACAACGGCATAAGGTCGTTGGACGTTCCCAACAGTACCGTTAACCACGCCAAGGACCCGGCGACCGGGCGCGACTTCCTGTTCTTCCACCTGCGTGAGCCGCACATGAACGGCGAGGACTACTGCGACGCCATAGTCGAGGTCATCAAGCACTTCAACGTCGTCGAATACTGCCGCATCGGGGGCATGTACGACGAGGTCCCGCACACCCGTCCATTGAAGATCACCGGCAGTTTGCCGGACGAACACCTCGACCAGTTAACGGGGCTGATATCGCCTCGGCGCAACACATACCAGGGGCCGACGAGCATCGTTAATCTCGTCAGCGAGGGACTGGATGCCGTTGGCATTGAGTCGGCCAGTCTCATGGTCCATGTGCCACACTATGTTCAGTTGGAAGAGGACTACATGGCCGCCGCGCGGCTGTTGGAGGCCCTGTGCTTGATGTATGGCATGCCTCGCTTCCTGGCCAACAAGACGCGCGGCGAACGACAGTACGAGCAGATCGAGCAGGCTGTCACGGACAACGAAGAGGTCCGCGCCCGCATCGTGCAGATGGAAGAGGCCTACGACGAAGAGGTCCCGCGAGTGCCGGACGGGGTGTCCGATGAGGTCGCGCTGCCGGAGACGATGGAAGAGTTCCTCCGCGAGGCCGGCAAGAAGCTGGACGACGAGGATCCGGCAGCCACTGCTTGACACTCGCAAAAAGTACTAGGTATTATTTGCACAGTCCGCCCGCCGCGCCTTGGTTGACTACTCCGTATCCGATGGTCGCGATCAATATCAGTCTTACGCGGGAATGATATTCTCAATATTTGTGAGGCTCGGTTCAAGGTCGAATTCGTTCGTAGGCCGCGCTAGCTGATCAGACAAGGTGATAGTCCGAAATGGCTGTGTTTGCTGATGCGATGCTCATTGAGCGAACCGAGGGGAGCGAAGGCCGCCGCATCTCTCTCTATGAGGGCATGACCGTGATCGGTCGGGCAGCCCAATGCGAGATCGTGGTAGACGATCCCGGCATCTCCCGTCATCACGCCGGCATTCGCAACGACGCGAACGGGTTCTGGATAGCTGACCTGGGCAGCCGCAACGGTACCCTGGTGAACAACGAGCCGGCCCCTGAAAATCCGCCACGACGGCTGCGCCACCTCGATCAGATACAACTCGTCGGGCAAGACACGTCCAGCGAGTGGCTCTTCATGGAGTCCCAGGCGACAATGGACTTTCCCTCGCCGAACCGCACGGGCGCGAATTAGGGCAATTAACTAAGTTATTGGTGTAGGCCCTCACCCCAACCCTCTCCCGGATGGAGAGGGGGCAAGTCCTTTCCTCGACAGGAAGGGGTGTTCCCGCTACCCGAGTTCCATCTCACGTATCGCCTTGCGCGCGAGGATCCGCACCTGGTCTTCCTGACGCATGAGCGGCTGGACCTCGGTCAGGAAGGTGGCGAAGGTCTGGTTCGGGGTCTTTGTCGTCGTGTCGATGACGAACTTGTAGCGGATCAGCGACCGTGCGAACTCCTCGTCGAAGCGCTGCAAAACGTTTTCCACGTCACTTTCTTGCAGCATACCGCGTGGGTGCGGCGCGTCCTTCATTCGCTCTCTGATCGCATCCGGCGAAGCTTTGAGCATCACCATGATCGTATCCGGCGCGTGTTGCATGATGTGGGACTCGACGACCCGTGAGACGGTCTCCGGCACGCCGTCGTCGGGATAGCCGTAGTACAGCGGCCCATAGATGGCGTTCTCCAGGTGGAAGCCGATCAGCAGGTTATCGTGATCGTACAGAAACGAAGAGTTGATGTGATAGAGAATCTGATGGTTTTGAAACATGCTCTTCAATCGAGGGCTGAGTGCCCTGATCTGGTCGTACTCCTCGGGCTCTAGATCGCCATGGCCGACATCGGGGAAGGTGAAGTGATCGTGGAAGCCGATGAGCGGCTTGCCCATCGTCTCCTCGATCCACGCCTCGACGCGCTTGCCGAGGGTCGTCTTACCTGTGTACTCGCTTCCGGTGATGATGAGTTTCATAATCTACCCCTTGGTTATGCCAAATGTTTGTTCGAGCCCGGCCAGGGACCGATTGGCCTCTCCGGCAAATCCTCTATTCCTCGCTTTTCACGAACAACCCGAAATCCGCGAGCCTTATAGTTACTCAATGCGTGTGGATGGTCAAAGTCGCAGGTATGGAGCCAAACACGCTTGGCTCCCATCTGCCAAGCCTTCTCGACAGCTATGGTTAGGAAATGCCCGCCGATTCCCTGGCCGGTGAACTGCGGCAACAAGCCGAAAGAAGGGATTTCAACGTCGTCATCCGGTTGGGCATGGAGCTCGAAGTAGCCCGCGGGAGTACCGGAAACGTAGGCCACCCAAGTACGTAGACCTGGGCGGTTGACCCATTCTTGCCATTGACGGAAGTTCCAGCCGAGGCGGTCAGTCCAGAACCAGTCGCCTCCAACCGCTGTGTACAGGAAGCGATTGAGTTCCGGCGATGGCGTCTCGGCTTGGCGTATGTCGAGCCCCTCAATAGCGAGCGTTTTGGGACGCAACTCTCCGGGGTCGGTCATTTCGAGGTAATAGGTGGTGACTTCGCGCTTCATTCTAAGCAGTCAAATCAAGCTAAATTCGAAGCGGAGGCGGCAGGAGTGGCTACGCGTTCCCCTCAACCTTTGCCTTGAGGGAGGCCGCGAACTCGTCGAAGGACGGTTGGAGATCAGGGATTTTCTTCGTAATCATGCCGGCCATGATACCGGAGTACACCTCGGTCATCCCGAACTCGACGCCTGCGGCCTGCTTGTCGATAGTGTAGGTGCGCTCGCCCTTGAACAGCCCAAACAGCATCACGCCCGTCCAGACCATCTTGTTGGGTGCGTCAAACTCGGTGACATTGAGATCGAAGGCTCGGTCCGGGTTGGCCTTGGCGCGCAGCTTTACCTTTCCGCCATGAGCGGCACTGCCCTCGATCTCGAGGACGGTCGGGTTCCATTCCATCCAGTTGTCGACGTCGACCAGGACATCCCAGACGGCCTGTGCTTCGGCATCAATGTGAGTGGACGTTGTGTAGGTGAGCATCTTGTCTCCCTTGTGATAAAGCGCACCATACCATATATCGAAGGGGGTGGCGAAACGGCGGGTAAGCTTAGGTCGCCCGTTCAGTCAAGACTAAATCCGCAATAGGTAGAGCGATCAACTCGAGTTTCGAGAGGTCCATCGCTCCGCTTGCGCCTTCGATCTCGATCCCTGTCACCCGGTTTTGGGCGTCGAAGTCCAGCGCGACTCCTGGAGCAACCTCCTCGGACTCGGTGCTGGGGTCATTCGTAAGCCTGATGTACAGCATGTCAGATTCGAGATCGTATTTAAATTGCATCTGCCTTACTCCACAGGGTCAGGGCTGAAGCGACGATCTAGGCACTACACTCGAACACCGGGGTCGGCAGGGGGGCACGACCCCTACCCTGCAGTCGTAGGGGCGATCCCCCAGTGGTCGCCCTGCATTCGCCTACACCCCATCCGCGCCATCGGTCAGCCATTCGACGTTGAACTGGGCGAAGCGGATGCTTTCGTACGGGCCTTCGAGGCCGCGCTCGTAGAAGCAGCAGATCGTGTTGTCGGCGGCGATTGCAAGCTCGGAGTAGGCGACTGGGCCGGGGTAGATGACCTTCGAGACGGGCCAGGAGTCACACTCGTCGTAGCTCATTCGCACGGCCAGGTTCTTGCGCTCCACACTGTTCGCGTTCGAGAACAGGACACGGTTCTTGCCGCCAGACTCCACCGTGGTGAAGCGCGAGATGCTCGCCTGACATACAGCGTCGACGATGCCGACGTCTTCTAGTTCCGACCAGGTCATGCCGCCGTCGGTGCTTCGGGACGCATAACGGCTATTCTTTCGGCGATTGGCCGCGCGAACAGCCATGTAGAGGGTGCCGTCGGTAAGCTCCTCGACCTCGCACTCGTTGGAGCCACCGGGCAGCGAGCCTCCGACATTCCATGTCGCGCCGTGGTCGTCGCTGGTAATGACGTTGCCCTCGGAGAAAATCCAGTCGTGGCGATGGCCGCGAATGTGGTTAGCTGGGACTACTAGCGTTCCGTCCTTGCGCTGAATACCGTGGCCCGGCGCAAGGGCATAGAAGAACCAGTCCGGCCTCGATGCGGTATCGGTTACGTCAACAGCGTCCGACCAGGTCGCACCGCTGTCATCGGATGTCATAACGAGCACTCGATGAGCATCGATGTTGAACAACAGGTGAACGGTACCGGTCTCGCGATCGACAACGGGCGTGGGGTTGTGGTGGGTGCGCTCGCCGTCTCCGACGAGGACTTGCAAGTCTTCCCAGGTCGCGCCGTTGTCTGTGCTCCGTTTGAGGGTCAGATACATGGCATGGTAATCGTCGTGGCCGTCCTTACGGCCTTCGGCGAAGGCAAGTATCGTGCCGTCGTTGGCGACGGCCATGCCGGGTATTCTGAACGTGTGGTAGCCCTCCGCGCCCGACGTAAACAGTTCGATTTCTCTGAAAAAGGGTTTGTTTGCCATCGCTGAACCTCCCACGTTTGACTTGATTCGCTGAGGATACTACAAACGGTCGAAAATCACAGAATCGTGTGATGCGAAGAGCGTGGTAGGCGTAGTATTGTTACATTGGCGACGCAGGCGATTTCGACGGTGCCAAAGAAAGGACTGTCACAGCATGCTGTACACTCCATTTGGCTTGCCCGAACTGTGGGAATGGATAATCACCTGCCTGATCGTGCTAGTCGTTATTCCCGCAGTTATTATTGTGCATCGGTATCGCTCCCGTAAGAGGAACCAGGCAATTGACGAAGTTATCAGCGGTCTGAGATCGAGGGGCACGGACTCATAGTCCATACGAACTATCCAAAAATCACCGAATCGTGTGATGCCCACACAGGAGGCAAGCTGTTACGCTTGTCGGTGTTCATCGAGAGATGTTCAACGAGGAAGACCCATCGCGGTGCTTGACACCCAAATGGGCGGACACTATCGTTAGACTCGGCCCAGACGCCGAGTTGGAAACTCGAAAAGGAGAGATTTCATATGAGTAACCTTAAGGGAGGCGGCCTACTTCTAGCGGGGATCGTTCTGGTCATCGTTGGAGTTTTTGTACAATCTGGCATATTGGAATGGCTGCTAGACATAATTGGCTTCGTAGTTGTTGCACTCGGCGTCATTCTCGGAATTGTCGGGCTGATTCAGATGCTGAGCGGCGGCAGCAAGAGCAGCGCGAGCGACTATTAGACTCAGAACTTGTGGTCGGACTTAGAAGAGAGGTGGAGGAAGAATCATGGGAATGTTATCCCGAATGTCGACAGTCGTGAAGGCGAAGATGAACCGCCTGATCGAGAACTCAGAGAACCCGCAGGAGACGCTCGACTACGCGTATGAGCAGCAGTTGGTGAGGTTACGCGATGTCAAGCGCGGCGTGGTTGAAATGGTGACGGCCAAGCGCAGGCTTGAACTCCAAGCCAAGAAGGCGCGCGACAACGTGAGTAAGCTCGACGACCAGGCACGTAAGGCTCTCGAAATGGGGCGCGAAGACTTGGCTCGAATCGCTCTCGAACGCAAGCAGACCGGGCTCATGGAACTCGATGGGCTTGATGCGCAGATCACCGATATGCAGCACGAGCAGGAGAAGCTCACCGTGGCGGAGCAGCGTCTCCAGGCCAAGGTGCAGGCGTTCCGTTCGAAGAAAGAGGTTATCAAGGCCCAGTACACTGCGGCCCAGGCGCAAGTGCGAATTGGCTCCGCACTCTCAGGCCTATCTGAGGAAATGGGCGACGTCGGCCTGGCGGTCGAGCGAGCCGAGCAAAAGACGGAGACCATGCGGGCACGGGCAGGAGCTATCGACGAGCTTGCCGAAGCGGGCGTGTTAACCGACGGCCTTGGCGGTAACGAGGACGATCTCGATAAGCAGCTTAATCAAATTTCTGCGTCGGCGGGCGTCGAGTCCGAATTGGCGGCCCTCAAAGCCAACGTCGGCAGCGATCCGAAACAGCTTTCGGGAGGACAGTCATGATCATCCGAATCCTCAGCGAGGGTCAGTGGCGCTTCCCCGCTTCGCTGCTCGACGACCTCAACGATATCGATCATGCTATCGTCGATGACGTAGCCGACGACAACAAGGACGAGTTCCGCACCCTACTCGATAAGATGATCGCACTGGTCAAGGACAACGGCACTCCTCTCGAAATGGACGAGTTCGAGGAGTCGGACGCCATCATCCCACAGTCCGACATTACCCTCGAAGAGGCGAAAGAGATGTTCGTCGGTACGGGTGTCGTGCCAGGGTAGGTTTCGGACAAGCAGCGAAGTAAGAACAGGCGGGGGACATGGGTCTCCCGCCTGTTTTCATTTGGGGCATCGTGACTATTCGTTCGTACTGAGCATTCTTAAGTTCGGAGACCGGACCGGATCGATGAAAGTAACTATACCGATGTCCCATATGTCTTCCGTTTTACCTCCTCTCCCTTGAAGGGAGAGGATTGAGGTGAGGGTGAAGGCCTCGTCTCTCAACTCAAGGTATTCAAGAGCAGTTACTTGATAGCCTGTCGAAGTACAGGTAAAGCAACCACTCGTTGTGACAACGACCTTGCGCGGTACACTCACCCTTCGACATGCTCAGGGCGAACGGGTAAAAGGACCGTTTAGTTCTCCAGGATGCGATCTCATCTTCTTTGGGCCTTGATCTCATCGAGAGCGGACGGGCCTGTCCATAGCGAGGATATCTCCTCGGAGGCATCCATCAGATCTTGCCACGCATCGTCATCGGTTTGCGCGCTACTCGAAACCGCCTGATTGATGAGACTTGCCTTGATTTGGGCAATCTCGTGGGTCAAGCGATCCAGACGTTCCAACAATTCCTTTTGCGTTGCCATCCCTTACCTCAGATGCCGACTAATACAGTGCCAGGCTCGATGAATCTACTGGTTCACACTCGTAATGCTACACCATGTACTGCTAACGGCCCACCATGCATTAGGACGTTTCGACGAACTCGAATCCGTATAGCCTGGCGCGTCTGAGGACGAATCTTACCCGGAGGTTGTCCGCCGGAGCCTGACTTCGTCCTGTCCAGGTGACGTGAGAGCGCAAAGAGTCGCCCTGCACGCCGTCGCAGTCGTCGCGACTGAACCCTGGCACTGCCGAGCCGTCCTCGGTGACGAGTTCCGCCCGAAGTTGTCCGTCTCTCAACGTTTCCACGCTCACGTCGAGTACCTGGCCGCGCTTCATAGTCGAGTCGGTAGTCGCGTAACCCTCAGTGCTGCCGCCGGAGGTCGTTGTGAGACCCCATAGCCGTCCGCGCCGCCAGGTCGCACGGCAAAGCGCGCCGTGATGTCGCGGCTCGTTGGAGAGGCGGGTCATCGACTCGCCGAGCAGCGGCTTGAGAGCCTTGATGGGCCGTCCGAGTGAGCGGGCGATCTCGTCCATCTCGGACGTGGCGAGCATGTCTCCGTGAAGGCCCTCAATACCGCCGTAGTAGTAGTGCAGGTTGTCGCCGTCCTCGATCATGTGATGGGTACCCCACATCATGCCTCCGCCGTAGTCGCCAAGCGCCGGCATTGGCACGCAGGCCCGCCGGTCGGGACGCCACCAGTGACGACCGTCCCGCGACGCGGTGAACTGCAATTCGAGTGTCTGATTGCCAGTGCGATATACCGTGAGGATGCCCACATAGCCGCCCGATACCGGCGTCACCGACATCTCCATAAACTGAGTGTCGGGGGTATCCCGCCAGTCGGGCATCAGGCAGGGCTCGTGCGGACTCCAGTTCACACCGTCGACGCTCCGCCGCTGCACGAGGATACGGCAGCCGCCGGGCGAAAGCTCATACGGGATCAGCCCGCCGGGTAAGGCTTCGACGATGGTCTTGTGATAGATGACGTAGCCCTCGCCATCGCGATACACAAAGAACCCATCGGCGGTGCCATTTCGAGCGAGGGGATAGGGATCGTTGACGAGCACAGGGCCCACATCAGGATTCCAGTGGACCCCGTCGGCTGAGACGTAACGATAGACGCCACGCTCGTTGGTCGGAGTGCCGTCGGCTCGATAGAATCCACGAACGGCGCTGGTCGGCGGACGGTCTTCCGGTTCCTCTGGACGGCGCAGGACGTACATTTCATATCGGCGCTTGCTGGGTGCGCCTGGGTCGATGAGCACATTGGCATATATAGACGTTCCGCCGGAGTCGAGATCGAGCAGGATGTTCGTTTGGTCGTGACCTTCGAAGGGGTGCAGGTCAAATTCGGGCTGTTGCCACGATACGCCGTCGTCGCTCTCGTAGTACACGACACGTCGGTCGAAAGTATCTGAGGGAGCGCCAACGCCCCAGGCCTTCCACTTGCCGTCGATGGGGTCGCGCAGCACCGTGCCGTGCATGAAGCTGATGCCGTCGGCCCACGGCGTTTCCGGCTCGATCAGCGGGTTTGCAGCGTCGGCCTGACCAAGCTCGACACGCCAGGCAACGTTGTGCCGCTCGATGAAGTCCGAGCCGATCAGGAAGGGGATGTCGTGGGATTGGGTCATTGTCCTTGAGTATCTCTGTTGCTTCAGTTTGCTTTGATTTGCTGAGTGAGGCATTCACCCTCACCTCTATCCTCTCCCTTCGAGGGAGAGGAAGTAAACCGCCCGTTCAACATCTTCTTCCCGTGGGAGCGGGTCGGTGTGAGGGCTCTTTAATCTGTCTCGTACTCCGACAGAAACGCGATAAGCTCGGCCACAAACTCGTCCGGTCGCTCCTCGGGGATGAAGTGGCCGCAGTTCATGGACTTCCCTTGAACGTCGTTGGCGCGCTCTTGCCACACACCGAGCATATCGAGACTCTTGCCGGTCTGCCAACCGGGGCGCTTTGCCATTTCGCCGGCCCAGAGCGTGAGCACCGGACAGTCCAGCTTCCGACCACGGTCGTCGTCGTCGTGTTCCAGGTCGAGGGCGACGCTGCGGTAGTCCAGACAGGTGGCGCGGATGGTATCCGGGTTGTCGAAGCAGCGGAGGTACTCGGCGTAAGCCTCTTCGGTGATTGCACCCTCGACGGCTGTCCAGCGCTCCAGAAGGAAATCGAGGTAGGCCTTAGCGCTGTTGCCAATCAGTGTCTCGGGTAAAGGAGAGGGCTGGCGCATAAGGTGCCAATGGAACCAGGCGAAGGACAGGTCGGCATCCATGTTCTCGAAGGCCGCCTGCGAGGGCACCACGTCCAGCGTCGTGAAGGTCTTCACGCGCTCGGGGTGGTCAAGGGCGATACGCTGGCCGACGCGCGAGCCTCGGTCGTGACCCACAACGTGGAAGGACTCGAAGCCCAGTTGCGTCATGACTTCGACCTGGTCATTGGCCGTCGTCCGCTTGCAGTAGGTTTCAAGGTCGCCGTGCGGCTTATCGCTGTCGCCGTAGCCCCGCAGGTCGGGCGTCACAACGGTATATCGCTCCGCCAATACCGGCGCGACCTTGTGCCACTCTACGTGTGTCTGAGGGTAGCCGTGCAACAGGAGCAGCGGGAGGCCATCACCCGCGTAGCGCAGGTTGATGCCGACGCCGTCAACGTCAATCTTCTCATGAGCGAATCCGTGAAACATCGTGGTTCCTCCGAATTATTGGAGAGCGGCCACATCCGCCCTCATGAGTCATGATAACCCTCTCTTCGTCAATCGTTTAGCGGGGCGTCGCATCGAAACGGATATACGACCTGCTGATATCGACTATCGCGTGGTGTGGAGGATGACGAGATGAGGCATCGACGTATTCTACCGATTTTCTTTGTGATTGTGGGGTTGGCCGCGTTGGCATGTTCGAGCGTGACCGACTCTGACGAGGATTCTGGGAGCAACAACGTTCCAGCGGCCTCGGCAACCAGCGTACCCGCGACACCAGAACAAGCTGCACCGACACTAGCGGCGGCACAGAGTGTGGCGCCAACGGAAAATGAGGAGCCGGTCACACAGACGCGCCCAAGCTCGGGAGGCACCACCACTCGGGAAGGCGGAGAAGACCGACGCCATACCTCAATCACGGACATAAACCCCATGGACCTCATAGGCGACGACCTTCATCCCCGTATCAAGGGCGGATGGAAGACCGATTTCTCGATTCACTCCGTCCCATTCAGCGAGATATTTTCGGGCGGCGTTCCTCGGGACGGAATTCCGCCGATAGATCATCCTGAATTCGCGTCGCTCCGCCGGGAACCCAGTTACATGCGGGACGACGAGCCTGTCATCGCCCTGGAGATCGACGGCCAGGCCAAGGCGTACCCGCTGCTCATCATGACGCGCCATGAGATCGTCAACGACGAGCTTGCGGGCGTCCCCGTAACGGTCACCTACTGTCCGCTATGCAACTCGGCCCTCGTTTTCGACCGCCGCGTCGGCAGCCGCGTGCTGGACTTTGGCGTGAGCGGCAACCTCCGCAACAGCGACCTCATCATGTGGGACCGCCAGACGGAGTCGTGGTGGCAGCAACTCGAAGGCGAGGCCATCGTTGGTAACTATACCGGCACCCAGTTGGAGTTCATCGCAGCGCCCGTTGTTTCGTGGAAGACCTACAAGGAGAGTTTCCCTGAAGGCCTGGTGCTGTTGAGAAACGCGCGACTTCTCAGCGCATACGACCGGCCGCCATACAGGGGCTACGACGAGTTCGGCACCGACCCGTTCCTGTTCGATCCCAGCAAGATCGACCCGCGACTCGATCCGGTCGAGCGGGTTATCGCGATCAAGTTCGGTCGGGAAGCTGTCGCGTATCCCTTCGAGAAGTTGAAGGAGTATCCAGTCGTTAACGATACGGTGAACGGCCAGGACATCGTGGCGTTCTATGCTGGCGACGGAACCATCTCGCCGTTCCCGACACCCAATGGCAGCGTCGACCGCGTCGTCGGGGCGACAGCCGTATTCGATCCGAACTTGGATGGCCAGAAGCTGACCTTCACGTCGGTGGACGGCATCATCACCGACGAGCAGACCAGTTCCAAATGGGATATTTTTGGTAACGCTGTCGAGGGGCCGCTGGCCGGTAATAAGCTCGATGCGGTCGTCCACGCCAACCACTTCTGGTTCGCTTGGGCCGCCTTCAACCCCGAGACAAGCATCTGGTCGCCAGACGCGATGATGAGCAAGGCGCAGTAATAGTATTAACCACAGAGATCACAGAGTTAAGAATAGTTTTTCTTCTCTGTGCCTTCTGCACTCTCCGTAGTCAGTTCCTCTTCGTTACTCGAACTCGACCGGCTCGACGACGGTGAACTCGCGGTGAGCGAGGTGGCTGCGGACGAAGGTGACGTTCTCCAGCCACCACTCGCTGCCGTACATTACGGCTTCTTTCCGCACGATGTCTTCGGCGTCATCGAAGGTGCGAATCCAGGTGAACTGCGTCCCCTCGTCGTTCACCCACGCCGACTCGACGCCCATGCCAGACTTCTTGCACAGTGGCACGATGTTCTCGCGAAACAGCTTCAGCCAATCGTCCATCATGCCCTTGTTGATCGTATAGGTCCGTAGCTGAGCTATCATGTTTTTCTCCGTGGTTGTTGTTGGACAGGATTTACAGGATGAACAGGACTTTTGTCTTTTACTGAACGAGGACTCCGTTTGTCTTGCTCCCTCTCCCGCCGGGAGAGGGCCGGGGTGAGGGCTTCGGGAGAGTGTACCATGCTCTCGCACCCACCTGCGTGGTACTATGTCGCAGTCGCCCGACACCCGAAATCTGACACCCGACGCCCGTCCCCATGATAATCGACTCTCACGCATACTGCTTCGAGCCAGCCGACAGTCCTCGGGGATACGCAAGCGCCGAAGAGCACGTTCGCATGGTGCAGAAGGCCCAGTCACGACACCACCAGCCAGCGTTTCGTATCCGCGACGGCGTCGAGGGCCCCTCAGACATTCTCGACCCGACCAGGACTAACTCGCTGGACGAACTGCCGAACGTCAACTTCCGTATCGACAAGGCTTCAGGCCGCGTATTGTGGGACTTCGAGGGCGAGACTTATACAAAACACTTCTACCCGCCGAACCTTCGCAACCTGGAGTTCACCCCGATGAGTTTAATCGGGGAGATGGACTACGCGGGCGTCGACAAGGCGCTGTTGCACACAAACCCGATGTTGGGCCAGAGCAACGAGTACCAGGCCGAGTGCATACAAAAATACCCGGACAGAATCCTGTCGATGGCGCTGCTCGACGAGCGGCAGATTCATACGGATGTCGATGCTGTAATCGCAGGCGTCACGACGGCCATCGAGGACTTGGGCCTACACGCCATCAAGTTCAATTCCTTGGGATATACGGTCAGCGACGAGCCTTGGGATGGCGGCCCTTACAAAAAATTCTGGGATGCTGTAGCGACGCTCGGCGTGCCGGTGTTCTTCACGCTCAGCACTGGCCCTGCCCGTGCCAACGAGACCCACACCGACGCGGCCCAGCAAGAGGGATTCATCGGCGAGCTTCGCATCCTCATGCGGCTCATGCAAAAGTACCCGGACACGCTGTGCAGCATCACCCACGGGTTCCCGTGGCGCGTGTACCTGGACGGTGAGACCATGCCCCTGCCCGACGAGATATGGGAGCCCTTCGAGAACCCGAAACTCAGTTTGGAAGTGTGCTTCCCGGTCCGCATCGGCGATATTCTCGATTATCCATACAAGGAAATCTGGCCGACGATGCAGGCGATGGTCGAGCGCATCGGCCCCGGCCAGCTTATGTATGGCACCGACTTCCCTTTCCAGAACCGCTTCTGCACCTATCGCCAATCTCGCCACTGGCTCGAACGGCATTTTTCTAAGGCAACCGGACTGAGCGATGACGACCTGTCCCTCATCATGGGCGGTACGGCGGCGCGAGTGCTGGGGATTACAGACTCGCCGTCCCTCTGACCGCCTTTGGGTTCGCTTTGTGAACCTCCCACATAATACGCTTTGCTGGGCCTTCATCATCACTCTCGAATATCAGATGTTGGCCGCCATCCGAGTCTGTCCACCAAATCTGAAAATGCGAGGCCCACATGAAATAAAGCATCAAGCCTCTGGCGGCGACCAGCAATCCTGGAAGGGATGCCCAGATTGACCAATCTACAGTGGAATCTCCACTGAACCCAATTCCCAACGCAGCCGCTAGCAGGCCGAACGCGACGACTGGAACCCCGAGCCACCGCAATCTGTGTGGCCTTTGTCGCTTTCGGACAGTCGCACCATTCGCTAGCGGGAATCCAACGCCGCTGACGTACAAGGTCGACCGCGTGATGACAGCGATGTCGTTTCTAAACTTGACAGGTTCGTCGAGGGACAAGGCTATCGGGTCATTGACTTGGTGAAAAAGTGACATGCTGCCCTCCCATATCGAACAACTTGACCATACAGCGACCCGACGCCTCTGACATCACACGGCTCTGGTATTTACGGAGCTTGGTGTTATAGTTCTGCCAGAACCTGAGCAGAGGTGTACAAAATGATCATCGATTCACACGCATACTGTTTCGAGCCGCACGACAGCCCTCGTGGGTATTCGTCGGGCGAGGAGCACCTGCGCTGGTCGCAGGCGGCGCACGCGTCACATCACCAGCCCGCTTTGCGGATACCCGACGGAGAGATCGGGCCGTCGGACGTGCTCGACCCTGAAGGCAGGCACGACCTCGACAGTTTGCCGGACCTGCGCTTCCGCGTGAATCGGGAGAGAGGGCGCGTCGTGTGGAACTGGGAGGGTCGCGAATATACAAAATACTTCATGCCGCCGAACCTGCGGAACACCGAGTTCACGCCGTTCAGCCTCGACAGCGAGATGCACTATGCTGGTGTCGATGCCACGCTGCTGCACACCGACCCGTCGCTCGTTCGTGACAGCTCCTTCCTCGGCGAGATCGTCGAGCGCTTCCCTGGCCGCATCTACTCGATGGCCCCCGTCGACGAGTGGCGCATCATCGGGGAGATGGACGCCGTCATCGCCGAGACCGTCCGCGCCATCGAGGAGCACAAGCTCCACGCCATAAAATTCATCCCGCCGCTGTGCTACATGACCAGCGACGTGCCCTGGGACGACGGTCCGTACCGCCCGTTCTGGGAGGCAGTGCTGGAGCTAGGCGTGCCGATCTTCTTCACCCTCGGCGGCGGGCCCGAGCAGCTATCCGGCAAGAAGGCGACCAAGGCTAGTGAGCAGCGCGGCTACCTCGACGAGCACCGCATCCTCATGCGCTGGATGGAGCGCTACCCCAGCGCGGTAAGCAGCCTAACGCACGGCTTCCCGTGGCGGGCCTTCCTGGACGACTCAAACGAAAAAATTGTGCTGCCGGACGAGATATGGGAGCCGTTCCAGGGCGAGAACTGCAACATCGAGGTCTGCTTTCCCGTGCGCCTCGGCGATATTTTCGACTACCCCTATCGCGAGGTGTTTCCTACACTCGAAGCGATGGTCGAGAACATCGGCGCCGACCACCTACTCTGGGGCACCGACATGCCCTTCCAGAACCGCTTCTGCACCTACAAGCAGTCCCGCAAGTGGATCGAGGTGCCGTTCGCCGACGAAATCGGTGTGAGCGATGAGGATATTTTCAATATCATGGGCGGGACTTGTGCGAGGATACTGGGGATTGAGGACAAAACGTAAAGCGTAATGCGGAGGTTCTGGGATGTCGCTCTAGCAAACAATCAATGCGTACTGGCTAGCGCGCTTGTAGAATGCGGTAATCTCCCACCCGTTCGCCCTGAGCCTGTCGAAGGGCAAGTAGGCACGACAAGGTGCTCCGAAGGGGGTGGTGGTTGCCTCACTCATGCTTCGATCCTTCCCTGGAAGGACACAAACGAGTTAGTAGCGCGAGACTTCCCGTCAGCCTTCACGTTTTTCGTTTGACGTTTGTGCTTACCTGAACTGCGGAATCACTTCCCGTCCAAACAGGTCGATGGAACTCATGACTTTGTCATGCGGGATCTTGTCGCACTGCATGACCATGAGCACCTGATCGGCACCACATGCCTCGTGAACCCGGACGCCAGCGGCGCAGCTATCAGGATCACCGGCGATAACGATGCCACGCTCGGCCAACGTTGATGGGTCGAGTTGCTCCCAGATGGCGCGGGCCGCATCGTCGTCGCTATCGGATGCACGCCCGATCAGTTGGGTATCGAACTCCTTTTGCAGATACTCCGGTACGCCGCCCCAGGCTTCGAGTAGATTTTTGTAGACGTCTTTGCGGCCCTGAGTGTACGGGCGGTCCGGCGCGAAGAACGACTTGATGGCGTCAGCACCCAGCTTCTGGGCCGTCTCGTTGTCCTCGCCGCAGTAGCCGATTGTAAAGTTCGCCCACTTGTCGTTGACGGCACCGCCGACGGGATTCGCCTTCTTGATGTTCTCCCGGTACTGCTTGATGTGTTCGGTGTAGTTGGCGGGTGCCTCGGAGGAGAAGGCCAGCACGCCGATGCCCTTCTCGGCGGCGATGCCGTAGGTCTCCGGCTGCATAGCGGCGACCCAGATGGGTGGGTGAGGCGTTTGTAGCGGCTTCGGATGGATGCGGCGCGGCGGAATATTCCAGAATTTGCCCTCCGACTGGAACTCGCCCTTCTCTTGCCAAATCGCTGGCACGATGTTCAGCGATTCGTCCCACATGGCGCGCGTGTCCCGAGGGTCGATCTCGAACCCCTGTTGCTCATACGGGTTGCTGCGGCCCGTTCCGAAATCGACACGACCGCCGGACAACTGGTCGGCCATCGCGACCTTCTCTGCAACGCGAATTGGGTGCTCATGTGGCAGCACGACGACGCCGAAGCCAAGCCGAATCTTTTCAGTAAGCCGGGAAAGAGCGCCGATCATGACCTCGGGGGCCGACGAGCCGGAGAAGGTCGTGAGGAAGTGGTGCTCGACGAACCAGACGTAGTCGAAGCCCATCTTGTCGGCCAGGACGGCCTGCTCGATGGTCTCCTCGATCAGCGCCTTCTCATCCACGACCCCATCGGGCGAGGGCCGCTGCATCTCATAGATAATCCCAAAGTCCATGCCGCCACCTTCCTCGAACGTGATGCCGCGCATCGTACGAGGCGGGCGCAGGGGTGTCAACTTAGGCTGATGCTCCAGTGCCGTCACCAGCTTAAGTTGTTGGCGTCAACGATCAACGCTATTTTCGGACCGAAGCGGTCTTGATTGACAGAAGTCCACTCAGGAACGAGTATATGGTTCTCACGACAACCGCTAAACGTCTATGAACAAACTTGGGAATAGTAAGAAGCCAGTTCCACAAATAGATGCAGACGATCTGCGCCGCGAGTCTTCTGTGCTGGACAATTTGGGGCCGCTGATCGCGGTGGCCATCATGGCAGCCGTTGTCGTGGCCTCCATGTTGGCGATCGTTGTTGCCTTAGTGGTCGCGGACGCACTGTCCATCATCGATTTTCTATAGGGTTGTGACAAGCGTTTCGACTGGCGGAGGACGACCGTTCGTTTACCGTCAGGTGTCTTGCTAGCAAATAGGGCGACTCCCTTCCTCCGCCGCCCAATCGTCCCCGCTCCACGCCGCAGTTGACAGCTCCGGCTTCTCCCTGCTATAAACCCGCGTTAAGAGGGGGTGCGTCATGAAAAAGATTTTGAAATGGGTGGCGATCGTTTTTGGCGGACTTGTCGGGCTTGTCGTGGCGCTGCTGTTCGTGATCGTGCTGATCAGTTCCTCGAAGATGAACCAGGATTTTTCTGATGTGCGGGTCGTGCCGATCAACATCCCAACCGACCAGGCGTCCATCGACTACGGCGAGCATATTTTCCAAAGCTACGGCCTCTGTGCCGAGTGCCACACCGACAACGCCGGAGGCGATAACATGGGCGACGACCCAATCTTTGGGCGGCTCATAGCGAGCAATCTGACGGCTGGCAAGGGTGGGGTCGGCCAGACTTTCCAGGATATCGACTACTTGCGAGCCATTCGACATGGTCTCGGTCCGGACAACAAGCCGCTTATCATCATGCCCTCGCAGCACTTCACCAAGCTGAGTGACCGTGATGTGAGCACGCTCATTGCATACATCAAGTCGGTGCCGCCAGTGGACAATGAGTTGCCGAAGACGAAGCTCGGCCCGCTCGGCAGAGTCATCGCGATGATGGCGTAAGACGAGTTCCTGCCGGCCACCGGCATTGATCACGCTGCGGGACGGGAAGAGCCCGCGCCCGGTGTTACTCAGGCCTACGGTAAGTATATGGCGGAGGTCTGCTCCGCTTGTCACGGTAGCGACTTCACCGGCGGCCCCATACCAGGTGCGGAGCCTGGCTCCCCCGAGGCCACGAACATCACGATTCTCACGCAATCGCAGTGGACGTCCGAGAACTTCGCCAGCTTCATGCGGACGGGTCTGACCCATTACGGCAAGCAGGTCGACAATGAGTACATGCCCTGGGAGCGTTTCCGCAACCTCACCGACGACGAGATCGCTGCCCTGTGGCTGTTCTTGAGCACCCTGACACCGATCACGGGCGGGTGAGGCGAGGGGTGAGCCGGGATAGTTGGTGAATCTTTCCTCTCCCCCTCGAAGGAGACCTTTGCGTAACCTGGGGTTGGAGGCTGAATGAGGGTAAAGTGCCGAGTTGGGTATTAAGTTTCGCGATTGCGGTGTCGGATGCTGCTCCATCATCGGTGATCGAACCCCTTTTCGGTGGTTCAGGCCACCTTTGGGCGTACCTTTCCCTTGTCTATCCCATTAATATCAACCGATCCGCACGCCGTAGGTTGTAGGCCATTAACTTGAACCACATCTCTGTCTAGTTCCGCTTGTGCCCCATGTAACGCACGCGTCTGTACCCATACGTCCGCTTCAGCGTTCCAAATACGTTTTCTACCGGCGCTCGTATCCGAGAGATCAGATTGTTGCGACGTTGTTGCCACGAAATCGGCTGATCGTCGAGTGGTCTGGTGAGTCGTCCTGCAGGGCCAGGCCCACGAAGCGACGGAACGATAGTCGGTCCAGCAGAGCTGCCTCCATCTCGGGTTCAGATGCGTTGTACCACTGCTGTAGTATCATTACCTTGACCATCATCAGCGGTGGATAACTGGGCTTGCCCTCCCGAGCCGAGTAGATGTTCTCGACCAGCTTGCCGATCTCGTTCCAGTCCACCACTTCGTCTATCCGCTCTAGTCTCTCATTGCGCCCAACCTGTTCTGGCAAAAAAGCCTCGATCATGGACTGATTACCCATCTTACGGTGCATGAACCGACTCCTCTGTGTGGTATCTTCTACCCCGAGGATTATCCCCCTTCACTTAGGTTATGCAAACGTCTCTCCAGGAGAGGGCTAGCTAGGGTGAGGATTCTTAGCCGTACTCTACAACCACCTCAAGGTCGTCGATTATGATCTGCCCCTGCAGGTCTTCGGGACGGCCATTGAAGCGAACTGTCAACTCGTTACGGCCCTTGCGCGGGCGGACATTTTCAAGATGGAAGTCCAGCCACATGGACTGATAAGGCGCTACGTGCTTCGCCAGCGACCGCGTCCGCTGCTCGTTCGCCAACGACTCGCCGTTGAGCAGAAAGTCCACATTGTCGTCGTCCACCATGTTGTCGACGTTGACCTTAAGCAGAACCTGGCTGATGCGTTCGGCGTTCTTCTCAAAGTCATCAGAGACGTAGAACGGCAACGACACCTCGTCCCCGATCGACATGGGAACCGGCAGCACGCCGTCGTAACCGATGCCGGCCATCGGCTCGAACCGTCGCCTGAGGAAGTAGTGTTTTTTGCCCTTCGCGACCTGTTCAGCGTCCCCGATTTCGGTGAGGATCCCTCGCTCCACGTCACCTAAGGGCCATTTCAAGAACCATGCGTACTGGCCGTCGACGCCTTTTACAAAATTATTGGCGGCGGCGGCGCGCACCATTTCCGGGGTGGCATGAGTCGAGTCGTGGAAACGGCGGTCGTCCTCGACGTCGTAGTAGGGGTGCAAGAAGCCGTAGACGGACGTGTCGGCTTCGTGCGCGGCCTCGATGAGCCACTCGATGGGCATGTCGCCGTCGAGATAGAAGGGGTGATACGTGATCGGTGCGACGTAGTCCACGAGACCGTCGTTGAGCCATGTCCGAACGTCCAAGCCTGCATTGAGGCACATCTCTTCCGTTGGCAGGACACGCACGCCGAGAATCTTGCCCGCCTTCCTCGCCATCTCAGAAATACGTTTTACGAGATCGGTCATGATCGGAAGATTGTCCCGAGCTTCTTCGTACTTGAAGTAGAAGGTCGAGAAGATGAAGTCGAGCTCGATGCCGTCTGTCGCATAGTCCTCGATAAGCTCTTTTGCAACGGCAAAGTTGTAGTCGCGGACCTCCTGATGCCCGTGGTCCGCGCCCTTGAAGAGCAAGGACGTACCCGCCATGTTCGGGTCGGAGGCAAATTTCTCGGGAACGGGAACCCGGTGTTCGTCCTTGAGACCCGCGTATCCACCCATACGAAGGCTCGCGATGAAGTCGATCTTCTTTTCGTGCGCCCGGTCGATGAGCACCGTCAACGGGTCAAGGCCCCGATCCATGAGGCTCTTCATATTCTTCCACGTCCGCCACTCATAGGCTTCCGTCAGCGGGTTTCGGTCGTCGCCGAACATCGTGCCAACCTTTGAGGGGTAGAACAAGCCATCGCTGCGCTCGACGCCATACACAAAAGTATCGACGCTCGTTCCGGCTACCTCGTCGATGGGCAGCCATGCGTCTTCCATCGTCATCGGCGGCTCGAAGACGAACAGGTAATAATGCCGGGCGTCGTTGAAGTAGATCGTTCGCTGTTTTCGCATGAGGGATCTCCGAGGAGTTGGTGCAGGGTGATAGGTGATGGATTCTGAGGACACCATACGTCGGGATGGTTCGTTGTGCAACTGTTACTCACCGACACCTGGCACCCGACACCCGAAAACCAGTACCCTAACATCCATCACCTAACAACAAGGATTTTCACTCATGCCACGAAGTGGAAAAGTTCGACGAGTCTACGATAACGACGACGCCTGGATTATGGCGGAGACCGACACGACCCTGACGCCGGAGCTCATGTCGTCGAACATGATCGGGCCTCACGAAGGGTCGCCGGTCGATGGCTGGTTGTACTCCATCGGCGGCCACGATGTGTACGACTACGAGACCGATATCGGCGAGCGCACGACGGAGGCGTATGCCGAACGCGGTACTCCGAAACAGCGCAATCGTGGGCGAAATCTTCAACACCTGATCGACGAACACGGCGGCGTCATGGAGATCATGGCCGAGCAGTGCCACCGCTTGGGTATGGACTTTCTGCCGTCGGTGCGGATGAACGAGCACTACGATATCGACTCCGACGACCCGTCCTACGGCAAGCTACGCCGCGAACACCCAGAGTTGACCATCGGCAGAGGGGAAAAATTACCCAAACTGAGTATGGAATGGGGTGTCAGCGAGGGCCTCGACTACGCGCTTCCCGAAGTGCGCGACTACATGAGCAGCATCGTCCTGGAGACGGTCGAGCGCTGGGACGTTGACGGCGTGGAGCTCGACTTCTTCCGTCACCCGACGTACTTCAACATCTACGAAGCGTACTCCAACCGCTACCTGATGACGGATATGCTTCGCAAGATACGGCAGCGGATGGACGAGATCGGCAAGGAACGCGGCAAGGGGCTCGACCTGATGGTACGGGTGCCCGCGACCATCGAGCGATGCGAACATCTGGGTCTCGATATTCGTCAATGGATCGACGAGTACCTGGTCGACGTTGTCGTGGGCGGCGGGGGTTTCGTTCCCATGAGCAGGTCGATCAAGGAGTTTGTCGACCTGGCAAAGGGGGCGGAGACCCTGATCTATGGCTGCCTGGAGGGGTATCGACCGGCGGTGGACGAGATAACGCTGCGGGCGATAGCGGCGAGGTATTGGGACGCAGGCGTCGATGGCCTATATATGTTTAACCTCTACTCGATGCCCCAGCAGTGGAAACAAGAGACTCTTGCCAGGCTGATGGACCGGGATAGTCTGAAGCATATGGACAAGCGCTATGACACAGACGACGGCACTCGCTTCGTCCCGATCAGTCACCTGCACCTCACCTTCCTCAATGCAATCCCCCGTGCAGAGCTTCCCGTCACTCTGCAGGAGACGAATATGGGCAGAGGCGTGACTGTCAAAATGGACATGCCAGAGGATTTTACGAATGCCACGGCGACCATCGGCGTCCGCCTCAGCAAGCTCGGCGCGAATGATCGAATCGAGGTAACCGTGAATGGCTCGCCGTTGTCCGGTGGAGTCAGGGGCGATGGCTGGACCCGTGTGTTCTACGAGGATGGCTGGAACCAGTACCCGTCGCAGACGAAGGTCGAGGAACTCCCTGGCGAGACCATCGAATACGGCGGCGTGGGTCGGACGATCTTTCGCAGTGGAGGGAACGAAGTCGACATTCGGCTGGCGTCAGCCGACCCCGATCGTAGTGAGGACTTAGTACTTCAGCAAATCAGGGTCGAGGTAAAGTACGGCTAGAGAGCCAGCCAGGGTAATCGCATTTTCACAATCCGTTCGTGTCCTTCCTGGGAAGGATCGAAGCACAAGTCGGGCGACCGTTCGTTGTGGAAGCCACCTTCCCTTCGGCGTGGCTCAGGACAAGCTTAGACAGGCTCAGAGCCTGCTCTGAGTTCATCGAAGGGGCGAACGGGCGGAAGTCAAGTTAGACTCCAGAGAATGCGATTGCCCTAGAGAGCCAGCGTCCTACTCAACCTCGTCCAGTTCCAACGTGTTCGCGGCACTCATGACGGAATACCGACCGCCCTTCGCGATTAATTCGGCGTGTGTACCCTGCTCGACAATCTGACCCTTGTCGACGACGACGATATTGTCGGCGTGTCGCACCGTCGATAGCCGGTGAGCGATCACAATTGCTGTTCGGCCTCGCATCAGTTCGTCGAGGGCCTTCTGGATCATGCGCTCCGACTCCGTGTCGATGTTCGCCGTCGCCTCGTCCAGAAGCAGCACGCGAGGATCTCCGACGATGGCGCGGGCGAAGCTGATCAGTTGCCGCTGGCCCATGCTCAGGTTACCGCCGCGCTCTTGTAACGGAGAGTCGTAGCCCTTTGGCAACGCCATGATAAAGTCGTGTGCACCCACAGCCGTGGCGGCGCGGACGATCTCCTCGTTCGACACGTCTGGTCGATTGTAGCGGATGTTATCGGCGACCGACGTGGCGGAGAACAGGTACGGCTCCTGCGGGACGACTCCCATCTGCCGAGCTAGCGACGCCAACGTCACATCGCGAATGTCCTGACCATCGATGAGGATGCGTCCATCCGTAACGTCGTAGAAGCGCAAGAGCAGCGACATGATGCTCGTCTTGCCCGCTCCGGTTGGACCGACGAAGGCGACCGTCTGGCCCGGCTCGATTTGCAGGTCGATTCGTTTTAGCACCGGCGTATCCGGGTCGTAGTGGAAGTAGACACCTTCGTAGCGAATCTCGCCCTTGACCGTTGCCAACTCCGCAGCGTCCGGCTTCTCTACGACCTCTGGCTCGATGTCCAGCAGTTCAAAGATTCGTCGCCCGGCGACCATCGCTCGCTGGAGAGATGAGAACTGGCTGGTAAGACTCTGAATCGGCTCGAAGAAGTGCTGAACGTACAGCGCGAATGCGATGATGATGCCGACCTCAAGGGTACCCCGTATGGCGAGGCTCCCGCCGACAAGCACCACGATTGCGAGTGCTGTTGCGGAGAGGAAGTCGACGGCGGGCGGCAGGATGGCCGAGTACCGCGTGGCCTCCATGTTGGCAAGCATGTTCTCGCGGTTCGCCCGATTGAAGTCCTTGATGTTCACACCCTCACGGTGGAGGCTCTGAATGGCCCTCGCTCCAGCTATATTCTCCTGCAAGCCCGCGTGAACGTCCGCGATGGCGATGCGAGCGCGCATGAAGGCCCGTCGCGCGAACCGCTGCCACCAGGCCAACACCAGCACCATAACCGGCGCGACCGTCAGAGTCAGCCCGCCCAGCAGCGGGTCCATCCACAGCATCATCGCGATGATGCCGCCGAGGCTTAGAACGTCGGAGAACGTCGAGACCCCAATCGACAGGACAGACTGTAGCTGCCGCACATCGTCCTGCACGCGCGACATAGTCTTGCCCGCCTCGTTGCGGTCGTAGTAGGACATCGACAGCCGTTGAAGATGAGTGAACATGTCTAGCCGCAGGGCAAGCAGTGTCTTTTGGCCGACATACGCCATCTGTTTCTTATGCACGATGTCGGTGACCATCTGCACGGCTCCGACGACGATGAAACCCACGGCGATCCACCGCAGCCCGATGAGGTTCGCCGCAGTGACGTAGTCGTCAATCGTGACCTGAATGAGCTTTGGTAAGGCCACGACAGTAGCGGTGTACAACAACAGCGCCGCCGTGAGAAAAACTACGCGAACCAGATGTGGGCGGATGTACGGCCCCATCCGCAGCACGACGGACAGGTCGAAATGAGGCCCGGATCGACGGGACTCGTACTCCTGCACAACCCGCTTGGCTCTTACGCGGCTCGACATAGACATTATTCCGAGCCTCCCGCCACGAGGATGCCGGTTGGCTCAGGCTCGGCCTTTTTGTCGAGTTGGACATCGTGAATTCGGCGATAATGGCCGTCGCGGGCCAGCAACTCCACATGCGTGCCTCGCTCGACGACTTGCCCGTGGTCGAGGACGATAATCATGTCCGCCTGCCGAATGGTCGATAAGCGATGGGCGATCACAAAGGTCGTCCGGCCTTTGACCAGTTCAGATAGGGCCTTCTGTATCTGCGCCTCTGTCTGCGGATCGACGCTCGACGTGGAGTCGTCCAGTATCAGGATCGGTGGGTCGAGGAGCACCGTTCGTGCGATGGCGAGGCGCTGTCGCTGACCGCCTGACAAGGTCACCCCACGCTCGCCGACCATCGTATCGTAGTCCAGGGGCAGCGTCATGATGTGGTCATGAAGCTGCGCGATCTTGGCCGCCCGCTCCACATCCTCGTCGCTGGCGTCGTTACGACCGTAGGCTATGTTGTCGTGAATTGTGCCCGAGAAGACGAAGACATCTTGGAGAACGATTCCGATGTTCTCCCGCAGCGAAGCGAGCTTGACGTTGCGCAGGTCTGTCCCATCGACCGTGATGCGGCCACCAGTCGGGTCGTAGAATCGAGGTATCAGATGTACGAGGCTGCTCTTGCCTGAGCCGGGTGCGCCGAGAATTGCCACCAACTGCCCCGGCTCGACGGCGATGTCGACGTTCTGCAGTGCGGGGCCGCTGCCGTTATACGCGAGGGAGACATCCTCGAAGGCGATGGCCCCTCGGACACGAGGAATCGGTTTGGCACGCCGTTTCTCCCTGACGGGTGAGTCGGCGTCGAGAATCTCGTAGAGGCGTTTTCCAGCAGCGTGCGCTCGCGTGAATGTTTTGACTAGGCCGCTGATGTTGCGGACTGGCCCCATGAACAGGGTGATGTAGAGAACGAAGGTAGTGAGTTCGCCTGCCGTCATCTTTCCAGTGGCCACGTCGGTCCCACCGATCCACAGGACGACGCCCGTCAGCGCGGTAAATATGAACACCATGATCGAACGGCGAGAAATGGACAGCATCTCGGCCCCATAGGTGCCGTCGGCGACCTTCTCAGCAATGCCGCTGAATTTATCTTGCTCGTGCTGTTGGCCGCCGAAGGACTTCACGACCTTGACACCCGTGATGTTCTCTTGAAGGACTGTCGTCATGTCTGCCGTCTCTGCGTGTACGTCGGTCCACAAACGAGTGAAGCGGCGGCGCATGGCGATAGCCATGAACGAAACTGGGGGTATTACTGCTATTGCGATGATTCCGAGCAGCAGGCTCGTCGTGAGCATGAAGTAGGAGACCACCCCGAAGGTGAACAGGATAGTCGTGACCGTCAGTACACCCCGCGTCGTGAAGTCGCGGACGGCCTCCACGTCGCCGGTTGCCCGCGACATGAGGTTGCCAGTTTGGTAGTGGTCATAGAACTCGAAGCTCATGTTCTGGAGCTTCTTGAAGAGGTCGCCCCGGATGTCGAACGCGGTGCGCTGGGAAACCGCCTCGATAAGGTACGATTGCCCGTATGTCACTAGCCCGCTGACGACGCTTACCAGCAGAATCGCACCGGCGTACAGGAAGAGCCGATCCCTGTCACCATTTGTGAGAACCTGGTCGATTGACGTGCCGATCAGCAGGGGGATGACCAGCTTGAGCAGCGTTGCGACGGCGACGGTTGTATACGCGGCGGTCATCATCCGCTTGTGCCGCCAGCCGTACTTGGTGAGTCGGAAGAGGAGCTTCACGATGCACCTCCCCTATTCCGAAACGCCCGGCTTACAGCTTGTTGTGGCGTAGCGGGGCGATTACTGTTCGGGGTAAGAGAGGCCGTCAGAGAAGACCAGAGGGGCTGATCGCTTTCCCTGTCTACAGGGGCAGAACCGCTGATAGCATTCGCCTGAGTCAGCAGAACAAGTGGTGGTTCGGAATCGTCTCCACTACCTAGGGTCATCAAGCCGTCCGTCCGCCCCACGATTTGTTCGGCTCAGAGATGGTATGAACAGGCGTCCAACATCCCTTCACCTAAGGAGCGAGCGTACAATTATACTATAGATATCTCAGTCGTGTCGGTCTCGTTTCATGAATTCACGTGCCTATGTTGCGTGTGTACGCCGAGGCCACGCGGCTCCTGCGATACTCGGATTCTTCCAAAACGTATCCGGTTTATGTCCAGAGAGTGGTGCATCAGACTATTTGATTTCGACCTTGACGCTCACCGGCCCGAGTGGTCCGTATGAGAACATCGCCTCGAATGTCCCGGCTTTTTCATAGGTGTGCATCATTTCGAATTCTCGGGGAACGGTTACCTCGGGCGACCAGGGAATGCACCCAGGCATGGCCGCGATACCGAGACTGCCGTCGCCGAAGCTCCACTCAAAGCCGCCGCAGTAGAGATCGCGGCTGTTATCCGCTCCGCCGACGATATTTGCCACTAGCCGCACCGTGCGGGGATTGTCCGAGTCCGGCTCCGCCCGAAGCTCGAGGTCGACGTCGTCGGGCATCATCTCGATGACTTGCAAAGTTGCGACATACTCAGGCTTCCGGTTGCCGATGGTGCCAGGATAGGGGTTCAGCGCCTCAAGTCGAACGGCGTATCTATCGACCATCTGCAACGCGAGGTCTCCCCTAACTCCTTCGAGAGCTAGCTGGACAGGATTCTCGCCGGTGCCGTCGATATCCACAGTTATTTGAATCTTCATACGACCTTCCCAAACACAGACGACGTTCGCCGGACAACGGGAGTCTTCTAGCACTTTGTCGAATCTCACTAGCACCTCGCCCACTTGAGCGCTCTGACCTAGCGGCAAGTCGAACGGTGTTCCAATGCGGGCCTCATCGGGCTTGCTCGGCGCCGTACCTTCGGCGACGAAGATAGCCGTCTCCCCATTGGCGACAACCGTGTACTTCTTGCCCGGCTCGAAGCTGATGCCCAGCGGAATGTTACTCAGGTGTGAGCCGTGGACGTTAGTGCAGCCCGATCCATCAACAGGCTCGCGGTTGTAGACCGAAATCTCGATCAGGTCGAAGGTGCGGACTTCCTCGTAGCGGTCAAAGACGACACAGCCACCCGGGAGGCCGGACTCGACTTCGGCGAAGTACTGCACTGGGTACGATTCTGCGGCGTTGATCGCCACACTGATGATCGGGGCCTTGACCTCTCGTGTGGACGAACTCGAAGCCGTACCGGGAGTAAACGTCGATTGCTTGCCATTCACGTCAACCACGTAAGTCGTGCCGCTCTGGAAGTCGGAACCCAGCGGCGCTTCCGTCTTCACCAGGCCGTACACCATCGTGCACATGATCTGCCGGTCTGCGGGCACGGTGTTCGTCACCTTGATGATGATTGTGTTCCCGTCGCGGGAGACCGTGTAATCATCGAATCGGGTGCAGCCGTTCGGAAGGCCCGATGTGATCTGTGCTACGTAATCGCTCCCAGCAGCTTGGATCGCGACACTCTCGATGGGCGCGAGCACGATGGTCGTACTGCCAGCGGGCGGCGTGGGCAATGCAATATGGGTGAACGTCGTCTCTACATCGTTCACGTGGACGGTGTAGTTTCCGGTTTCGAACTCGCTGCCGAGATCGACACGGGTTTCGACGGTGCGATAGTCGTCGGTGCATACCGCCTCGCCGGTCGGCTCGGTGTTGGTAGCACGCACCCGCAGGTTGTAGCCGTCCTGGGCGATGGCATAGCTGTCGAACTCGGCACAGCCATTCGGCAGACCCGACGTGATCACGAGCGTATGCTTTGGCGGGATGGACCGAGTGCTGACAACAACCACATCTTCGATAGGTGCAGGAACGGGCACCACGCCGTCTTTTCCGGTACCGGGACGAACGGGGCCTATGTGAGCGAATTTCGCCATCAACTCGTCATTCACGAAGACCACATAGTCGCCCGTATCGAAGTCGTCCCCCAGCGATATACGAGTGTCGGCGGTCCTGTACTGCTCTGTACACATGACGTCGGTCGCAGTCGGTATCGTGTTAGTTACCGTCACACGAATCTCGTTACCCTCCTGAACGACTTCGTAGCCGCCGAAATCAGCGCAGCCATTCGGCAGGCCCGACGTGATCACGAGCGTGTGCTGTGGCGGAATAGACCGAGTGCTAAGGACTAGTGCGCTCTGAATGGGTGCCGAGACCGAAATACGACCGTCTGCGTCAGTAGGTTCGGACGTGCCCAAATTCGGGTTTGCACAGCGAACGTTGGGCGCGATGGCCTGGATACTTCGCGTCTCGCCGTTGATTTCAACCGTGTAGACCTTGCACGCTTCAAGGTCGTCGCCGATCTCTATCTTCGTCTCGACGGTGCTATAGATCTCGGCGCACTCAACGTCGAGGATTCGCTGGGTAGTGATGTAGCTCGCATCGGCTGCTGACATCTCGGCGTACTCCATATCGTTGCGATAGTTCAAAATGTCGACCGTGATATCGTCGCCCTCGCGCAGCGCGGTGTACTCGGCGAACTCGTGGCAGCTATCGAGCAGCCCGGAGGTCACGACCAGATGATCCGTGCCGTTTGTATTCACATCGAGACGGACGTCTCGAATCGGTGCCTGCTCGGTAACTCGCTTTGGCTCCTCCGAACCGTCAACTTGGCCGCCCTGGGCGACGAAGGTCTCCGTTACGTTGTTGACGACAACGGTGTAGGTCGTGCCGCCCTCGAAGCCGCTGCCGAGGTTGATGTTTTCTTCGTGGGAGCCGTAAATCTCCGTGCATGCGATAAGCTGGCCTGGCTCTGGTACGACGTTGGTCACGTTGATCGTTATCACTTCATTGTTACGGTCCATCTCGAAGCCTTTGTATAGTGTGCATCCATTGGGCAGACCCGAGACGATCTTCACGAAGTACTGCGGCGGGAACGACTCTGCGATGGTGATCGTCACAGAATCAATGGGCGCGGGAACATCGACAATCACACCTAGACTCGAAGTACGAGGCCCGATGGGCGTGGCAGTCGGTGTCGGGTCGTCACTCGACACGGTGTCGTTGGGGCTCGCCGCTGGTACTGTGTTGTTGCACGCCACTGCAGCGACCACTAGCAGGCCGAATAGTACTGGCAAGAAATGTTTTAGCGAATTCATCACGATGTGCTCCTGACGTTCTTCTGGGTGCCTCACAAGTAATGACGACATCCTTGGCCGATTTGTTCCAACTCGCGTGACCCAGCGAACAATCGCCTGTACGAACTATTCTACGTGTTTGGGGGAGTCGGGAATCAAAAAACGACGCGGCATGAATACCGCGTCGTTGTCCCAGCTATTCGAAGATGTGACCGAGGTCGTGGGTGTCAGGCCGCTACTGTGAGTCTATCCAAGCGCTCCATCACGTCCACCCAGTCGTCAAAGCCGACGGAGGGCTGCAGCGTCATTGTGCGGGCGATCAGGACTCGATGCTGCTGACTCGTTGACAGGTCCTCAAACCGGTCTCCGGCCAAAGCGCTAAGGTCGAGCAGGTCGAGCGCATCGACGGCAATCTGGAAAGCCAGGGTCGGACTCGCGCCCATCTCCGCGATCGGTTCGATCACGTTTTCCAACACGGTCCAGTCTGGGTGGGGCGCAGAACTCTGCCGTTCCACCACTTCAGGTGCCTGGACGGGTGTCCACGGTCGCGCGGTCGGAGACTTCAGAATCGTTCCGGGAAGCTGCATCGTCGTCGAAACCATCGTTACCACCTCCACATGGCTTGGCCGCTGAACTTCAGAGGCCTGTTACACGTAATGATGGTTTTGACGACGATTTTGTTCCAGGCAGGTTTTGGTCTTTTTTGTATAGATATGAGAACTCGACCAAAATGTTCGTGAGAGCTTACACTTTGAACGACATCAGCTCGTCGGAGAAGACAAGTTCACCGTCGTAAACCTTCTTTATGTCGCCGATACCCTTCTCCATCGTCGGATGCTGGTCCAGGTATGGCCCCACATGAACGAGCACCAGCTTTTTCACGCCGGCCTCTTGCGCGAACTTCGCCGCGCTAATGGTGCCCATGACGCCGTGCTGCTCGCCCCCCTCTAGCATGTGCTCCTCTTCGTCCCAGCACATCGACAGCATCACATCTGCGTCCTTCGCTAGTTCCAAGACCGAGTCGCAGGGCTCGGTGTCTCCGGTGAAGACGACGCTGCCCTCGTCGCTGTCGACGCGATAGGCGAGAGAGTCGAGGTAGGGCTGTACGTGTACGGCATCGGCTCCAGTGATCTCCCAGTTTGACCCAGAGTAGATTTTTCCAGCGGTGATGTCTTTCGCGCTGACTTCTGGCGGCTGCCGTTTTCCTTTTCCGCCGCGATTCTCGTAGACGCGCTGGCTCGCAGGATGGCTGACTCGTGCGTGCCAGTCGTGGGAGAACGCTCCCTCGTCCTTGTCCATGATGCGATGGGTCAACTGCTCTGTTAGCGTGGGCCCAAAAACTTGCAAAAGATTCTCCTTGCCGATGCTCTGGTCCCAGCGGGTCAGCAAGAAGCACGGGTAGTCGACATCGTGATCGAAGTGGTGGTGCGTGAAGAACAGGTAGTCGATGTTCGTCGGCCACAGACCAGCCTTGACCAGCTTGTGGGTTGCCGCCGGGCCACAGTCGATCATCATCTGTTCGCCGCCGATGTCGAGAACGTATGCCGAGCCGTAGCGGGCGGGTGTTGGAGTCGGCGTCCCGGCCCCGAGAATAGTGATTTGTGCCATGCTGTTCGCTCCTCTAAGGTGGAATGGTAGGAAGTTTACCAGAAGGTTGGTTGGTAGAATGGGGTCGAGGCGAGTGACCTGCCCCCATTGGTTGTACCACTCGTTATGTTAGTCCGGCAAGTATCGGCATATGTACAGATGGCACGAGCGCCTCTGGTGCCGGTGGCATGTATCCCAGCGAGCTGTGCGGTCTGATTCGAT
>Ga0209501_10000417_pt1 | contig 51563 bp, 45 predicted proteins | sample ArcticOcean_MG_C_4_FD_187434 | JGI IMG/M metagenome (GOLD analysis project Ga0209501, IMG submission 187434) | Marine microbial communities from western Arctic Ocean - ArcticOcean_MG_CB4_134 (SPAdes) (version 2) | ecosystem: Environmental > Aquatic > Marine > Oceanic | place: Arctic Ocean...
CAAGCCGATTCGGGCAAGCGGTGTACTTTTTCTGCCACCATCAGCTACAGCTGCTCGGGGGGCCGAAGACTCTGGAGATGTCGAAGAAGTAGGCTCCTCAGTGGGTTCATCCTTTGCACCCGACAGGCAGACTTCCACAGGAGGGGCAAAACTTGCTATCGAGGCTGGGAACTGCCTTGCCACATCGGTCACAGAATCGGCTTTGATTGCTCATGTTCTTAGCTCCTTCTCTAACCAACACGTTATCACAAATAACCCCTTTTTGTTTTCACCGGTCTGTCACGCATATGAACATACCCATACCACCAAATAACAAGCCATACCCCCACATCGCAAAACAACCATAACGACCAACGAACAAGCAGCACACTACAAGCATCAATTAACACGCCACGATAAGCACCAGACCCACAACCACTAGCACACCACTACCAACCCATCAGACCGAGAACCCAAAGACCGCCACGCAAAAGTCTGGCCGATCCCCAAAGATCACGCGATCCTTGGCTTATACGCTGGCTTCAACGAAACAAGATATTCGCAAAACTGATGTAAAACCTGATATAAAAAGCCCCCGGTTTTCTGCCGAGGGGCTAATTCGTATCTGAAAGAATGGTGGGCGATACAAGACTCGAACTTGTGACCTCCTGCGTGTGAAGCAGGCGCTCTAACCAGCTGAGCTAACCGCCCTTTCCGCTCTCCTGTTACCTAAGTGTATGTGGCAACGCTCGGGTTCGAACCGAGGACCTAGGCCTTATGAAGACCCCGCTCTGCCGCTGAGCTACGTTGCCATTAGGGAGCCAAGTTTCGCTAAGCAGGCTCTCCCATAGCAGGCTAATGTTATCTTTAGGGAAAACGAGTGTCAAACATTCCCTCATAGTATTTACACTGCTTTTTTGTTGGGTTTCCGTCCTTCTATAATGGTCCAGATTAATTTTGCTATCAACATTCTGTAAAAGATGAATAATGGTAGATTTATTCTAGGGTAGTTTCACCGCTTTCACCACCACTTTTATGAACAAGGCGGATTGCATCTATCCGGATGCCACGATCAACGCTCTTACACATATCGTAGATGGTCAAACTGGCGATAGAGACGGCAGTCATTGCTTCCATTTCCACACCAGTTTTTGCATTGGTTCTAGCAGTTGCAGTTATATGTACGGCCCCATTACCCTCGTCGGACTCCAGATCAACAATCACTTGATTGAGTGGGATTGGGTGACACAAAGGGATAAGCTCAGATGTTCGCTTTGCTGCCATTACGCCAGCCACTTTTGCTATTGCGAAAACGTCTCCTTTCGCAATTTCCATTTTTGAGATTAGGCGAAGAGTTGAAGGTTTCATATATACTGAACCTTTAGCTATTGCCATACGATCTGTGGCCTTTTTTCCACCTACGTTAACCATGTGTGCGTTGCCCTCTTGGTCTAAGTGTGAGAGTTTTGATTTTGACGAGAAATCCGAAACGATTTGTTCGTTCGCTAAGGCATCAGCTTCTTCATTGCCAGGATTTCCTGAGTGCCCACGTATCCATTCCCATACAATATGACGTTCTCTAACTTCTATGTCTAACAACGCCCAGAGGTCTTGGTTTGCCTTTCGCTTCCATCCTTTAGTCATTGTGTTAATCACATACTGACTATCACTAAATATAGTCACGTCATTTTGTTCTCGGGTTGACTGTAGACCCTTTATAACGGCCAGAAGTTCCATTCGATTATTAGTGGTTTCTTTCTCACTTCCAGAAAGACGAGTCTTGTTTCCATCGTTTTCGATGATTGCAGCCCAACCTCCTGGACCTGGGTTTCCATGGCATGAGCCATCAGTATAGATATGGATCATTTTCCTTAGCCGCCTATTTTGTACATCTCGATTTTTTTGGGCTGAGGGCCTTTAAGAGATGCTCTTATTTCAGAATAACGGTCGACTCTCGTGGTCCATAATCCCGTTAGAACTTGTTCGATCTCTCGGTCGCTAATATTTCCGCGTACGAGTTCTTTAAGGTCAAATCCGGTACTTGCGAAGAGGCAGGTAACTAATTTTCCATCTGGAGAGAGCCGGGCTCTTGTGCAGTCACCACAAAATGGTGCAGTTACTGATGATATAACGCCAATTTCACCACTGCCGTCCTTGTATTTATAACGTTGGGCCACCTCTCCAGGATAATTAGGTTTGGTAGCTTCAAGCGGGAATACTGAATTGATTTGTTTGATCACATCAATTGAGGGGACTACTTGGTCCATATTCCAATTATTGAGACTGCCAACGTCCATAAATTCGATAAATCGCACAATGTGTCCGGTTCCTTTGAATCGTTGTGCAAGGTCCACTATTGTATGGTTATTTGTGCCTTTTTGCACAACGGTATTAATCTTTATCGGGGTGAGTCCAACTTTTTCTGCTACCTGGATTCCTTCCAGCACCCGATCGATGTTTTGAATGCTACCGTTCATTTGTTTAAAGATAGCATTGTCTAAGCTGTCAATACTTACTGTTATCCGCCGAAGACCGGCTTTCCTGAGAGCCATAGCATTTTTTGCTAATAATGAGCCGTTTGTTGTTAGCGTGAGGTCTTTAATCCCATCGATTTCTGACAACATTTTGATTAGCACTTCTATATTTGTACGCAATAACGGCTCTCCACCCGTAAGGCGTACCTTATTTACCCCGAATCCTACCAAGATTTTGGTAATTCGTGATATTTCTTCGAAACTAAGTAGTTCTGGTTTAGGTAGGAATTCATACCGTTCGCCAAAAAGCTCCCTTGGCATACAGTAAGGGCAACGGAAATTGCATCGATCAGTTACTGAGATCCTCAGGTCACGTAACGGTCGTCCAAATTTATCAAAGACAGGAGTCTTATTAGGGGAGGTTTTCATATATAAACCTATGATTTATGATAACTATAAGTTTTCCTTGAACCATTGGATTGTTTTTCTTGCAGCCTTTCCTCGGTGGCTCAAATGGTGTTTGGTAGGTGCATCCAGTTCTCCGAAAGTTTTGTTCATTGCAGGATAGAAGAATATCGAGTCGTATCCAAAACCGTTCTCCCCGTTGGGTTCGTATGATATGTATCCTTCGCAGCTTCCTTTTATTGTTATGGCTGCTCCGGATTGCCAAACGATTGCGATCACACACTGGAAACGAGCAGTCCTTTGTTCCCAGGCCACGTTTGTTACCTCTGATAGGAGTAGATTGACCCTGTCTTTGTCGTTTAGTCCTGGACCACCGTATCGAGCACTGTGAACACCGGGCTTACCTCCCAAAGAATCAACCTCTATTCCTGAGTCATCAGCGATGGTTATCAGCCCAGATTCTTTCATGAAATAGCGTGCTTTTAGAAGGGCGTTCTCTTTGAAAGTTAATCCAGTTTCTTCGATATCCCCGTATATGTTTTCAATATTTAGTGTAGTGAGAGTAAAAGGGGCATCAGCAAGTAGCTCCAAGTATTCTTGGATTTTCCCAGGATTGGTAGTTGCTAGAAGAAGCTTGTTAACCAAAAGATATATTCCTTATCCAACCCGTCAATATGGGCCAAAAGTTTTTAACGTAGAATGTCGCGAGTAGTCTCGTGCAAACTAACTTTCCGTTTCCATTTCTGGTGTATATCTGCCTTGTCTCGCTGCACTTGTAAGCTTTGCTCTGCGGTAGAAAGCTGTTTGAGCAGCTGTGACATTTTCAGATTTACCAGACCATTGTTTTAAAGTTGCCTGTTGAAGGCCGCGTCCATATGAAAAACTTAGTTCCCAAGGGGCATCTATTTTGGCCCCTCGTTTGTTAATGGCATTAAGGTTTAGAGTTGCTTCATCATCGCTCTGCCCTCCAGATAGAAAAACTATTCCAGGAACCGCTGCCGGAACGACACGTTTGAAGCAGGCAATAGTTTTTTCAGCTACTTCTTCAGCGAAGGCTCTCTTGGTATTTGAAGCTCCTGAAAGAACCATATTTGGTTTTAGTAAACAGCCTTCCAAGTCTACGTTGTGTTGGGCCAACTGGTAAAATACTTCTCTTAGAGTTTGCTCTGTAACTTCAAAGCATCTTTCTATAGTGTGACTACCATTCATAAGCACCTCAGGTTCAATGATAGGAACAAGACCTGCTTCTTGACTTAGTGCGGCGAAACGGGCGAGTCCGTGAGCGTTTGCGTTAATACAGTTGTTGGTGGGAATGGATTCGTTGATTGCTATTACTCCACGCCACTTAGTAAAACATGCACCCAAGTTAGCGTAGTCTTTTAGGCGTTCTCTTAAACCGTCTAACCCTTCGGTAACTAGTTCTGCCGGTGAGCCTGGAAGTGGCTGGCCCCCTTTATCTACTTTAATGCCAGACATGATACCAGCATTTAATAGGGTTTTTACCAGAGGTGAACCGTCACTTCCGTTTTGGCGGATGGTCTCATCGAACAGGATAACCCCGCTGATATACTGTGATACATCATTTGTGCGAAATAGCAGTTCCCTATATGCACGTCTACTTTCTTTAGTTGACGTAACGTTTATAGAGGCAAAACGTTTTTTTATAGTCCCGTCACTCTCGTCGGCGGCGAGAATGCCTTTACCTGGAGCAACAAGTGCTTGAGCTGTGGCAGCGAGTTTCTGAATATCTATATCTTAACCTCCCTAGTACGGATGATTGAAACTATATCAAGTTAGTGTGAACGCGTTATGTTTTAGCCATGATGGAAACTGTTTGATCTACCACCGATTTATTCCCCAGGATCAAAGGGGTGCGTTGATGAAGCCCTATAGGAACAATATCTAGTATTTGGTGGGTACCGCTCGAAGCACTACCGCCAGCTTGTTCAGCAACAAAGCCAAGTGGATTGGCTTCGTACATCAGCCTTAATTTTCCATCTGGGTGTTTTTGATCACCAAGATATAGAAAGACTCCTCCTTTTAATAGGTTACGATGAAAATCGGCCACTAAGGAGCCTACGTATCGGAGTGAATAGTTATTTCGTAAATGTCCAACAGCTTTTTGTGTTCTTTCGTTTAAAGCTTTCGAGTTACCCTCGTTAACGCTGTAGTACCGACATTCTGTCGGTATTTTTATGTCTTTATGTGTCAGCATAAATGTTCCAGATTCAGAGTCTAGCGTGAATCCATTAACCCTATTGTGGGTAGCAATTATCAACAACGTACTTGAACCATATATTGTATAGGCTGCAGCTATCTGCTCGTTGCCGGGTTGTAGCAATGAATCTTCTTTTAATAGAGCGTCCTTAGGTTTTTTCCAGATTCCGAATATAGATCCGATACTGATTGCGACATCTATGTTAGAGGAACCATCTAAAGGATCCATAAGCACCATATATGTGTGTTGGGTATCGTCTTTGATAATAACCGGTTTCTCTATTTCTTCGCACCCTATGATTGCAACTCGATTACTTTGAGATAAGGTTTTAATAAAAATGTTCGAACTTGTGGTGTCTAAATGAGCCACTATCTCGTTATGGACATTGGTTCTCTCAGTCGAGCCTAGAGCATTTGCAAGAGTGGCTGCTTGGACTAGTTTATGTACTTCATACGAGCCACTAGCAATTGCCATAATCACTGTATTTAGCCCGTCAAACTGCTCGTGCCCGCTCCATGAAGATTGTAGAAATGATTCAAGGGTTTTCCATCGTCCTAATACAGTCAATCTCCCCCCTCCTGAAGGACGAGTATCTAATGAGGGCAGTCTAGCAATGAGCTAAGAGGAGTGTCAAGAAGGCTATCGCTTGACCTCAAAGCTAGGGCTTACTAAAATTGCCTTCTGATCATTCAACTATAGGAAGGTTTATCAGATTTGGTTTTACATCCGTTACTTATACGTCTTCACGGTATCGTTGAGTCTGCAAAGCAAGAGTTTGAACAGGTTTCTGATACTGATGCGTTAGAACTGTGGCGTGTGGCTTATTTGGGACGCAGTGGAAAAATTACTCTATTACTGCGCACTCTTAGTTCTCTAGAGCCGGACGAACGTCGTATAGTTGGTGAAGAAACTAACAGGGCCAAAGTAGCTTTAGAACATCGTTTGGAAGAACGCCGAGAAACTCTCAAGGCTTCTGAGATGGCACTGAATCTTGCTGCGGATCGTATTGACGTCACTTTGCCAGGCCGGCCAGTGGCACTAGCGCCTCTTCACCCTATCACTCAGGTTGTTCGAGAAGTATGTGATGCTTTTGTGTCGATGGGCTTTAATGTGGTAGAGGGGCCTGATGTTGAGTGGGAATATTATAACTTCGATTTACTCAATATTCCTCGCGATCATCCAGCTAGAGATATGTTTGATACTTTCTGGGTCGATTGGAATGACCCTACTGATCAGGAAAGGCGTATGCTTTTACGAACTCATACATCTCCAGTTCAGGCTCGTGTTATGCAGAGACAAGATCCCCCTATACGTGTGATCGTTCCTGGTCAGGTCTATCGATATGAGGCTGTTGATGCTACTCATGAATCTCAGTTTACTCAGATAGAAGGCCTTGTAGTTGATAAGGGAATAACATTTGCACATCTCAAAGGTACGCTCTATGAGTTTGTTCGGCGCGTATTTGGCCAAGAACGTCGTGTTCGATTCAACTGTTCGTATTTTCCTTTTGTTGAACCAGGTGCTGAGATGTCGATTGATTGCTTTGTTTGCAGAGGCGATGGCTGTCGTGTTTGTAAGCAAGCTGGTTGGATTGAAATCATGGGTGCAGGGATGGTACATCCTACCGTTCTGGAAGGGGTAGGATATGATCCATCCGTTTATACCGGTTTTGCCTTTGGGATGGGTCCGGAACGTATTGCAATGCTGAAGTATGGGATCGATGATATAAGGTTGTTCCGTTCTAATGACCTTAGGTTCTTGAGACAATTCCGTCTCGCTGAAGTTTTCGGTAAAAAAGACAGTCCATCGTTCTTTGGAGGGGCCTAGTGAAGGTACCGATTTCTTGGATTCGAGAATATGTAGATACCCAGTTGTCTCCGAAGCAACTGGCACACTCGCTCACTATGGTTGGCTTAGAAAGCCAAACAGAAACAATTTTTGACGATGGTTGGGATAATATATGCGTTGCGAAAGTGACAGGACTCCAGCAGCATCCAAATGCCGATCGTTTGACCTTGGCCACACTCGATATAGGGAATGAGAACATTACGGTAGTCTGTGGTGCCAAAAATTTACTTGAGGGCCAGAGAGTCGTGTTTGCTAAGCCCGGGGCTAGGTTGATTGATCCGGAAAATGGCCGCCATGAGGTACTGAAAGTGGTACGGATTCGCGGAATTGAATCAGCAGGTATGATTTGCTCGAAACGTGAGCTTGGGCTTGGCGAAGATCATACGGGAATACTCATTTTGGATAAAGGGGCACCTACTGGCGCACCTTTATCAGACTACATGCGGGATGTAGTCATCGAGACCGAACCTACTACCAATAGACCTGATTGGCTATCTGTTTTAGGAGTAGCACACGAGGTAGCGGCTATTACTAAGGGTGAAGTTTGCGAACCAGAATCGAATTATCTGGAACATGGGCCGGCAATACAAGATAGGGTGATAATACGTGTAGAGGCTCCAGACTTATCTCCGCGCTACACAGCGAGCCTTATTACTGGTATTAAGATAAGGCCATCCCCTTGGTGGCTTCAGGAGCGACTTCTTAAGGCAGGACAGAAGTCGATTAATAACATAGTGGACGTGACAAACTATGTCATGTTGGAATATGGACAGCCGCTTCACGCTTTCGACTATGATCTGTTAGAACAGAGTACCATTCTAGTACGTAGAGGACGTTTCGGAGAAACCATTACGACCCTTGATGGTGAACTTCGTGAATTGACACCTGAGATGCTTGTGATAGCTGATGCGAGTAGAGCTATAGGTCTTGCAGGTGTGATTGGTGGTGCGAACACTGAGATTACTGAAGGAACTACCAGCGTACTTTTGGAATCTGCTAAGTTTGATGCTGTTAATATAAGACGAACTGCCACAGCTTTAAAAATACGTACTGAAGCTTCAACTCGTTTCGAGCGAAATATTAACGGCGATCTGGCTTCCTTTGCGCTCATGAGAGCTACGCATTTAATTCAGGAGTTAGGAGGAGGTCAAGTAGCGCAAGGGATTATAGATCTAGATAATCGAGGGAGCAGGCACGACAAAGTATCCTTAAATATCAAACGTGTGGAGGATGTTCTGGGAATTAGGCTTTCACTTAAGAAAGCCAAGGGGATCCTATCCTCACTTGGTTTTATATGTGAAGCTGCGGATTCGAAATCGATCTTGGTAACTATCCCATATTGGCGTAGCGATATTAGAATTCAAGATGACCTAGTAGAGGAATTAGCAAGAATCTATGGTTATGACAACATACCTACCCGATCCCTGAGTCAAGAGATACCTACGCATCAACCGCAGTTGATGAGAACACTGAGTGAACAGATCAAGGACCTACTCAGCGGTGTTGGTATGCAGGAGACTATATCTTATAGCCTTACCAGTTATGAGGTCTTAAGTTCAGTTGATTCCTTTGATTTGAAAAACGAACCATTGCAGGTGTCAAACCCAATGACACCGGAACGTCAATATCTCAGAAACTCTCTTTCTGGTAACGTGTTGAATACACTGACAAATAATTTACGCCATGAGGAGTTTAGCGTAGGTCTCTTTGAGGTTGGGCGAATATATATACCTCATGGAGATGATTTGCCCAGTGAACACCATATGGCAGTGGGTGTTCTATGGGGGAATGCTACTGGTTTATCTTGGGCGGAGGATAGCAGGAGAATTGATTTTTATGATGGTAAAGGTGTCTTAGAAACAATTTTTAGAATGTTAGGAAAGGAACCTCATTTTCAGCAGGCTGAAGCCCCTATTTTTCATCCAGGTCGTACCGCCTTGGTGTTCATTGATGACGTTAAGGTGGGCATTGTTGGTGAAGTACACCCTGAAGTTCTCGAAGCTTTTCATATTTCTTCTGAAGAGGCTACCGTGCTCTTCGAAGTAGATTTAGAAGCTCTACTTCCATTAGTGGAGGGGCAGGATTTTCGCTTTACGCCCTTCACTCGTTTCCCAGGTGCATATCGTGACTTAGCACTGGTATCAAATACGGAAGTCCCGGCTGCTAAGCTTAAAGAAATCATAGAGACTCATAACTTGGTGCAGACCGCTACGGTATTCGATGTGTATACCGGTTCTAAGGTCACTAAAGGGGAACGCTCCCTAACTTTCCGTGTGCACTTTCAATCTCTGAAAGACACTTTGAACACTGAGACGGTCAACAAGGCTCAAGAAGAGATACTGCAGAAATTGGAAAAAGAAGTCGGGGGCCAACAGCGGTAAGGGTTATAGGTGATCCATTATGGAAATGCTAATCTTAGTAGCATTAGTCGTTTTGATTGTTTTAGTGGTGTTACTGTTGTTTAGGACACGTTCTGGTGTTGAAGAAACGATTGCATCTTCTTTGGAGGATATTCAAAAGGCAAAGGAAGTTATTTCAGACCATGCATTGAAAACTATAACTGAGATCAAAGGAATTGGAGAAACAGTATCTAAACTGGTTCAACAACAAGAGCAAGCTGAGAAGCTTGGAGAGTCTCTAAAAGACTTACTTCAGGCTCCAAAGCTTCGCGGGGATTATGGAGAGGCTATCCTTGAGGAACTGCTGGACCGTGTCTTACCGTCGGGTATTTGGGAACGTCAATATGTTTTGGAGGGCAGGGAGATAGTTGACTGTGTAGTACGATTTAAAGGTATTGTCATTCCTATTGATTCGAAATTTCCTAGGGACGACTATATGAGGTATATGGAGGCACAACTAGGTGATGAAAAGGCTATGCGGTGGAAAGATTTTGAACGTGTTATAAAAGAAAAAATAATGAGCATAGAGTCGAAATATGTGAAACCAGAGCAGGGCACCTCTGAATTTGCCATGATGTTTATACCGTCCGAGGCTATTTATTATGAGACCATTGCAGAGAAGAATCAGTTAGGTAATCCGTCAGCTATCCTTGAATATGCTCAAGCCCATCACGTACTTCCAGTTGGTCCAAATACCTTCTATGCTTTTCTCCAAATAATAGTTATTGGGATACGAAATGTTGAAATAATTAAAAGCGCGAAACGTCTGCAGGACGGACTTTCAGGCATACAGCGGTCATTTGAGTTGTTCTATGGTAAATACCTAGAGATTGGCAAAGGTATTGAGAGGGCAACAGAAGCTTATCGGGTGAGTAGCGGACACATAGACCGGTACAAGCGTCATCTAGATGATACGATTAGGCTTCAGGGAGCCGAAGACGATGTGAATGCTATTTCGGAAGAGGTTCCTGAGGACTAATAATTACATGTATAACCAAGTTGCTGCAGATATGCTTTCTGTTGAAGAGGCCCGGGATAAAATCCTTGCTTTAGTTTCTGTCCTAGAAGAAGAAGAATGTCTTCTTCTAGATACCGTGGGACAGGTACTAGCACAGGATATAGTTTCTTCGATTGACGTTCCACCTTTAGATAATTCGGCTATGGATGGGTATGCAGTTCGCTATAAGGATGTCAGGGGTGCTACATTCAAAAAACCTAAAGAGTTACAAATCGCGGGTCTTTTGGCTGCGGGACAGCTTGCATATCAGGAGGTTAAGTCTGGAACCGCCATTCGCATTATGACTGGAGCACCTATTCCACCTGGGGCTGATACAGTAGTCCCGTTTGAAGAAACGGACGAGGAAGAGAGGAAATCAGGAGGGTATTCCTTAGACTCTGTTTCTATTAGAAAAGAAGTGCCTTGGGGTTTCTCGGTGCGTTCCGCAGGTGAAGATGTTCGGAACGGAGACCTTGTACTGTCAAAAGGGGTTACACTAAGGCCAAGTGAACTTGGAATGTTAGCTTCTTTGGGCTACCAGAGGATTCCGGTGATACGACGTCCAGTAGTGGCGATTTTAGCTACTGGAGAAGAACTTCTTGAACCTGGTCAAAAAGCGTCTTTAGGTAAAATTTACGATAGTAACAGCTATTCTGTTGCAGCTTCCGTGCTTCGGTGTGGTGGCATACCGAAAATGTTAGGCATTGCTCGCGATACACCAGAATCAATAAACCTAAAGCTTGATAAGGGATTAGAAGCCGACCTTGTCGTTACTTCCGCAGGTGTTTCCAAAGGTGACTACGATATTGTGAAATATTTACTTGCTCAGAGAGGAGAGATCACCTTCTGGTCCGTTCGAATGCGTCCTGCTAAGCCGCTCGCATTTGGTATGTTGCGCGGAGTGGGAAATAAGGCGCTTCCTCTCTTAGGCTTACCAGGGAACCCTGTGAGTGCTATGGTTGCATTTGAAGTTTTTGGTCGGTGTGCTATTTTAAAAATGATGGGGCGTTCAAATTTAGAAAGACCCGTTATTGAGGCAGTCTTAGAAGATAAACTCTCGAATCATGATGGAAGACGTGTATATGCAAGGGCCATTATAAAGAATCGAAACGGAACTTACTATGCGAAGTTAACTGGGCCTCAAGGTTCGAATCTGCTGACTTCGATGATTCGTGCAAATGGATTAGCAATATGTCCAGAAAACGTACAAGTTCTAGATGTGGGAGAGCGAGTTAAAGTTTGCATGCTTGATTGGGATGAAGAGACAATATAGGATCTACCATGTGCCAACTCGTTTATCCAAAACGAGTTAGCACATGGTAGATTAAAAGAGGAAATGTTAAGACAGGGAGCTACGTTATGGTAACTATCGTTCAAGAAGGACAGACTTCCGCAACCAATTCTAAGTTTCATATTGACGAGAGAAGAGTTAGCATGAACAATCGTTCGTTCCAGCTACTTCTTCTACAGCGTCGTTGTGCCTCATGTTGGGGGTCTTTAATTCAGGAACCGGATTCTGGTCGCCAGTTGACTGCTTCTAAACATTTGAGCAAAATCGCTAATCATTGTGCGAAAACTTCGGACTATATATCTAAAGGTATGCCGATTGCCGAGGCGATATTCCGCTTACTTTTGGCCAATAGAAATAAACAAATGACTATCGGAGAGATTTACGATGGATTGAGTGATCGGTGGGTAGATCGAATGAATCCGAGTATACCTGAACTGTATGGGATTTATAAGATTATGACTAATGATGTCTTCTATGGCTTTGTAGAAGACATCATTTAGGTAACTAGGAGTTTATCCCATCAGTCCTTCAAGAACTTAAGCGCTTAGCTGCTGTCTTGCGATAGTGGTCAATTGGGAGAATCCTTGTGGATCCTTCACGGCCATGTCGGAGAGGATTTTACGGTCTACATCTACGAGAGCCTGTCGTAGACCGTACATAAACAAGCTATACGAGAGGCCTTCCTGACGAGCCGCGGCACCAATACGTAGGATCCAGAGTCTCCTGAAATCTCCCTTACGTTCCCTGCGATGTGCATAAGAATATGCCATCGCCTTGACCAAAGACTCGCTTGCTCGCTTATAAAGAAGGTGACGAACGCCTCTGTGCCCTTGTGTTAAGGAGATAACCTTGCGGTGCCTTCTATGTTTGGTTGTACCTCGTTTTACTCTAGCCATTTTTTGTCCTAACGTGAGTAAGGGAGCAGTCGTTTAACACGTGGTATGTCGGCTTTACTAACGGACACGGTGTCATCAAACATCCGTTTTGTCCGTTTTGACTTTCTCATACGAAGGTGACTGCTGAGCCCTTTCATTCGTAGGGCTTTGCCTCCGCCAGATAGCCGGAACCTCGCCTTTGCTCCCTTATGAGTCTTAAGTTTTGGCATGTTGACTCTCTTTTGAAACACTTTCTCCCGTGGATTCTATGTTTCCATTGTGTTGATTGATATCCGTTGTACTCAACTCTGCATCTAATTCGGGTCCATCTCGCTTCCCTGTTGGCATTAGGACTATACTAAGCGAACGACCCTCCATGGTAGGTGCTTTTTCTAGTTTAGCCTCATTCTGCAGGCTCTCTGCCATTTTTTTTAGAAGAGAAACACCAATTTCCGGATGTGTTATCGAGCGTCCACGAAACACGACTGACATTTTAACCTTAGCACCTGTGTCTAGTAGCTTATGAACCTTTTTTAGCTTAGCTTCTTGGTCATGTGCCCCTATGCCAGGACGTAGACGAACCTCTCTTAAAGCGACGGATTTTTGAGCCTTTTTGGCTTCGCTCTCCTTCTTTGATTGGACGTACCTGAACCTTCCATAATCCAGTATTCTGCAAACTGGAGGATCAGCCGCTGGAGCGACCTCTACCAAGTCTAGTTCTTTTTGTTGAGCTAGCTGCAGAGCATCGTCTCGACTCATGATGCCTAGTTGGGCATCATCCTCATCAATTACTCGAACGGTTGTCGCCCGAATTCTCTGATTTGATCGGTATTCCCTAGCTATGCAGTCCCCCAAAATTTGAACTTTAACAAAATTGCTACTGAGTGCGATATTTTATCATAATCAAGTAATAACGTAAAGAAGTTTTTCTTTTTCGGTGTTGTTATTCCTGAGAATCAATCGCGGACTTAATCACTTCATGTGCCTGATTTATTGACATAGCACCATGGTTTTCACCTGACCTAAGTCGTACTGAGACAGACTTGCTTTCAACTTCGCGATCCCCAATTATGAGCATGTAAGGAATTTTTTCAAGTTGTGCCTGACGAACTTTAGCATTCATCCGTTCATTTCTAGTATCTACCCCAACACGGATTCCTAAGGAGGTGAGTTGTTTTGCTACTTGATACGCATATTCAATCTGTCGGTCGGTGATCGGTATGATTACTGCTTGAGTTGGTGATAACCAAGTTGGAAAAGACCCAGCATAGTGTTCAATAAGTATCCCGAGGAACCGCTCAATTGATCCTACGACTGCTCTGTGCAGCACTACTGGGCGGCTTCGTGTTCCGTTTTCTGTTACGTATTCAAGGTCAAATCGCTCTGGTAGAGAGAAGTCCAATTGGATGGTTCCTAATTGCCACTGGCGGCCAATTGCGTCTGGTACAAAAAAGTCGATCTTTGGTCCGTAGAATGCGCCTTCTCCTTGGATAGATTCATATTTCCTATTACTGTTTTCAAGTAAAGAAGCAAGTGCAGTTTCTGCCTGGTCCCATAGTGCATCGGAACCGATGCGTTTTTCTGGTCTCAAGGAGAGTACGATTCGAGGTTCGTCGAATTGGAACATACTGTATGCTTCCATGAGCATCTCAATAAATTTGCTAATTTCTGTCGCGACCTGTTCTGGAGTACAGAATATGTGTGCATCATCCTGTACAAAAGTACGGACTCTAGTGAGACCATGTGTTACACCAGATCGCTCATATCTATGTAGTCGACCAAAATCGGCATATCGTATTGGGAGTTCTCTGTAAGAATGGAGCTGTGTAGCATAGATTAGGGCGTGAGCGGGACAGTTCATGGGTTTAAGGCCATATTGCCGGTCATCTATTTCGACAAAAAACATATTTTCTGGGTAGACATCGTAGTGTCCAGATTTCTTCCATAACTCAGTCGAAAATAGCTGGGGGGTTATTACTTCTTGGTATCCATATCGATCATATAGATTTCGTATGTAGTTTAAAAGCAGGTTGTAGATTATTGTCCCTTTAGGTAGGAAGAACGGACTAGCTGGTGAGATGGGGTCAAATGTGTATAGACCTAATTCCGTTCCCAGTTTGCGATGGTCACGTTTTTTTGCTTCTTCGAGCCGATCAAGATACTCTTGTAATGCCTTTTGAGACTCAAATGCAGTTCCATAGATGCGTTGAAGCATTGGCTGGTTTTCATTGCCTTTCCAGTATGCGCCTGCAACAGAGAGGAGCTTGAACGCTGTAATCACTCCAGTGGAGTCTACATGAGGGCCACGGCAAAGGTCTTCGAAATGTCCGTGTCTGTAAGTGGTTATTAAATCTTCTGGCGGAATCTCATCAATGATTTCAAGTTTAAATTGCTGGTTAGCAAACTGTTCCTTGGATTCGTTTGGCGATAGTTCCCGAACCTTAAATAGAAAATCCTTATTGATATCCTCCTGGACCTTTTTTTCGATCGATTCAAGATCTGCTGGGGTGAAAGGATGATCGACTAGAAAGTCGTAATAAAACCCGTCTTCTGTAGGAGGACCTACTCCGAGTTTGGCTGTTGGGAAAAGAGCCATAACTGCACCCGCCGTGACGTGTGCCGCAGAGTGACGGAGCCTATATCGAAGTTCTACCAGTTCGTTTGAGGGTTCGTTCAATGAAGATACAGATCGCACAGAGTATCACTCTCCAGTTCAGCTACAGGGTTTCTTTTGCTCGTGGCAGCCAGCCGGGACCTTTTACTTCGAAGGAGGTGCGACTTTTAATATACCTGCGCGTGCACAGGTTTCGTCCTGTTCAGTTGTTCCGCCTGCAACCCCACAGGACCCTATAGCAAGATTATCGCGGAATATAGCCGCAGCTCCTTTGATATATATCATATCGAGGCTGTCAGCCTGGGGGCCAAAAAGGCGAAGATGACCTACGCCTGCCTCCGGCGTAAATCTTCCTGAGGACATATTGAAGCCTGCTGATGTTAATGCTTTCCCTTGAGCTGTTTGTGCGCTTGCCCATACTGCTTCTTCCATACGGTTGAAAAGCATTAACCTGCCACCGGCATCGCAGATGGCTATGCTTATGTTGATACCTAGTTCTTTTGCTTTCGCTATGGCCCCTTCAGCAATTTGTTCTGATTCGCCAATTGTTATTGTCATTAGGCCTGGTGGGCTCGATGGCATGGTAGACCCCCTTTTACGAGCGATGTTAAATCTGAAAATACCCAGATTTTCTTTTCTTATCGACTATAGTTTTTCTATTCCGGCCAATGAACATTCTCTATCCTCAGCACCACTTCCGCCACCTACACCTATTGCACCGATAAGAATGTTTCCTTGGTAGATTGGCACACCAGCTGTCTTTGGACTTGGCATTACCATGTGTCCACCGCCCATTCCTTTAACGGCTTCAAGGAGAGCTGCTTGCAGCCCAGGATCTATATCTCCTTCTCCTGAAGGGGCTCCAAACCCAGCTGCACCAATAGCCTTTGCTTGGCAGCCCCAATTTGCAGCCCAGATGCCTCCATCCATGCGTTTGAGCAACAGGAGTCGCCCGCCATTATCTACAACGGCCACGCTTATACGTATGTTTATTCCCTGTGCTTTTTCGATCGCGCCATCTGCAATTCTATTTGCATCTGCTAGAGTTAGACTCATAAGTCACCCCATCCTTTAGTTGACAGTTAATGTACGTTAGCTTGTCTGAACGATATCTCTTTTAACATTCAATTTCAGTCAAGTCAACCCTAGGTATTAAATATTTCGTAATCATTAACGGTATCTTAATTACGTCCATTTGTAGAATTCAAGACACTGTTTGTCGTAGTACCAATATCCCCCGCAGTCACGGCAATGAATGCACCGACTTCTTTTAAGGCTTTCACTTTTTCAGAGGCAAGACCAGCTTTTCCTGTCACAATTGCACCCGCATGCCCCATACGTTTTCCAGGAGGAGCCGACTGCCCTGCAATAACCGCAATCAATGGTTTGGTATAACCACCGTTTCGGATAAATTCTGCAGCTTCTTGTTCTTTAGTTCCTCCAATTTCACCAATGAGCACTACAGCTTCCGTCTCTGGATCTGCTTCGAAGTGCCCTAGAACATCCACGAAACTCGTACCTACTATTGGGTCACCTCCGATTCCAATACAGGTAGACTGACCGATACCAGCTTGGGTAAGTTGATGGACTGCTTCATAGGTCAGAGTTCCAGATCGAGATACCACGCCTACTGAACCAGGAAGATGTATTTCTCCTGGCATAATTCCCAGTTTGCACTTGTGTATTGGCGAGATGATTCCGGGGCAATTTGGTCCAATAAGTGTTACGCCTGATTCGCGGATATAACGGGATACACCAATCATATCTTTGGTAGGTACGCCTTCTGTTATACAAACAATGAGTGATATTCCGCTATGAGCAGCTTCAAGTATGGAGTCTGCTGCTCCGGAAGCTGGGACGTAGATAATAGAAGCGTTTGCTCCAGTTTCTTTAACAGCTTCCTTAACTGAGTCGAATACAGGGATGCTGTCCATGACCGATGTTCCACCGCGTCCGGGTGTAACCCCTCCAACAATTGTTGTGCCGTAGTCCAGCATTTGCTTTGTATGAAACATTCCTTGTCGTCCAGTAATGCCTTGGACTATCACACTAGTGTTTTTGTCAACAAGAATACTCATGATGTGGCCAACTTTCTTAATACTTCTATTCCTTCGTTAAGATCGGCGATTGGATAGATGTTAAGGCCTGATTCTCGAAGGACTTGATTGCCCTCCTCCTTGTTTGTACCAAGGAAACGGACGATTAGGGGTATGTCTTTTCGGTCTTCAGGCATCGCCATCGCGATTCCCTTTGCAATATCATCACAGCGCGCAATTCCACCAAAGACGTTTACGAGTATTCGTTTCACGTTCGGATCTTCTAGTACCAAACTTACGGTTTCTGCTACTCGGTCAGGGTCGGCACCGCCACCTACATCTAAAAAGTTGGCAGGGTTAAATCCAGCTGCCCTGACTGAATCCATGGTTGCCATTGCCAAGCCAGCACCGTTTACAAGGCAGCCAACTTCTCCGTCAAGCTTTACGTAAGCTATTCCTTTTTCTAACGCTATGCCTTCCAATTTTCCTTCTTGAGTCAGGTCACGAAGTTCAATCATTTCACGTTGCCGAAAAAGGGCATCGTCTTCTATCGTTACTTTAGCGTCCAGTGCTATAATTTTTTGTTCTTTAGTCACTACCAAGGGATTGATCTCTACCATTGAGCAGTCTTTGTCAATAAATAGCCGATATAGGTTGGACAGTACTGGTGTGATTGCTTTTGTTGATTCGGCGCTCAGGCCCATAACGCTGCTTAAATATCTCGCTTGAAATGGCTGAAACCCTATGACTGGGTCGACAGCTACTCGGAGTATCAGATCAGGATGTTTCTCTGCTATTTCTTCGATTTCCATGCCTCCTGCTTGACTGGCAATCATTACAGGCCCGCCTACTGAGCCATCGATAATGATGCCGAGGTAGAGTTCCTTTTCCACGTCTACTGTGTGCTCGAGCAAGACGTGGTTGATTGGAACGCCGTCAGTATCTGTCTGTGCAGTTACTAAACGCGTTCCAAGGAGGAGTTTAGCTGCTTTCTCGGCTTCTTCTGGAGTGATCGTTATGTGAATCCCTCCTGCCTTTCCTCTACCTCCAGCATGCACCTGTGCCTTAACCACACAGGATCCGCCAAGTTTCTGTGCTTTTTCCCGTGCCTCTTCAGGGCTAGATGCGACACTTCCTTCCGGAATAGGGATGCCGTAGGAAGCCAGTAGCTCCTTAGCCTGGTATTCGTGTAGTTTCACTGATTTCTCCTTGTCTTTTTGGTCAATGAATTATTGTTCTAATATTCTAGCTCGTAAGTTACTTACTAAAATTTCTGCTAGCCGTAGGCTTTTAGATGGTAGGTTATTCTTGTTTCAGGCTCATATCTGCGGAGGGGGTGGGATTCGAACCCACGGTACCCTTACGGGCACGCTGCTTTTCAAGAGCAGTACCTTAAACCGCTCGGCCACCCCTCCAAACTTAGCAAGGTTTATAATATCCGAATCTATGGTGATAGGGCAACGGTATTAAACCGATTGGTCAAATCGAATTTATTGTTTCAGAACCCATATACGGTTGAAGAACATCCGGAATGATCACGGAGCCATCTTTTTGTTGGTAGTTTTCAAGTATGGAGATCATAACACGCGGAATTGCTAGTCCGGAACCGTTGAGTGTATGTACAAATTCTGTTTGACTTCGAGGCTCTCTGCGAAAACGGATATTAGAACGTCTTCCTTGAAAATCTGTACAGTTTGAGCATGAACTGACTTCTAGCCATTCACCACTACCGGGTGCCCACATTTCCAAGTCATAACTTTTTGCTGATTGGAATCCTAGTTCGCCTGCACAGAGCTGTACAACCTTGTATGGGATTTTGAGTTGTTGGATTACGTTTTCAGCATGACCTAGAAGTTTCTCAAGTTCCTTCTCGGAATCCTCAGGTTTAGTGTATTTATAGAGCTCTACTTTATCGAACTGATGTACTCGTTTTATGCCCCGAGTGTCCTTTCCTGCCGCTGCTTTTTCTCTACGGAAGCAAGGGGAATAAGCAACGTATGATAGAGGTAAAGCATCGATACCTAGGATCTCGTTATTGTGAAGTCCTGTGAGAGGCACTTCGGCTGATGGGATAAGCCATAGATCATCCTCGGCATCGTGGTAGAGGTTATCCCTAAATTTCGGGAGGTTTCCACTCCCCTGCATTATTTCCTTCAAAACCATAACAGGAGTGTAGATTTCCATATATCCGTGCTTATGAGTGTGCAGGTCAAGCATCCAGTTAATTAATCCTCTTTGAAGTTTTGCACCTGCGCCTCTAAGGGCATAAAAACGGGACCCGGACAATTTCACGCCCCTTTTAAAGTCGATTATATCTAGACCTTCTCCTATATCCCAGTGAGGTAAAGGTGTGAAATCGAACGTATACGGGTTGCCCCACGTACGAACCACCACATTGCCTGTTTCGTCTAAGCCATTTGGGACTTGATCCATTGGAATGTTAGGGATCGTAAGTAGCAAATCGACCAGTTTACTTTCCAGGTCTTTTACATCCTGCTCTAACTCTTTTATACGTTCACCAATCTGGCGCATTTCCTGGATCATTTTTTTTGAGGGCTGACCATCTCTACTTACCTCGTTGCGGTGTTCTCTTAACTCATCTCCTTGATGAGTTAAGAGCCTACGACGTGTATCCATTTCCAAGATTGATTCGACATGAATATCTGTTCCGCGACGTTTTATCGCTTCGCGGACGAAAGTTGGATCATGTCGAATTAGTTCTAGGTTGAGCATGTTAAAAGTTTTCTTTCGATGACTCCTCTATTGCGGCTAAGCCTAGGATTCGGACATCCTCTGGTATTGAAATTGGCGGTAGGGTTTTATTCGGTGCAAACGGACGATTCTCCTGCATCACATCTGACGATACCCAGTACCATATGCCATTTATTGGTATTGGTTCAATCATGACTGAAGGTTTCGCGAAATAGATTAAGTCGATGTGTTGGTGTGCAGGCTCGGAGGACGTGGCGGGAATATTCTCTATCATAATCGTCACTGGAGGCGGGAGTTGTTGTGGTTGATAATATGGGTATGGCTGTACTGTTTTCAGTAGTGTTATCCCAAACCCGATTTCCTCTTGAACTTCTCGTAACGCTGCTTCATACGGGTCTTCATCTGGTTCTATATGACCTCCGGGAGGTAACCACATTTGGTTCTTTTTGTGCCAATGGAGTAGGGTTTTTCCGTTGGAGGATATAAATGTGGTTACAGTGAAGTGGCGCTTCATGAGTCTGGCTCCGATGTATCATCCAGTTTCTTGGCTCGAGTTCGCAGTTGGGGGAAAAGCACGACGTCCCTGATAGTCCTTTGCCCCGTTAGTAGCATTACCAGTCTGTCGATTCCAATCCCTAGGCCGCCTGTCGGAGGCATACCGTATTCTAAAGCTGTTAGGTAATCTTCATCTAGTCGGTCAAAATCCTCTCCATCATACGTTTTACGCAGTGACTCTTGTTCCTGAAATCGCTGACGCTGAACTTCAGGGTCATTGAGTTCAGTAAAGGAATTTGCTATTTCCATAGCTCCGCAGAAAGCCTCGAAACGTTCGACATACCGTGGATTATCGGGTTTAGTTTTGGCTAGAGGGGACATTTCTACGGGATAATCTACGAGAAAGGTGGGTTGTATAAGGCGTGGCTCAATGGTTGAGCTGATGAGCTTATCGAGTAGGCGACCCTTGCTCATCTTTCCCGAAGCATCTATTCCTTGTTTTCGCATTTCCGTATAGAGTTCTTTTGTTTCTTGATAGGATTCAATATCAATCCCCATGTATCGATGTATCTCTTCACGAAGTGAAATGCGCTTCCATGGAGCAGAAAAGTCTATTTCGTTTTCTCCGTACAGGATTTTAGTGGTTCCGAATAAAGAACGTGCTAAGCCTTCGATCATTTCCTCGACCATTTGCATGACATCATTGTAGTCTGCGTATGCTTCGTAACTCTCCAAGAGTGTGAATTCAGGATTGTGATCCAAATCAATTCCTTCGTTTCGGAATACACGTCCTATCTCGTACACTTTATCCATTCCACCTACAATAAGCCGTTTCAAGTACAACTCAGTTGCGATTCTTAGGTAAAGGGTTCTGTTAAGTGCGTGGTGGTGTGTAACGAAAGGCTGTGCCATAGCTCCCGCAGGTATAGGTACGAGAATCGGCGTTTCGACTTCTACAAAACCCCTTCCATCAAAAAAGGAGCGTATTTGGGATATGATCTTGCTGCGTGCTTGAAAAATAGGGGCAATTTCTTCATTCGCAATGAGATCTAAATAACGTTGGCGATAACGTATCTCAATATCTCGTAATCCATGCCATTTTTCTGGAGGGGGTTTCATTGCCTTCGCAAGGATAGTGATGTTACGTGTCTCCATAGTGACCTGTCCGGTGCGAGTTTTAAATAGGATGCCGTGCACACCCAATATATCCCCGAGGTCGAGGTTCTCCATCAGATCGTAGTCTTCTTTCAGGAGGTCTCTTTTCAGATGCACCTGAATTTTTTGTGTGCTATCACGAAGATCAATGAATGCAGCTTTGCCATGAGGTCGAATTCCGGTGATTCGACCAGCCAGAGCGAATTGTTTGCGAGTTCGGAAGCTACTAGTACGAGTAGCCTGCCCTTTTTCAAAATATGCTACAGCACTCTGGTTAGTATGGGTCCGTTGAAACCGTGGTGGATACGGGTCTATGTGTTGCTTCCGAAGCCGATTAAGCTTCTGCTGGCGTGATTGGGTGAGTTGCTGTCCACGTTCTGACATCTATATCCTGTCTGGACCGTCTTAAACTGCAACCAATGCCTGTTCAGGACGGTCACGTGCAGAGCTTATGCGACCTTCACAACTTTGAGCTTTACGGTACCAGAAGGGACTTCGATAGTAGCGGTACTCTCGGCCTTGAGTCTGAAATGTACCATGCAAGTATGTACTTGTAAAGTTTAGGAAAGGCCATAAGCCTTCTCGAAATCAGGTCAATACCCAACAGGTTTATTGTTTCTATGAGTCTCGTAAATTGGATAAAAACCTTCTGAGGTTGCCTCCTTACTACTTGACAGTTGGAACCGATATTTCTAAAATTGATTATGTCGCGTCTTTATATTTGGTCGACGTGTTTGTTTCTAGGTGTTTCTGGACATTGTTTTCTAATGCGTCCTTTTCGTTGCCCTACGGTATTGGCCTTCCCGATTCCACCTCGTTTATGGGCCGTTTCTTAGGAGTTTCATTGTTTATGTTTTTGGTTAATGTTTTCGTATGACTAAGTACATATTTGTTACCGGTGGTGTCGTTAGTTCTATAGGTAAAGGTATAAGCGTTGCTTCTATAGGACGTATACTGAAAAGCCGAGGATATAACGTTGTTGTACAGAAACTGGATCCTTACCTCAACGTCGATCCAGGAACCATGTCCCCTTACCAACATGGGGAAGTCTTTGTTACAAAGGATGGTTGTGAAACTGATCTAGATCTAGGACATTACGAGCGGTTTATAGATATTGAACTTTTATCCTCTTCAAATATAACTGCTGGGCAGATCTATAGTTCAGTAATCACTCGTGAGCGTAGAGGAGACTACCTGGGTGGAACCATTCAATCTGTGCCACATGTTACTAATGAAATAAAATCGCGGATCCTGCATTTGGGTCAGGAGTCAGACGCTGATGTTCAGGTGGTGGAGGTAGGTGGAACTGTAGGGGATATTGAGGGACTACCATTTCTTGAAGCGATTCGGCAAATGCGTAATGAGGTTGGGAGAGACAACGTTTTCTATATTCATGTTACTCTCCTGCCGTTTATCGGCTCGACAGGAGAACTTAAAACCAAGCCTACACAACATAGTGTTCAGGAGCTTCGGCGAATTGGAATTCAGCCCGATGCCATTATTGCTCGGAGTGACCACCCCGTATCTCAGTCAATTACTGAGAAAATTATGTTGTTTTGTGATGTGCCAAAAGGTGGAGTCATACCACTGCCCACAGTCGATAACATATATGCCGTCCCATTAATCCTGGAAGAATCGGGACTTGGCAATATGTTGGTGGAAAACCTTGGTCTCCCGGCGAGTAGCCAGGATCTATGTGCTTGGGAAGAGATGGTTGATCAGATGCGAAAACCTAAACGGCACATAGAAGTTGCAGTTGTGGGTAAGTATGCAGATCTTCCTGAGGCTTACATATCTGTGAAAGAAGCATTGCGCCATGCTGGGCTCTACCATAATCTGGACATTGAAGTTTTATGGATTCCCTCAGAGGAAATAGAACGGTATGGCCCAAAGGAATTACTTGCATCTGCAGGTGGGATTGTTGTACCCGGGGGGTTTGGTTCCCGAGGAATTGAGGGAATGATTGAGGCAGCGCGGTATGCAAGAGAGAACAAAATACCTTATTTCGGACTGTGTTTGGGTATGCAACTTATGGTTGTGGAATATGCCCGTCACCTTATTGGTATGGAAAAGGCCAACTCTTCTGAATTTGATTTAAATACTCCCGATCCGGTGATCCATTTAATGCCTGACCAATATGATGTAGAAAATATGGGTGGGAGCATGCGTCTTGGCCTTTATCCTTGTCGACTGGTTTCCGGGAGCTGGGCTGCTGAGGCTTATGACGATCCGATTGTTTTGGAGCGTCATCGTCATCGGTATGAATTTAATAATGGATACCGAGATGCCTTGGAGAAGGCAGGTTTAGTTCTCAGCGGTATTTCCCCGGACGGTCTTCTTGTTGAAATCAGTGAAATTCGCGACCATCCTTTCATGGTTGGCGTTCAGTTTCACCCCGAATTTTTATCGAGGCCGGATCGACCACATCCGCTATTCCGTGAGTTCGTTGGACAAGCTAGCAAGATTATTCGTGAGGAAGACCGGAATCCTATGAGAATTGAGGTCGGAAAGTGAACTTTACTTTACACAAGTTATAATAATGTGATAGTGTTTCTATAGACACGAAAAACCCTTCACTATTGTGTGGTACGCTTCTCTAAGAAGCATCTTTTCCGTCATTCCCACAAAAACTGCTCAGTTATCCTTCTTTTGAATTTCAGGAGAACGGTTGGTTAGGGACAGCGTACTTAAAGGCCTCGGCAAAATTCCCTAAAAATTTGGAGATAAATTTGACTACAGAACAGACATTAGTATTATCAGAAATAGATGTAAAAACGAAAGAAGAACTGATTGAGCTAGCCCGTGTAATCGGCTTTGAATTTGGAAGTTCTTTGGCAGATATGGGTAGAGAAGAACTCGCTCAGAAACTGCTTTTCGCTTTTACAGAGGGGCAGGGAATACTTATAGCAAAAGGTATTCTCGATGTTATGAATGAAGGATATGGATTTTTGAGGCAGAGAGGTGTTATACGAGCGCATGGTAAGAACGTGTACATTTCTCAGTCTCAGATCAGGAGATTCGGACTACGTACTGGAGATATGATATCTGGACAAGTTAGGCCTCCAAAGGACTCAGAGCGGTATTTTGGCCTTATAAGAGTACAAGAGGTGAATGGAGTAGAACCAGACGTAGCGCGAACTCGACGTGCGTTTGAAGATCTCACTCCTGTTTTCCCAGACAAGATTATTAAAATGGAGACAACTTCTCAGAAACTTTCAACAAGGCTTATTGATGTTCTTGCACCCATCGGCCGAGGTCAACGTGGACTTATCGTTTCACCTCCAAAGGCTGGGAAGACGATGCTTTTGAAGGAAATTGCGAACGGCGTGACAGCTAATCATAAAGATATACATCTTATGGTGGCACTTGTGGGTGAGCGACCTGAAGAAGTTACTGATGTTACTCGTTCTGTTGCTGGAGAGGTATTCAGCTCCACATTTGATGAGCCGGTTGAGGATCATTGCAGAATAGCTGAGTTGGCATTAGAACGGTCCAAGCGTTTAGCAGAAAGCGGAACCGATGTGGTTCTCCTTGTGGATAGTGTTACGCGGCTTACAAGAGCATATAATTTAGCTGTGCCTTCGAGTGGACGGACGCTTTCTGGAGGAGTTGATCCCGTTGCCTTGTATCCTCCAAAGAAGTTTTTTGGAACAGCCCGCAACACAGAAGGCGGGGGGAGTATCACGATTATTGCGACTTGTCTCGTAGATACTGGTAGTAGGATGGATGAAGTTATCTATGAGGAGTTTAAGGGTACAGGGAACTGGGAGCTTCATCTAGACCGCAAACTTGCAGAGCGTAGGGTTTTCCCGGCCATAGATATCCAAAGGAGTGGTACACGGAGAGAAGACTTACTATTAGATAAGGAGACTATGCGCCAGGTGGTTTTGTTGCGGCGCATGGTCTCTATGATAACCAGTGATGGTTTGCATTATAACGATGCTACTGAAAAACTGTTAGATCGTTTATCCAAAACGAAGGATAATGTTGAGTTTCTTTCGACTCTTACTAAAGAGATTTAACATGTCTCTGATTCATAGTGCATGCATGTGTATCCGTATTTAGAAAAGCCCAAAAACTGCTCAAGTGGTTCATTTGTCCTTAAATCGCAGAACCAATCTGCCATATAAGTATTGACAATACGATGCTTTTGTTCTACAGTCTGGCGACAGATTCTCTTCTGGCTTGCTTGTCACAGCAAGTTGGGTTGTGTAAGAGGCACGGGGAATTTATTACACGATTGGTTGCTCGCCCAGACTGCCTTTAATGTGAAAGAAAAGGCATTTGGTACTTGACAACTCGTCGGTTATTGTGTACAAAGGTCTAGGGTTTGATAGAGACAAGGAGATAGATGAATTTAGTAGGATCAGTCCCGGCGTTCTGGGGGCGCCAGAGATGGTATGTTTCAGTTTTGTCGTTTCAAACTCAAAATCAACAAAATCAACAAACGGAATCTAATCACGATGATTATCTGTACAAGGGGGCAAAGCCGTGAATAAACGAATCAATAGTCTCACTCTTTTTGTGGTCGGTACACTACTCCTAGGACTCCTAGGTGCCGTAACTGCGTTAGCAGCACCTTCTGGTGCTTCGACCGGTTCGGTAGTATTCGATAAGGCCTGGTACACAACAGGTGCACTTGGCAGTGGATCAGCTGTTAAGGTCAGCGTAACTGACGCTGATGCGAACATTACAGCTGCTTCCAGTACTACTGTTGCACTGACGCTGGCAGCGGCGTTGAGTACTGGAGCTGTTACGGTGACAATGCCCAGCGGTGATGAGATCGTTGGAACGCCGTACTTGCTGGACAATACAAAGACCACCTGTGCTACGAAGACTGATACGGACGAGGACCTGACTGTAACCGTGGCTAATGCCGCGGCGGCGAGCCTGATAGTCCAGTCGTTCTCAGGTAGCATTGACTCAGAACAAACCCGTACTGTTTGCTTCGACCAAGGTAAGAAAGACACATTAATTGTTAAGGTGTGGAGCACCCAGACTGGTGAGTCCGGTGCACTTTCACTGACAGCTACAGAGACTGGTGTGTCTACTGGTAAGTTTGATGCTACGGTAACGCTGATAAGTTCAGCAACTGATGTAACTGGTTACCTGCATGCACTTAACCTGAACGGTCTTAATGCTCAGTACACTGACACTACGCCTTCATCTGGCACCTCAGTTAAGGTTAGTGCAGCTTCTCAAATAGAGACGTCAACGCCAGTTTCCACGAACCTGGCTCCGATTACTGCGTTTGCCACACAGGCGACTCAGCCAGAGTTCACTGGTACGATTACTGACTCCGGTGCTGGGCTTGATGTGAGTACGGTCGTTATCGGTATTGACACGGATAATTCCAGTACAATCGATGCCGATGAGAAGTTCACACCTACCGTGGTTGGTTCTGATGGTGATGTTCAAGTTACATGGAAGTACACTACTACCGTCCTTCCTGAAGGTGATATCGACTGGCAAGTCGAAGTTACTGACATGGCTGGCAACACTTCCTTAAGTGACTCGGATGGTGACACTACTGGCAGTCAGGTTCATGTCGTAAGAATTGACAAGACACCTCCGTCGATAACTTCTGCGAATACCGGTAATTACTGGGATTCCGTAACGAACACGACGAAAAGCAACAAGGCTACGTCTATTGAAATAATATTCAATGAAAATTTGGATGCTACTTCAGTAACGGCTGCTGACTTCACTGTAGACTCTATTTCTCCTACGAATGCAGATGTTTACACGAAAAAGCCTGGCAGCATTTTCTTGACCGTAGCTACTGCCATTACCGCTAATGGAACGCCAACGGTAGCACTTGCCGCCGCTGGAGCTGTTAGCGACAAAGCAGGAAACGCTTTGAACGTTGGATCAAAGAAGGCGAAAGATACTATCGCTCCTACGTTCACTGTTACCGTTGACAAGACCCTCACGAAGGACACTGCTACGGTTTCCATAACGTCAGACGAGACAATATCTGGTGTTCCAGTTGTTCAGATTTGGAAGGCCGTTGGCGACTCCAGTGCGGAGAAGACCTTGTCCGTTGTAGTCAAGACATTGACTTCTTGGACAGCTTCCTTCTCGCAGATTTCTGGATCTGATGGCAAGAAGTCCATATATGTAACGGGTAGTGACCTCGCCGTTCCTGGTAATGCTGGAACAAAGGGTAGCAAGGACCCGACAGTTACAACTGCTATAACGTTCACGCAGGATACTACTGCACCGTCGGTTACCTTTGATCCAAGTGGTTCAGCTGATGTTACGTCAGCCACACCATTCGTGAAGGCGACTTACACAGATGTGAACAAGGTGACTCTGACTAAGGCAGAGTTTGGATTGAGTACGGTGACTGGTGCTGATGTACTTGCCTCCATGTTCTCTTCAGACAGCAAGCAGCACATTTATGCTGCCTCTGGCCTAGTCGTTGGTTCGACGTATAAGCTGAAGCTGTCCGGTGAGGACGCAGCAGGTAACAAGCTGGCAGATCAGTCTGTCTCGTTCAAGATTGCTGCACGACCGAAGATATCTATCACTCTGGTACCTGGATATAACTTGATATCTCTGCCTGGCGCACCCGCCGACTCGGCTATCAATAGTGTTGGGTTGCCTACTGAAGTGAAATCGGTTCTCAGCTATGACGGTGGTAAGTGGTTGGTTGCAACCAAGGGTGCCGATGGTACGCTTGCTGGTACTTTGACAACCTTCGACTCCTCCCATGCTTACTGGGTTGAGACAACATCTTCGGCTCCGCTAAAGGTTGACGTGCCTGCTCAGGCATTCCAAGCGACTCCGCCATCTGTAGCGGTAGTTAGTGGATGGAACCTGTTGCCAGTATCTAGTGTCTCAGGTGCCGCAGTTGGTACAGAGATAAGCTCCGATACATACTTCGGTAGCACATCCTGGATTACTGCATACTGGTTTGATACTTCCAGTGATGCTTGGGTGAAGGTATTGCCAAAGCAGGTTCCAGCTGACAAAGTTAAGGTCGGTAACGGATACTGGGTCTACATCACAGCGGATGGAGTACTCGTACCGTAAGGAAGAAACAGTGAATCGTGAAAAGGGGAGGGCTCGAAAGGGCTCTCCCCTTTTCTATTAGGGTGATTATGTGAAGGGTATACTTCCGCAAACTTCAAAATGGTTGTTATTCGGATTTGTACTTGCTCTTATTTTTCAGGGTGGCTTTAGTAGTGGAAGTGTGAAAGCTTTTTCCTTTGCAGAGTTTCCCCCTGCACCGATATTGTATGGTGGCCATGTATATATAAATGATCAACTTGTAGAAGCAGAGACAGAGCTACAAGCACAAGTTGGTGATTACCTAGTAACTGTTCTGGTCGAACCTAATGGTCTGTATAGGAATCTATTAGTTCAACCACCTGATAGTAGTTACTATGATAGAAAAATTACTTTCAATATTTCGGATATGGTAGCTGTCGAAGTCGATGTTTTTACCCAATCGGCTTCCCCTATTTTTAAAACCACATTTGATATTCATTTTCTCCAAGGTAAAATTCAGGTGATTCTAGATAGTGAAATTCCTTTAAAAGAAATTAAAGGAACTGTTGTAAAAGATGGAAGGGCTAAAGGTCCATCATATTTTAGATCGATTATCATTGCGGGACTCTTGTTTGCCGCAGTTCTGGTATCTAGCTCTATCTTATTCATGAACCGGAGACGATTCAAATAACATTCAAAAAGCTGGAAATTATATTTTAAATAGCCTTACTACGTTGACCGTTGTGATGTTAGAATGCTCCCATTATGAATTCTAGCGTTTCGAATCGTCAATGTGAAATTCTTACGATACTTGTAGTCGAATATATTCGAAGCGGAATTCCGGTGTCCTCTGATTTTATTGCTAATAAGCTTCCAGTATCGGTAAGTTCGGCGACAGTTCGTGGGGAAATTGCAAGTCTGGAAAAATCAGGATATATTATCCGACCTCATACATCCGCAGGTGGCCTACCATCTGATAAAGCCTATCGCCTATACGTAGAAAACTTGGATAACTATGTAGAACCAAGAGAAGAACTCCGGAAGGAGATGCGTTATAAATTACGCCAAACTCAGACTGACATGGACGGATGGACGAGGGTAGCGGTTCAGATTTTGGCTCAATTGGTACAGAATATTGCTGTTGTCACTCCTCCTATAGCGTCACAAAGTCGATGGAATTATTTACAATTAGTTCATGTGCAAGATTTCTTGGCACTTATGGTTATTGTTATGAAGGGTATTCGTCTTAAACAACAATTCATACTTTTGGAAAATCCTACCACTCAAGATGAACTCACTCAGGTTTCTAATAAACTTAATAAGAATTTTGGTGGGTTGACCCGTCATCAAGTTGCTCAAAAGGAGGTTTCTCTCTCTCCCTTTGAAAATGATGTACTGCATGAGGCTATGCTCATCTTCCAGAGCGAAGACCAGTTGGGATTGGCAGATCCATACGTGGGTGGGCTTCGACATATTTTTAGTGATAATGATGAACTTAAAGGTTCTCAACCTCGAGAATTAACCGAACTTTTTGAGGACCGTTTGCTTCTGCGTTCGATTCTCAGTGAAATTCCTGAGAAAGGTATGGTGCGTGTGGCTATAGGAGGAGAGAATAAAGCGAACTTTCTTCACCAATCCAGTGTTGTATTTGCACAGTATGGAATACCTGAAGAGGCATCGGGTGTGCTTGGTGTGGTCGGCCCTACTCGCATGGAATATGCTACAGCCATCTCGCATGTTCGTTATCTTTCGGGTATTATGAGCGAGCTAGTATCAGAGACCCATGGGCTCTAGCTAGAATTTTAGCTAATCGATTTTCCTCTATGATACTTGGCTATTCTATCTTCTTAGGTAACCCAGATTGCCTGCATGACTATTCCAAAGTATAATATGGTGTTTCTAACTATGATATCTAACGACTGATACTATGCCAGATAAACATGATTATTATGAGGTTCTAGGTATTCCGTCCAATGCATCTGAGGAGGAGTTAAAGAAAGCTTTTCGTCGTCAGGCACTGGAATATCACCCAGATCGCAATAAAGATGCAAATGCAGAGAAAAAATTTAAGGAAATCAACGAAGCTTACCAAGTTTTAAATAATCCGGAAAAACGTACTGTTTATGACCGTTTTGGCCATGATGGGCTAACTGGTAATGGAGGTTCTGACCAGGGATTTGAAGGGTTTGGTAACTCTGGGGGATTCGGGGACATTTTCGAGTCCTTTTTTGGTGGATTTAGCTCTAAGGCACAGTCGGGTCCTCGGAAAGGGGCTGATGTTCAGATAAGTCAAACGATCTCTTTCGAAGCAGCGGCACTGGGTGTTCAAAAAACGTTAAACATTAAACGTAATGAGATATGTACTGAATGTAAGGGGTCTCGTGCAGCAGTAGGAAGCTCTCCGCAGAGATGTGGTACATGTCATGGTAATGGTCAGGTACGTCGTTCACAGCAAAGCCTTTTCGGTCAATTTGTACAGGTTGTAAGTTGTCCGACTTGCCATGGCGAAGGGGAAGTTATCACAAATCCATGCGATATATGCCATGGTAGTGGACAGCAATATCATACTCGCAATCTCGAGGTCGCTATACCACCAGGTATTGAACATGGCTCCCAAATTAGACTTTCAGGTGAAGGTCAGGCTGGAGAGCGCGGAGGTTCAGCGGGAGACCTATATGTCATCTTATCTATAGGATCGCATAAATTCTTCAAACGAAATGGATACGACCTGCTTTATGAATTACCGATTAACTTTACACAAGCTGCTTTAGGAGATTCGATGGAAGTGCCTGTACTTAATGGGTCGATAGAGTTGGAGATACCAGCAGGCACACAAAGCGGAGCTATCCTTCGTGCAAAAGGGAAAGGTATACAGCATTTGCGGAATAGCCGCTATGGAGATCTTTTGGTGACTATTCGCGTTGTTACTCCTAGATCTCTTACTGATGAACAGAAGCAGCTACTTAAGGATTTTGGGGATGGCTTGCCTCACCCCACACAAGATAGTAAGGACTCAACCTTTTTTGATCGTATAAAAGAGACATTTAGTTCGTGAAAAATATTATTCGAGTAATGCTTTTTACGAATCAAAGCTTGTGAGATATATTGAAAACCTGGTTAGAACTTAGCATTTGTACTCCGGGTGAGTATGTAGAGCCACTTTCGGAAGTATTCCGAAAATACGGAGATGCTCCTGTTGTAATAGAGGAGTCTGGAGATTGGGATCCAGATAGGAACCAGGTCCGATTCGGATCCCAAAAAACCGTGATAGTTCGGACATACCTGCATCAGGATCATACGTACAAATCCAGACGCTCTATGATTGACGTTGGCGTGAGATTAGTGGCTCTTATTGCACCTTTAGGGGAGCTTCAAGAAAAGGTCATCAAAGATACCGATTGGATAAAGACTTCACAAGCCTATCATGGATTACTAAGGATTGGACGATTGGTTATAAAGCCAAGCTGGCATAAATACGAATTAAAATCTAGTGAGATAATGGTTAAGCAGGATCCAGGTATGGCTTTTGGAACTGGTCATCATCCTACAACGCGAAGATGTTTGGAGGCGTTGGAACAAAGGATTACTAAAGGAATGAAAATTCTTGATCTTGGAACTGGATCTGGAATTCTTTCCATAGCTTCGGTTAAGTTAGGTGCATCCTTAGCCTTGGCAGTTGACGATGATAGAGAAGCTGTGAATGCTGCTAATAAAAATGCACGTGCGAATGGCGTTAATAGTCAAGTAAAAGTGATTCATGGGACTATTCCAGATTCTCGTATAGCTGTACTCGATTATGATTTAATTGTAGCTAATGTAACCGCACAGGTCATTATCAAGAAGGCTGAATCACTGCTTGGTGTTTTGAGTAAGAATGGGTTATTGGTTTTATCAGGAATACTTAAAGAACACCTTGCTATTGTTCTAGATGTGTTGGCTAGCTTGGATTCCGTAGTGGTTGAAGAGATTGTTGATGGAGACTGGATAACGTTGCTGGTTAAAAAGACCTAGTTTTTAAATTGACAGCATTCTCAGACGACTTATATACTAGCCTAGGGTATACTGTCTTAGGTTTACGGACAGGATGTTTTGTTTAAACAGATCTATTTACTTTACAGAATACATTTTCTTTAGGATGCTTGCACTACAATATAAGATAAGCGTTTTCCGCTATATATGGATGCGCTTCATTGGTGGACGATTTTTCCGAACTTTTGTTGGCCAAGGTGCTTTTTTGAATTTAACTCGGGTTTCGGAACCTGTCTTACCTAGCGACTCTTGGGTAAGAATACGCCCAGTTCTTAGTGGAATCTGCGGTTCTGATGTTGCTGCTGTGATGGGAACCAGTAGTATATATCTCTCTGCATTTCTTTCTTCTCCATTTATTCCAGGTCATGAGGTGGTTGGTCATGTGATTGAGTTGGGCTCAAAGGTAAATACAGTGAAAGAAGGGGACCGGGTAGTTATTGAACCAGCTTTAGGATGTCTAGTTAGGGGATTTCAGGATTTATGCCTTCCGTGTTCAGAAGGCTATTACGGGAATTGTGAGCGAATTACAATGGGAGATATATCTTCTGGTATTCAAACAGGCTATTGCCGAGACACAAGTGGCGGATGGGGTATGCAACTTGTGGCGCATGAGAGTCAAATCCATCATGTTCCGGATGAAATATCTGACGCTGCTGCAGTACTGATAGAACCTTTAAGTTGTGCCGTTCACGGTGTTCTAAAAGCAGCTCTTAACAAGAGAGCAAAAGTGTTGGTTGTCGGTTGTGGATCCATTGGTTTACTCACTATCGTTGCTCTTCGTTATTTTGCACCTTCGTGTACTATCATAGCTTTGGCCAAGCACGCACATCAACAGAAATCTGCATCGGAACTTGGCGCGGATTATGTTGTATCTGCGAATGCGGACAGCTACAAAGAACTAGCTCAATTGCTTTCTAAAGACCTATACCGTTTACCTATTGGTAAGCCTGCTGTCATGGGCGGCTTTGATGCAACGTTTGAATGCTCAGGATCCCCATCTGGCGTTGAGGATGCGTTAAGATGGACAAGATCTCATGGGCAGGTGGTAATGCTTGGTATGCCTCATGTAAGCAAGATTGATTTAGTACCATTTTGGTCTAAGGAACTGACTATATATGGTTCTTATACGTATGGTACAGAGACACGTAAGAACGACTTGGTCAGGACATTCAAACTTGTTATAGAATTGCTTTCCGATAATACCTTAGTACAGCAGATAGAGGAATTGGTAACTCATCGATTCCCTTTGAAACGTTACCGAAAAGCTTTGGCCACCGCACTTTCTCCTGCAAAATCTGAGGCAGTGAAGGTAGTCTTCGATTTTAGAGAAGAGGATTTATGAGCCATAATTTACATCGTGATACGGAAATAGATAAAGAAGCGTTGATCACTTATGTCGAACGTCCAGATGAGAGGTATTGTTTCTATAGTGGAGAGGCTTTTCGCTATGAAAAATTACCCGTAGGAACTCGTGTTATATATCCTCCTCCTCCGCTAGATCCAATTCCTGACTTGGATGATGCTATTGAAAATGCCTTGGAAAATCCCATGGGATGCGACCCTTTCTCCGCACAGCTTCGTTCTGATATGAAAGTAACTGTGGCTTTTGATGATATATCTATACCTTTGCCTCCTATGCAGACTCCAGATGTACGCCAACGGATCATTGAAAAGGTACTAACGAAGCTTGCCGAACATGGTGTGACTGACATTCATTTGGTTGCAGCGTTGGGTTTACACCGCCGCATGACGCAAAAAGAATTGAAACGGGTTTTAGGTTCGCGTATCTACAATTCTTTTTCCCACGACCATCTCTACAATCATGACGCTGAGGATCAAGAAAACATGGTTTTTATTGGTCAGACGTCTCATGGTGAAGAAGTGGTTCTCCCTAGAAGGATTATAGAGTCGGATTTACTCATTTACGTTAATATTAACATCGTCTCTATGGATGGTGGACATAAGTCTATAAATACTGGGCTGGTCCCTTATAGGACAATACGCCATCATCACAATGTTGATACACTTATGAAGTCTACTTCATATATGGACCCACCCAACTCAGCTCTTCATCATTCCTGCGATCGTATGGGTGCGATTGTTGAGGAGCATCTAAATGTTTTCAAGATAGAAACCACTTTGAATACGAATACTTTTCCATATTTTTTGAATCATTTACAGAAACAGGAAAGAGACTGGAATCTTTTAGATAAAGCCACCTTTGGTATTAACAGCCGCGCAATGAAGCTGATGCCATATGCGTTGCGCCGTTCAATATTCCAGGCTGTAAAAGCACCTTTTGGTCTGACTGGTATAGCAGCTGGGAGAACGGACCCAGTACATGAATACACACTTTCCAACGTATTCCGTCAACAGGTAGTACCTGTAAAGGGTCAAGCAGATGTTATGGTGATGGGTATGCCATACCTTGGCCCTTATAACGTGAATTCGATCATGAACCCCATACTAGTTCATTGTAATGCTTTAGGTTATCTTTTTAACCTATACCGTGGAAAACCATTGGTTAGAAGAGGTGGGGTTCTTATTTTTATGCATCCATTAGAAAATCGATTTCATAAGATTCATCATGCGCCATATATTGAGTTTTACAATCGGGTCCTTTCCGAGACCAGGGAACCAGCCGAGATAGAGCGTATATACGAGAAATCATTTGCGACTAATCCAAAATATATTGATATGTATCGTAACTCTCATGCCTATCATGGGGTTCATCCTTTTTATATGTGGTATTGGGCAGCTTATGGGCAGGCCTATCTTGGACGCGTTATAGTGGTAGGGGTAAAAGACAAGACTGTTGCGGATACTCTTGGGTATGAGACTGCAGAAACTGTTGACATAGCTTTTGAGATGGCAAAAGATACGGTTGGACAATCTCCTGAAGTTACAGCATTCCATCTTCCTCCAGTATTCATGGTGGACGTCGAATGATAGAGAAAAATAGCAAATGGGTATTTATAGCTAACCCTATTTCTGGAAAGGGGAAGGCGCTTGCTTTGGCGAAACGAGCCATAGAGTTTGTAGGAAACACTGGTGCGATCGCTGAACTGCAAATTACAGAGGCAAAGGGAGATGCTGAACGCTTTGCAAAGGATGCCGTTGAAAATGGGGCGATACGAGTGGTTGCTTGTGGTGGAGATGGTACGATACATGAGGTTGTAAATGGGATAATGGCTAACTCTGCGTCTGAGAGAAGCGTACTCGGTATTGTACCTGCAGGTCGGTGCAATGATTTCGCTTATGATCTAGGGATCCCAAAAGATTCCGAAAAGATGATCAGGAACCTTTTGGACGGAGTGCCTCGCCCTATTGATTTGGGCTATGTCGGTGATCGATATTATACAACCGTTGCTACACTTGGATTCGATAGTGAGGTTGCACAATACGTTGATGAGGGACACCACCCTTCATTCTTAAAAGGTAATCCTGCTTATTTGTATGCAGCATTTGTGAAGCTTTTAAAATATAGAAGCAAGTGGGTTAGCATAAAGGGTGATTTCGGAAAATTTGAGGGGCACATTTACCTGACTGCTACTGGTAACTCTACTAGGTACGGTGGGCGTATGAAAGTTACCCCGTCAGCGTTGTTAGACGACGGTTTACTTGATGTTTGTTTTGTACGTCCTATAACAAGGATGACATTTCTTCGAATGTTGCCGAAGGCTTTTAGTGGTACGCATGTCAACCACCCTGCTGTGACGATGGAGGTTACCAAAAAATTAGAAATAAAATCTAGCGAGACGCTCTGGCTATGGGCTGATGGTGAACAAATTGCCCATACTCCGACTACCATACGGGTTGTACATCATGCTATTTCCATGATTGCCCCCTGTGCGTGATGTACCCGAGAGGCATACATGATTTTGGATTCATTGCCCTTCTATACATACAAAACAACATCATCTTTTTTGAATAATTCGTACCAAAATGAGGGATATCTTGTTAACTGAACAATTTTTCGGTATTCAAGATTATTTTAGAGATAAAGTTGTTTTAGTGACTGGAGGAACTGGGCTCGTAGGTAGAGTTTTGATAGAGAAAATCCTTCGAGACCTGCCAGAAATACGACGACTCTATGTGCTTGTTAGACATAGGACTGATCGTTCCGGCAGGAATGTTTTACCCGATGAAAGACTTAAGCAAGAGATCATAGAATCCACCGCTTTTGACCGTCTCCGAGTCATAAACGGTGAAAACTTTGATTTCTTGGTTCGAAATAAAGTTAAGGCGATATTTGGAGACCTTTCTGAGGAAAGGCTTGGGCTTGATGACATTACTTGGAAACAACTCCAGAGTGAAGTTCAGGTAATTATTAATTGTGCTGCAGCTGTATCTTTTGATGGTGACCTTGAGGTTGCATTGAACCTCAATACATTGGGGCCACTTCGGGTCCTCGAATTCGCACAAGGTTGTGATGAAGCGATTCTAGTCCACGTATCAACTTGTTATGTTAATGGGACTCGTCAGGGTGTTGTTGGTGAACATCCGCTCTTATTCCGAACGGACATTGATAATGCCAAACTAGCTTCCGGGCAACCTATCGGAGTTGAAGAAGAAATCTCGAATATTTCAGGTCTAATAACTTCAGTTAAAAGGCGCTCTTATTCACCATGGAATAGAGCAATGTTTGCTTGGACAGCTTGGCGTCATCGTCATAGTACTAGTGAACACGAACGACTTAGAGATGACTGGATCAAAAAGAAACTAGTCTCAGAGGGTATGCGATGGGCTAGAGATAGAGGTTGGAACGATATTTACACTTTCACAAAGGCAATGGGTGAGCAAATGTTGGGTCTTTATCGAGGAGACTTTCCAACTGTTATATTTCGTCCATCTATTATTGAGAGTGCATTCAAGGATCCTCAACCCGGTTGGATCGATGGTTTACGGATGATAGACCCACTTATTATTGCGTTTGGACGTAGTGAACTTCCTGACTTTCCAGGTGATCCTGATATCATTGTTGATATGGTCCCAGTTGACATGGTGGTGAATGCACTTCTAGCCTGTACACCCGTTTCTCATGTCTATGGCGGTCAATTGGTATATCAAATAGCTACTGGTACGGATAACCCTCTTATTCTTAAAGATTTCTCTGAATTTGTTCAAGAACATTTTCGTAGGGAGCCATTGAGTGGAAGAGGGGGACCGCCTAAAGATTTACCGCGTATCACATTCCCTTCGACAAAGGCATTTCTTAGAAGACTGAAGTTTCGGATGTACTTACCATTGAAAGCTATCGAGTTTTTTGGGTTAGCTAGTTCTGCATTGCCGTGGGGTCGACGTGTACGTAGGATGGCACGTTCCAAGAGTGCTTCAGTAGAACGTTTAGCATATTGGGCAAAAATCTACTCTCCTTATAGCAATGCACATTGTAAATACGAGAGTAAGCGGATGCGCGAAGTATTTGCTTCGTTGTCGAAACAAGAGCAAGAGAAATTTAATTTTGATGTAACCCGAATTGATTGGAGACGTTATATCCAGGAAATTCACATTCCCGGTATTCAACGTTTCCTTTTGGGAATTGATCCAAAACCTACTGGTGAAATGAAGGGATCATCTCTTGATCGGGAAGTCCATGTTCTGGCTGATAATCATCAAGAGACATATAGAAAAAGGAAATTGACGTCTTTTAATATTAATGTCCCTGATGAGAGGGAGGTTAGGAAACGATTAGGAGCTCGATGGCTGTGGCGCCCTATGCGGGCATTAACACGATGGATTGTTGGTATAGCGTATGGGCATTATCTTGGTTTCAATTGGGATGGGATAGAAAATCTTCCTGAAAACGGTCCAATTATAGTGGCAACTAACCATACGAGCCATTTGGATACAGGAGCCTTACTTCTGCTGTTGGGTAAACGTTATCCTGATTTACATCCTGTTGCAGCTAAAGACTATTTTTTCAGGAATAAATTTTGGAGTTGTATTTCACGAGTATTTATTGATGCTATTCCCTTTGATCGGCATGCTCACTTTACAGATGGACTAGGTTTAGCTGTGGCATTGTTACGCCAAAAGCATGTTCTTATATTTTATCCAGAAGGTGGGCGTAGTACCACAGGTAGTGTAAAGCCCTTTAAGACGGGTGTTGGTCTTCTCTCCCTTGAGTCTGGGGCGCCTATTGTTCCCGTATACATTTCTGGGAGCTTTGAATCATTGGCTAAAGGCCAGAGCATACCTAAACGTAGTCCTATTCATGTTAGGTTTGGTGTTCCAATACGCCCAGAGACCTATATGAATGGAAATGGTGTTAGTTCTCAGGAGATCGTGAGGCATATTACTGATGATGTTCAGAAAGCAGTTTTAGACCTTTCATGAGTAACGACCATTACGATGAATCATTTAGGAATTCTACTTCTGCAGCATTCTTCGATGTTGATGGTACAGTATCATCAACAGACGTTGTTCGTACTTACCTAGACTTTTGGCTTGGTAAAAACCCGATACATATTAAGTTTTTTCGTTTCATAAAATTCCTTCCGAAAATACCTTACTACGCCATCTTGGATGCATTAAGTAGAGCTTGGTTTGGAAGGGTCTTTTACAAAAACTATTCGGGTGTAAAAGAGTCTAGTTTGAGGTCATGGGCTCAGGCAGCACTGTATGAGTATTGGCAGCCCCGTTTATTCCCACAGGCTATTGAGAGGATTCAACAGCATCAAGCGAAGGGCCACCTCGTTGTTCTTGTAAGTGGAGGCTTGAAACTAACACTCGCACCTCTTGCACGTTTTCTCGGTGTTGATATCCTTATCGCGGTTGAGGCTGGAATTCAGGATGGATTTCTTACGGGTGATTTGGTTGATGGACCTATGAGTGGTGAGCGTAAGGCTGAATCTGTTCAGAAGCTCAGTGTTGATTTAAATGTAGACCTGGAGAAAAGTTATGCTTATTCTGATAGCTACTCAGATGTAGCTTTTTTGGAAAGTATTCGTTATCCGGTAACTGTGAACCCAGACAGGAAATTAGCTAAATTAGCATATTCGCGGGAATGGGCAATAGAACATTGGAATCTTGATTGAGCAGAATGGAAACTCAATCCTTGTTCTACCCAGTTTTTTAGCTTGTCTTGTATGCTTGTAACACATAGAATGACCTTTGATATATATGATGGTTTTTTATGGTGAATACATGGATATAACATCGGTAATCACTATGGGTTTTGTCGGGTATCTCTTAGGGGCCACTCCAACTGGCTTTCTTGTGGTCAAGTATTTTGCTAAAAAGAGTATTCTGGAATGGGGTAGTGGTAACGTTGGAACACTGAATACTTTTAGGGCAACTAAGTCGAGATTTCTCACGCTGCTGACTTTTTCTGGTGATACTACTAAGGGTGTTCTGGCACTTGCTGCAGGATATGCTATTGCTGATGCTTTTGGCGGTGATTTAGATACGGGTGCAACCATAAGTGGGATCATGGCAGTGTTGGGACACAACTTTTCGGTCTTTCTTCGGTTCAAAGGAGGAAAGGGTCTTGCCACTGGTCTTCCTGTTCTAATATTCTTGTCTCCATTTTTGGTTCCGATCTGGATAGCTATATGGGTTGTTACAGTTTCCCTCACACGACTTTTGGTCCTTGGCCAAATACTTGGGACAGTCTTGGTTCCTGTTATTGCATTCTTCGTATTTCCTGAAGATGCCATACCTGTATTGTTATTGGGTGTGTTAGTCTTCATACGCCATGCATCTAGGATTCGCAAGATTGTAAATAGAACTGAACCAAAGTTATATTTTTCAGTTGATGAGGCAACACAGAGGTAGTTAAATTCCGTTATGGTGCGACGTTATAGTTTTTTGTATGAAGTGGGTTTACCAGCACTTGCCATTGCGTTTGGGATGCAGTCAGTTCGTGCACTATTGTCTTTTGCATCATACTTATTAAGAGAATCGTTTGAATGGGGTACGGTTTCTGTTGGTCTATTTGGGTTGGCTGTATTTGCTACATCCTTTCTTGCCGCTGCTCTCTACCGTTTTCTTGGGCTGAGGTATATGTTGCTTGTCACAGTTGGTGGTTTGGGGTTATCCCGACTGGCTATGCAACTTTGGGTGGGTGCAATCGCTGTAGACTTCGTTTTCGCTACTAGTGGAGTTATCCTTTTTGGTTTATTTCTTTTCACGTATCTCAGATACGCGTCAATAGATCAAGGGGTAGCTTATAGAGGCTTCATATGTGGTCTTCTGTTAGGTATTTGTATAGACGTAGCTATTCTTGGCGGGAATTCCACTTATGACCTGGTTTGGGAATCCAATATTGAAATAACCGTGGTTATTGTGATTCTAACGTTGTTTTTGTGGGTGTTTTTATGGGGTTTGTTTTCTTCCTCACAGTTGTCAATCGATCATTTAGATATGTCTCGGAAACTCGGAGCACGTTCTTGGAGACATACTTTACCTTGGATTGGTATTGGACCGTATCTCTTTCTTCAAATGCTTTTGTACCAGAATTTGCCTCGTCTTGTTTCTCTCACTGAGTGGAACTATCCCATAGCTTATGCATGGATGATATTCAGCCAGGCGCTTGTATTAATCTTCTTCACGTTGATTTTGAGAAATGAAATTCGATTGCGTTGGCCTATAGTAACTATCGCAAGCGTGGCTTTGATTTTGACGCTTGTTTTTCCTGATGGTAAAGGTGAGGTTGCGGCTTTCACCGTTACGGTTGGGCAGATGGCTAGCGCTGTACTTATAGTCACAATTATTGAGGCTTTTGTACTCCGAACTGGGCAGGGTGGATTTTCTAAAATATGTCTTGGTCATGGCTTTGGCATGGTGATGCTTTTGGTTTTTGTATTTGCGTACTATGCCTCCCTTGATATCGACTTAGGGTATAACTATTCGATAGTTCCCCCTATCACAGGTCTAATTCTAGTTGGACTGTCCTTTATTGCTTTGACAGGATCTACAATAAGAAGAAAAATTTCTGCTATAGGATGGTTTCCTGCACAGGTAGCATTGTTACTTGTATCCATTCCTCTGGTTTGGGCACTCACATGGACGACACCAGATGTTCAAGAAGGTTCCGGATTTCCTGTTAGAATTGTCAACTACAACTTGCATAACGGATTTAGTGTTCAGGGAGACTTGGGATTAGAATCTCTTGCTAAGGTTATTGAAGAGGAGAAGCCTGATGTAATTGGTCTTCAGGAAGTATCAAGAGGGTGGTTGATAAATGGTTCTGTGGACATGCTGACATGGCTTTCCCAACGTCTGGAGATGCCATATGTCTATGGCCCCACAACAGGTCCATTGTGGGGAAACGCGATGTTAAGCCGTTACCCAATCACAGCATGGGGTAACGAGAAACTTCCTCCGAAAGATCTACTTCTATTACGTGGTTATTTGTGGACTCAACTTGATATAGGTGGTGGTCAACAGTTAAGAGTGATCACAACACATTTGCACCACATCCGAGAGGATAGCGGCATTCGGATAAAGCAAACTAATGCTTTGATCGACTTTTTGAAAGGGGGTACCAAAACCGTTATTATGGGAGATTTCAATGCTCGCAGGAATGACAACGAGATTCATATGCTTCGCGATGCAGGCCTGACTGATGTGGTGGCTATGGATGGTGTTATATCTGGATTAACTTATAGATCGGATAACCCACAATATCAAATTGACTATATGTTTCTTTCCCAGGACTTGTTTGCCAAGGATGTAGTTATTCCGGAAAGTCAGGCTTCTGATCATAGACCTATAGCTGCCACTATTTTGTTGAGGGAATGATTGAAGCGTAAAAATCATCCACTACTTTTCGGAAAGTCCAGTGGCACCCCATTCCAAGAATTTTCTCGGTGTGATTTCGATTAAAGGGGCCTGCTTGAGATCCATGGAAGTATATTGGTGATATTTCCTTCCAAAAAATTCTAAAAGATGGTTTTTTTCTGTCTCTGTTTCGATAATTTTTGCTGTTCCCTGGACCATAACGTAGGCTAGTTCGTCCCATTGTTCTCGGTAGCGGTCAAATAGTAGCGCAACTTTTGGGTTTTTCGAAATATTTCGTATGCGCTTTAATTGCATTGCGAGAACGTTCTTCGGTTTTTGGTCAATGACACTGAAGAACAGTCCATTCGTGTATATAAAGCAGACAGGTATGAGATGTGGTTGACCAAAGATATCTGTCGTTGCGAGTCGTGCTATTCGCTGGCTTACGACAAATGAATAGGCATCATTAGATGGGTTAACCATATATTTATAAGTATCATATCCCATAAATACTCATTGTGTATATAAGAATCTTGTTTCTCGATAGGTTGTTGTCTCATAATGTAGAGTAGTGTGTGGAGGAGGATTATACCGATGAGAAAGAATAAACTAAAAAGCCTATGGAATGAAGGAAAACCTGCTATTGCGGGATGGATATCATCTGGGAACACATATATTACTGAGGTGATGGCGCAATCGGGATATGACGCATTGATAATTGATATGCAACATGGTATGGGAATAACGCATGATCAAGCCTCCCTGTGTTTACAAGCAATTTCTACTACGGAGACCGTACCCATAGTACGTGTTCCCTGGAATCGTCCTGAATATTTCCAATTCGTTTTGGATGCCGGAGCTTATGGGATAATCGTTCCTTTAGTGAACAGCTACGAAGAGGCAGTTCTTGCAGGGGAAGCATGCAGATATCCTCCTCGCGGATTTAGAAGCGGTGGCCCTAATCGAGCTCGTTTATATGGAGGACCTGATTATGTCGAACGGGCTAATGATGAAATTATATGTTTGGTTATGATAGAGACTATTAAGGCTGTTGAAAGGTTGGACGATATCGCTAAGGCACCAGGAATAGATGGGTTTTATGTGGGGCCAAGTGACTTGGCATTATCTCTGGGGATTCAACCTGGACCGGAGGCTAGCAATCATCCAAGGCACATCGAAGCGTGCCAGCGAGTCCTAGACGTAGCTAAAGCACATGGTCTTGTTCCATGCCACCACGGATCTGGCCCTGAAGAAGCTAACCGCCGTTTTTCTGAAGGTTTTTTGATGTGCCAACTTGGCAGTGATGTAACTATGGTGAGTGCCGGATCTGCTAGGGCTCTTAACACAGTTAAGCAGAATTGAGTCTTTCTAGGTTTTGTCAGTATGCATAATCGTGATTTTCTAGAAAATTTAGTAGAACTTGTTCGTCAGCAATTGCCCATTGAGCTGAAAGATTTTCAGATTAGCGGTCCCACGATGAATTTAGTTAAATTCCATTATGGATCTCCAAAAACTCATTATGAGGTGTGGATTCAAAAGAGAAAACGAGAAGCAGAGGTGGGACTTCATTTTGAAGGAGAACCAGAGGAAAATCATGATAAGCTCCTTATGTTGAGTAAGAAATGGGATTTTATTTCAGGTGCTCTAGGTCGAGAAGTTGCTGGAGAATCTTGGGGAAAAGGGTGGACTAGAATTCATGAAACGGTAATATTGGAACAACTAAACGATGATCTTTTGGTTGAACTTTCCCTCAAACTTTCTGGGATGATAAGAACCCTAGAGCCACTATTGAGAGACCCAGAACGTTTGTAGAGAAGTAATGCCTCTTTCTTGAACGTGACGGACTTTTTCAATAGATTGTTTGTTGCGTGAGAGGGTTGTATGTCACCGGGCTCGTAATTGTTAGCCCTGCGTCAACGGGGAGGGCTATTCCTGTAACCCATCTTGCTTCATCGCTTGCCAGATAAACCGCGGCCCACCCTATATCCCATCCTGTGCCTTCCGTTCTCAATGGAGAGGCTGCTATACGATTCTGGCGTAGAACCTCATTCATACGTGGCCCAACGAAAGGCGTATGCACAAGCCCTGGGAGGATGCAATTAACCCTTATGTTGTTAGGTCCATGGTCTGCTGCCATCGAGAAAGTAAGACCTATAATAGCGGCTTTTGATGTTGTGTATGGAGTACTACTATGAGCTCGAATACCCGCGGTTGAGGAAGTATTTATTATTGACCCCCCTCCGTTTTGGATCATTTGTGGGATCGAATATTTACTGGCCAAAACAATACTTTTGACATTCAGTGTCATAATTTTGTCCCATTGTTCCTCTGTTACGTCAAGTACTGTTTTACGCATTGACATGCCAACATTATTATGTAGGATATCCAGTTTTCCATAGCGTTCGATGGCAGTGGTCACCATCATTTCACAGTCATTAGCTTTTGTTATGTCAGCTACAAAAGTTGATGCTTCTCCGCCCTCAGATTTAATCACCGATTGGGTTTCCATTACCCTTTTTTCGACATTATCAACTAGCAAAACTTTCGCTCCCTCGCGAGCAAATAGGATAGCAGTTGCTTTACCGTTCCCTACTCCAACTCCTTGGGACCCAGCACCTGTGACAATAGCGACCTTCCCATTAAGTCTGGGTCTTCTTTCCATCAAACTGATCTTCTCCTTCAGATATCTTTCGAAGTCCATGGCAGGGTATGGATTTTAGGGGATGCTCAAAATGATCTTACCGAAGAATTCTGGCTCATCCATTCTGTGGTATGCCTCACCAGCATTTTCTAGCGGTAGAACGGAATCTACAATACCCTTTACTGAGCCAGCTTTTATCAGTTCAACTACTGCCTCAAGGTCCTTTTCGGGCTCATTGACACAACCAATTACTGAGATTTCCTTCATCCATAGCTTTCCTAGATGAATAGACGCCTTATGTCCGCCAGTTACACCACAGATGACGAGCCTACCTCCGTATCTGAGGCTTGCAAAACACTGTTCCCACACTGGAGCGCCTATGGATTCGAAAACAAACCCGACCCCTTCGTTATTCGTCATTTCCTTAACAAGCTTTGAAAATTCAGGTGTTTTTCTGTAGTTAATTAAGTCGTCTGATCCGAGTGGTTTCGTTCTCTCGAGTTTATAAGCTGAACTTGAACCTGAAATAACTCGGGCTCCTGCTGCTTTTGCTAATTGGATACCTGCGGTTCCTGTACCGCTACTTGCGGCCATGATTAGGACATCCTCGCCGTTATTGATATTTCCTTTGCAATGTAGCATGTGCCAGGCCATACAAAAAGAGATTGGTATTGCTGCTGCTTCTTCGTAAGATAAACCATTTGGCATGTGTACAGGTTGTCTCTGGTGAGGTCCGCTTTCTGGTTTTCCAACTCGTGCATATTGTGCAAACGTATGAGAAGCGGTACCAAAAACTCTGTCGCCTACTTTAAATTGTGTTGCTTCACTTCCAACCTCTACTATTTCGCCTGCATACTCGCATCCGCTAATATATGGAAATGTAGCGGGTGTAGAACCGTGGGTTCCTAATTGCCTGAATACGTCGAGACGATTCATTGCTGTTGCATGTATCCTGACTATAACGTCTGTTGGGTCTTGCAGACTGGGTTCTGGCAGATCTCCGAATTCAACTTTCCCGCGTTCACTGACGTAAAGAGCTTTCATTGATTTCTCTCCCTTATCACTATATTAATAAGCCCAGAAGACGAGCGGCATTTCCACCGAGAATCTTCGCTTTCTCGTTATCAGAAAGGAATGATTGATTCCTAATCCACCGAACTGTTCCGTTAGGCATACCATCGAGAGCGGGATAATCTGTCCCAAGCATTAGATGGTCTGCCCCTACTTTGTCTACTAAGTATTTCAATGATAAAGAATCATGTATTAAACAGTCGTAGTAGATGTATTTGAGATATGTACTGGGTGGGTGATCCATAGCTTTGCTATCTTCTCTTGTATTGTAATGATGGTCAAAACGCCCGGACCCGTACGGCATGAACCCACCTGCATTTCGAAAGCTAATCTTTGCATCAGGGAATTTATCTAAGAGTCCTCCATATATGATTGAGGCTATTGATAAGGTTGTCTCAACTGGTATACCAAGCGAATTCCTAAAGTAGTATCGAGGGAACCTATCTAATGCATAATCAGATCCTACGATACCGAGGGAAGGCACATGAAAGTTCAAAAATAACCCTGCCCGAGCGGCTTCTTCCAGTATTGGCATAATTGTTGGATCGTCAAGGTTCTTGCCGTTTACACTAGTTGCAAGGGCGACAGATCGAATACCAAGATCCTTGACAAGGTAATCAATTTCCTTGATTGCTTGCCTCGTATCTTGCATAGTGAGTACTCCCATGCCTACATATTGAGATGGGTAGGAGTTTTGTAAATCTGCTAACTCTCGGTTAACCTCAAGGCTGAATGCCGAACCTTTCTTTGTATCAAGGTGGTAGTTCCAGAGGTAGCCTATTACCATCAGAGCTTGAATATCAATATCTTCGTCTAATTTTCTTTTCCTGCTCCGTTCTTCTGGATCAGAAAGTTCGGCCTCCCCTTTAAATATAGGGTATGTCACCCCACTTATGATCATGTGTTCATTGGATATACCTCCGGAACCATCGTCAACATGCCCTTTTACGAGAGTACATCCATACCAATCCTTTCCTTTCTTTGCGGCTTCATAGAATCCACGAGGGATAAAATGGGTATGCATATCTATTATCATATCGTTTCCAAAAGTCGCTTAGTAATTCAACATGAAGTTAGTCTGTTTGTAGTAGGTTTCTAGCTATGATGTGCCTCATCATTTCGTCAGGTCCTTCGGCAGTTCTATAGAGTCTGACGTCTCGATACATGCGTTCAAGTGGGAGCATTTTGGAGTAACCCATGCCACCATGGATTTGCATTGCCTTGTCCGTGACTCTGGTGGCTATGTTTGTAGCATATAATTTCGCCATCGCTTGCCGCATCTGTGCAGATTTCTGGTCTATACCTTGGTCTAGTTCCCATGCTGCGTTATAAGTTATCATTCGCGCTGCATGTATCTCTAGAGCCATGTCTACTAGCATCCACTGAACGGCTTGGCGTGTAGCCAACAGTTGCCCAAATGTTGATCTGCTTTTCGCATAAGACCGGGCCATTTCCAATGCCCTTTCAGATGTCCCAATGACTCGGGCAGCCATAAGAAGACGTCCATGTCCAAAATTCGAGAGGGCTCTTCGCAAAGCACCGCCCTCCTCCCCGAGTATATTTTCCTTTGGAACCTTACAGTCCTCCAGCACTAACTCAAAGCTTTTCAGCCCCCGGCGGCCCATCATATGTTGATGGTACGTGAGGGTCATTCCAGGTGTTCCGAAGTCGACTATAAACTGTGTAAATCTTTCACTTTTCGGCTTATCAGGTCCGGTTACAGTTCCGACGATTACATGATCAGCTTTATCAGCGTTTGTGACAAATATCTTTGTTCCATTTAGGATGTAGTTGTCACCACTTCTAACTGCTCTTGTTTGAATCCCAGCTGCATCTCCTCCTGCATCAGGCTCAGTCCATGCACCACATCCTTCACGTTCCCCCTTAAGGGTCGGATAGAAATACGTTTCGAGTTGATCTTTTGTGGCTGTTTCTAAAGTGGAAATATCTGCTTGATGGGGCGCCATAGTCGCATATGTGATTGCTTCGCTTGCCCATCCTGCTTCCTCATGTGCTATTACTTGTCCCAATATACCGATTCCACCGCCACCATGTTTTTCGGGAATGCCCATATTGCGAATTCCCAAATCCATGGAACTCTTAATTAGAGGTGCACGAACTTCTTCAGGATATTCGCCAGTTTCATCTACTTTATCCTCGATTGGAATTAGTTGTTCCCTAACGAATCGCCTAACAAGCATCTGGATTTGTTTTAAATCCTCAGGTATTGTGAAGTCCATTGCTTTTCTCCCCCTCCCCTAGTTTTTCTTTAAATCTTAAAATCTTATTAGTAAAGTGGCATTATAAATTAATCATAAAGGTAGGTACATCTTACGGTAGAGACAGTGTTTTTACTGATGCTCTGGCAATTTCAGGAAAGTGATCCTTATCAATAAACCTAGGGGACACTGATATGCGCCCAATGCATACTTATATACCATGTCTGACGGTTTGAAAAATATTTTTTAGGGTCCCAGTGTAAAGGTGGCCATGTGCATCGACAACCATCAGCACCTCCTAGATAGCCATCTTATTATTTGAGTATGAAAGGTTGTATGAGTTATCCGAAGTGGATGGAATACTACTTGACTGAAAATTTGTTTGCAATACCACACTTGACGTCATTATTGAATTCTGAAAACCTATATGGGGTACATGTCCACCTATTATGATAAGTATAGTAAGAGTGTGAGCTTTAGCAGGGGATATTTCGATGAGTATAAAACAACCTACAATAGAAGAATTGGGCATAATAGCGAATCATTGTGGTTTCAACTTGTCACTAGATGATCTAAAGTCATTTCTTGGGCTCATAGAGCCAGTGTTAGCATCGTATCATCGACTTGAAGAGCTTCAGGAATCGACCTTGCCAATTCGCTATCCTAGGGCTTTTGGTCATCAGCCTTTTCCAGAGGATAATGAGTTTGGTGCTTGGTATTGGAAGAGTGAGATAAAGGGAAGCGAAACGGGTCTCCTTGCAGGTAAGACCGTTGCTATTAAAGATAACGTGAGTGTTGCAGGGATTCCTATGATGAATGGGACAGACGTTCTTAAAGGATACGTGCCAGAAACGGATGCAACACTTGTAACCCGTATTTTAGATGCAGGAGGTACGATTCTCGGAAAAGCGGTCTGTGAAAGTCTTTGTGTTTCAGGTGGAAGCCATACATCTGATACTGGCCCCGTTTACAATCCTCATGATAAGACTCGGTCTGCAGGAGGATCTTCTAGTGGAAGTGCTGTGCTTGTTGCTTTAAGTGAAGTAGATATGGCTATAGGAGGAGATCAGGGTGGGTCCATACGTATTCCGGCTGGATGGTGTGGTATCTATGGTCTCAAGGCAACTTATGGTCTGGTTCCGTACACAGGTGTTTTCCCTGTTGAATTGACCTTGGACCATGCTGGGCCAATGGCACGTACTGCTTTGGATTGTGCTTTACTTTTGGAATCGATTGCTGGCCCCGATGGGGCAGATCCTAGGCAGATGGGAGCACCACTTCCAGAGCCATATACGAAGGCACTGGTTGGTAATGTAAAAGGACTTAAAATCGGATTAGTAGAAGAAGGATTCAATATTCCTGGCCAATCTGAGAAAGATGTAGATGAGATGGTTAGAAAGTCTGCCTATAGCTACGAAAAGCTTGGTGCAAGAGTTAAGCCTGTTTCTATACCATGGCATAAGGAAGGGCTGCATATATTCACAGCAATTATCGTCGAGGGAATGACCGTACTTATGTTTTCAGGTAATAGTATGGGTACGAATTGGAAGGGGAGATATGATGTCCGGTTGCTTGATAAATTCTCCCTTAACCGTAGGATCTATGCAGATAATCTTTCCGATACTACCAAGCGTGCAGTAATGCTAGGGCAGTATATGCAAGATCGGTATTATGGAAGATATTATGCAAAGGCCCAAAATTTAGCCCGAGATTTAAAAGCAGCTTATGATCATGCTTTTAATGAGTTTGACCTTTTGGTAATGCCTACACTTCCTTTTAAGGCGACCAGAATTCCTAATAAAGATGCAAGTCGGGAAGAATCGGTGAACAGGGCATTGGATATGAATATTAACACGGCACCTTTTAATGTAACTGGGCATCCTGCAATGACCGTCCCGTGTGGAACATCTTCAGGATTACCAATTGGCATGATGATTGTTGGCCGCACAGGTTCGGATGCTACAGTTTTACAAGCTGCTGATGCTTTCCAGAGGAACGGACCTGTTTAGATGAGTGTTGGATTTCTAAATCTCATATAATATTGTGGGCTCCATCTATGAGGGCTTATGGGTTTGAGATTTGTGCTAGAAGCTTCTCTGTACGCTTTAAGGACGTTGCTTTATCCGAACCTGCCGGAATTATAGTAACTATAAGTTCTGAGGCACCCCAGCTAAAAATTTTGAGCAGTTTCCCCTCAACTTGTTCCTCATTTCCGGATACAAGTAAGGTGTCGGACATTTCATTTGTCCATCCAGTTTCCTGAGCATTTGGAAAACCAGCATTCGCCAGCATCTTTGCATAAAGACGTGTGCGGGGGTAATACCCAAGTTCCTCTCTAAATCCTTCTCTAGCCTCTTCAATGGTTTCATGGACGCATACTGGAACATGTACGATTAGTGGTGGGGATTGCCTACCTACTTTCGCGGCAGCATTGCGAAGTTCTGGAAGGGCGATGTCACGAAGGTATGGGTGAGGGCAAACCCAGCTAATCACACCGTCTGCCTCAGATCATGCGAGTGCAAATGACTTAACTCGTAGAGCAGATACCATGATTGGTACCTTTGGAGGGAAAGGGTCCAAGGGTTCTTCAGTACGAGCTGTGAAATATTTCCCATCGTAAGCGATAGATCCATTTTGTAAAATACCCTTAAGGATCTGTACATACTCTTTTAAATGGCCAAGGGGTGGGTTAAAGGAGACGCCGTATATTCTATCCATAAGTCTCCAGGCACTTGTGCCTAATCCGAGTCTGAATCTTCCTTGTGACAATAGGGACAAGGCTTGAGCTTGGTTTGCCAACATTACCGGGTGCTGACCCCATATTTGGGTAATTGCAGTTCCCATCAAGATTCGTTTGGTCTTTATCGCAGCTGATCCAAAGATAGTTATTGGGTCACCACCTGCTCCTATTGACCGAAGCCAAACAGCAGTTATACCCATGTCTTCGAGTTTGATGATTTCTCTCACAGTAGATAGTGGATCTTTTGTATCGAGAACTAGGCCTATCTTTCTATTGCTAACTTAAACACCTCGTATGAATGGATTGTTCGGAAATCAGCTTAGTGAGTAACTCTCATGTTTCTGGTGTAAACCTGTTAAAAAATTCAGTTGCTTTTTTCTGTTATTCCATTTCAAGCATAAACCTTGCAATCACATGCTTCATCATCTCATCAGGCCCTTCCATTATTCGGAATCCACGGACGTCACGATACATGCGTTCAAGCGGGAGCATTTTGGAATACCCCATCCCGCCGTGAATCTGCATTGCATTATCAATAACAGAGCAGGCCATCTGGGTTGAATAGAGCTTTACCATTGCCTGACGCATCTGTGCAGCACGAGTTGCAACGTTCTGATCAATCTCCCATGCTGCATGGTAAGCC
>Ga0209501_10000418_pt1 | contig 51453 bp, 42 predicted proteins | sample ArcticOcean_MG_C_4_FD_187434 | JGI IMG/M metagenome (GOLD analysis project Ga0209501, IMG submission 187434) | Marine microbial communities from western Arctic Ocean - ArcticOcean_MG_CB4_134 (SPAdes) (version 2) | ecosystem: Environmental > Aquatic > Marine > Oceanic | place: Arctic Ocean...
GGCCAAATTCGCGTGCCGGGCTTTTCCCGTAGAGATTGACAACAGACCTCAGCGCACTCCGAATGGCATTCACTTCATTCGTCGGCTCGCCGTTTTTGCGGTAGTACTGCTCGGCGTGCTTCATAAAGAGAATGCACAAGTCATCGACGGCGAGCGTGTACCGGCTGACGTTGCCGTTCTTGGCAAACCACTCGGCGATCAAGTCGTCGTACGCGCGAGGCTTTCCGGCGTGCCGTACTCGCCCAGGTAGTTGTCGTGGCCATCAATGCGGACACGAGCCTGGCCGGTCGGTTTGTGCAGCAGATACGACGGTTTGCGTTTCTTCGGCATTGCGGCTTCCCTCGTTTGTTGAGGAGTGTGAAACGGGCTTTCCGGTTTCACGCCGCGCTGCCGTTGGAGAATGATTCAGCCGAAAAGTGGTAAAAAATGTGGTAGTCACCACGTTTTCGGCTGAGTTCTCCGGTTGACAGGTAATCGCAAGTCGCGATTCAGCAGTAAGTTGCAAAAAGTGGCGGGGGCAGGATTCGAACCTGCGACCTCGAGGTTATGAGCCTCGCGAGCTACCGGGCTGCTCCACCCCGCGTCATGCTCAGTACGCCCCTCTGGAATCGCACGGGGCAATCACAGGGGCTGACTGGTGTTGCGAGTATTATATCGGCACGATTCGCGGAGTGAAGTCGGTTAAGGTGCATTTTTGGAAAAAAACGAACGAATCTGTGAAAACGATCTCCGCCCGAGAAGTTTGATGCGATTGGAGGAATTCACCGCAGTCACGTCTTTTTGCATTTTCTCTGACGGCATCAAATGGTGGCCATTGGTGCAAGAGCGGCTGAACTCGGATTGCTTCGATTGACTAACTTAAGCACGGAGAATTGGCGAAAACTGGGCTTCTGCCATCGGTGAGGAATCGGCATAATCACGGCGAAACTCCGTTCTGCCGCCCCGACGGCCGGTTTTTACGCCAGACTCCGCCCGGCTATCCCAAATTCCGCAGCCAGATTGATCACCCTCGCAATCGGGTCCAAATGGTGATGATGGTTGGTGTTGCCATAACTCCTTTAGCGAATTGAACCTTCCTACCGATAACACCAATCGGCCTACCAATTAGACAAATCGGCTTGATGATGCCAACCAACGGTATCCGGTCCCCCACCCAGTCAACTTGAATCTGGCCTACATGACTTCACCGCAGTTTATCACCGCCAAACGTTCACAAACCGCCCCGCGCATTCCGCGTTTGTCGTCGGACGCCTCGACGGCCCACCTCATCGGAGTCTGTGGCTCGGGGATGAGGGCGCTGGCCGAGTTGTTGATTGGGCTGGGGTGGCGGGTCACCGGTTCCGATCTGACGGCACCCTCTTCTTCAACACTTCGGGCAATGCAGAAACGCGGACTGCGATTTCATCGCGGTCACGACGATCGGTTTCTGCCGCGCGATGTGGATGTCGTCGTGCATAGTCCGGCGGTTGGCACGACGAATCCCGAGCGGCAGTTAGCCCATCGATTACGGATTCCGGTTCTCTCCTACAGCCAGATGTTGGGTCTGCTGATGGAGAATGGCGTTGGCGTTGCGATTGCTGGAACGCATGGCAAAAGCACGACGACGGCAATGGTCGCCGCGATCCTTACCGAATCGGGGCTTTCTCCTTCGGCCGTGATTGGTGCGGAGTTGAAAGATCGCAAGGACTCCGGATGGGTCGGCAAGGGAGACCTGTTCGTTGTTGAAAGTTGCGAGTATCAAAACAGTTTTCTTGACCTCAAGCCCCAATATGCCTGCATTCTGGGCATCGAGCCGGACCATTTCGACTGCTTTGCCAGCCTGGATGATCTGACCGAGGCTTTCGCTCGGTTTTCGGGCCAGGTTGCTTCCAGCGGCGTCCTGTTGGTGAATGCCGACTGCACCGAATCGATGACCGCGTCACAGCGCGCAGAATCTTCGGTCGTCACATTCTCTCGGCATCCGGGGGCCGATTGGTGGGCGGCCGACTTGCGTTCAACGGATGCGGGAACGCGATTTCGCGTATTTCGTCGCGAAGAATTCTTTGCCGAAATCGAAGTCGCAGTGCCGGGTGAACACAACGTTACCAACGCGCTGGCAGCCATCGCGGTGAGTCATCACGCGGGCGCATCGGTCGAGGCAATTCGCGAGTGCTTGTGGCAGTTTACCGGTATTAAGCGGCGTTTTGATCACATTGGCTCATATCGCGGAGTCACCCTGATCGACGATTATGCCCATCATCCCACGGCCGTCGCGGCCACGCTTCAAACCGCGCGGGCAAAATTCGGCCGGCGTCGAATCTGGTGTGCTTTTCAGCCGCATCAATCGTCTCGAACTGCCGCGTTAATGTCGGAGTTTTCTTCGAGCTTTGGGGATGCGGACGAAATCCTGATTGCACCTACTTTTGCCGCCCGGGAAAGCGTCGGAGATGAATCCGAGACGACTGCGGAGCAGTTGGCTGGCGAAATCGTCGGCGGTGGGCAGAACGCCCGCTTTTGTGGATCCCTTGACCGAGTCGTCGCAACTTTAGACGATGAAGCTCAGCCGGGCGACGTCTTGATTACTATGGGTGCCGGCGACATCAATCGGGTCCAGAATGAGCTCACTCGAAGACTTCAGCGACATCACTTGTCGCAATGAACCACTTGCTCCGCACACCTGGCTTAAGGTGGGCGGTCCCGCACAGTACTTAATCGAACCACGCAGCGTCGAGGAATTGACTGCGGTGGTGCGTTGCTGCGACGAAAGCGGTATCCCCGTCCGCATGCTCGGCGGCGGGTCGAACCTGCTGGTGCGCGACGACGGCGTCGAAGGAGCCGTTCTACACCTTAGCCATGAATGCTTCGGGCAGATCACCGTCGATGGCACGACGTTACGCGCCGGTTCTGGCGCACTACTTTCGCGACTCGTCTCTGAAAGCGTGACCGCTGGGTTGGCCGGTTTGGAAACGCTGGCAGGAATTCCCGGCACCGTTGGTGGCGCCTTGCACGGAAACTCCGGCGGGCACAGCGGCGACATTGGTCAGTTTGTCAGCAGCGTTTCCGTGCTGACCACCACCGGCGAACCATTCGAACGAACAGAAGATGAACTTTCGTTTGGGTATCGTGCCAGCAGCATTAACGAACTGGTCATCCTCAAAGGAACCTTTGAGCTGCAACGCGACGATCCCGAGGAAATCACCCGTAGGCTGCGCAAACTGTGGATTATGAAGAAGGCGACCCAGCCGCTGTCGTTTCAGTCGGCTGGTTGCATCTTCAAGAATCCGCGGGGAATCAGTGCGGGCGCGCTGGTCGAACAGGCCGGTTTGAAGGGTATGCAGGTCGGCGGTGCCGAAATCAGCGATCGACACGCCAATTTCTTTTTCACCCGCGACGGTGCGACTGCAGCCGATGTGGTGCAGCTGATCGACGCCGCCCGATCGAAGGTCTCCGAGCAATTCGGAGTCGATCTGGAGTTGGAAATCGAAATCTGGTAGTAGTTCCCCCCGCACGAGTGGGGAATCGATCGACCAGTTCAATTCTCGGTTGACGGACGTCACTGATGTGTCGCCAGTCTCCACCGTGCTGCACTGGCGACACGCCAGTGGCACCCGACCAATCCAACGCAGGAGAAACCCGGTCTTTTCAAAAAACTGGGGTTCTGATTCGCTCACAGATCGATTTCAAGCTCAACCCAAAACGGACGATGATAGACAATGCGTAATACCGTGCGACTATTGTTATTCGCGATTGCGGTTGCCTGCATTGGCTGTCAACGGTCGTACATTACCAGCGACAATCCAGGCTATCCGTTGAAGGGGGCTCAAATCTCTTCGGCCAAGTGGTCTAACGAAAAGCTTCGCCAAGATTCCAACAGCGAGAAGTTGAATAATTTTGTAACGCGAAGCCGGTCGGCCGAACCAGTTTTCATTGGCCAGTGACGAAAGTCTGACGGCGGGATAATGTCCCGTGATGACATCATCGAAATTAAATAACCCGACAGGTCGCATGGAGGCAACCGATGGGAAAACATACCGACGTCACACTTGAACCGATGGCTGTGACTGTATTGGCAGGCGGAAAGTCGGCCGAACGCGACATCAGTCTCGAAAGCGGAACCGCCGTCGCCGCTGCACTTACATCGCGGGACCATCGGGTTTCAACAGTCGATCCTGCCGAAACCGATCTCACCCAATACAACTGGAACGGAACCGACGCCGTCTTCATCGCCTTGCACGGCACGTTTGGCGAAGACGGACAAGTCCAGTCGATTCTGGAGGAGGCACGCATTCCGTTTACCGGCAGCGATCCGGCAGCATCGCGGTTGGCGTTCAGTAAATCCGCTTCGAAAGAGCGATTCGTCCAGCAAAACGTGCCGACGCCCGCTTACGTCCTCATTCACGAATCAGACGACGGCATTCGGATCGACCGACAGGCCAGAAAAATCGGCCACCCGCTCATCGTTAAGCCCGATGCGCAAGGATCGAGTTTTGGGGTCAGTCTCGTCGAGGAACCGGGCGGACTTCCCCGCGCGCTAACCGAATGCTTTCACTACGATACCTTCGGCATGCTGGAAACGGCCATTGTCGGCAGCGAGTGGACCGTTGGATTCCTGGACGATCTGGCATTGCCGTTGATACAGATTGAAACAGCCCGCACGTTTTTCGATTTTGCGGCGAAGTATTCCGACGAGACGACGTCGTATCAATTCGAGTTTGCGCTGCCGACCAAAGTTGTCCGCTCCATCGAGCAGGCGGCCCGCGATGCCTGCCACGCATTGGGGACCAGCGGACTGGCTCGTGTTGATCTACGACTCGATCGGCAGGATCGACCGTGGGTCCTCGAAGTCAACACGGTTCCCGGATTAACGGCGCACAGTCTGGTTCCCAAGGCGGCCGCCCAAATGGGAATCGATCTGGGTGAATTGTGCGAACGCACCTTGGTCAGTTGTCTGGAGAAGTCGGCCGTGCGGGCCAACGATTGACGGCTGTTCGCTTGGGTGCCACTGCAACCAATCCAATCGGCTCATCAAGCACAGGCGGCAACAAGCCCAACGATCGCCAAACCGATGACTGCCACCACCAGCCCGGCAATCGGCTCGGCCAGCGCGATCCCTCCGCTGATGGCAAGCACCGCAAACACTGCCAACCCCACCATAATCCAATAAATCGGTTCCGGGCCCGATTTGATTGGCACCGTGCGTTCGCAGTCGGGGCAACTGGCAATCCCCCCATTCATCGAACCGGGCACGTCAAACAGCAAATCGCAATGCGGGCAATGAATTTCGATATCCGCCATGAGTCTTCTCGATTGTCAGTGGTCAATTAGATGTTGGCCCAGCCCGATTCCCGGTGGCTGCTGACGATTGCTTCAATCACACGCATGTTGGCGACGGCATCGTCGATGGGCGTGGGAACGGCCGTGTCGTTCAGAACGGCTTGTGCGAACAGATCACCCTGAATGGTGTATTGATCGCAGACGTCGATGGAGATCTCCTGAATTTCTTCGCCTTGTTGATGCCACATCTTGCAGGGGCGATCGGGCGGAGCGTTGAAGGGAATTTCGATTTCAACGCGTCCCGCGGTACCGAAGATGTTCACCCGTTGGTACGACGTCAACTGCGTCGAACAGGTGAATGTGGATGTGCCGCGACCGAAATCGAGAACCGCCGATGCCAACCGGTCGGTCTTGAAGCGAGAATCGTATTCTACAATTCCCATTACCCGATTCGGTTCGCTGCCGAAAATGAACCGCGAGACAGAAATTGGATAACAACCGATATCCATCAGTCCGCCGCCACCAATTTCCGCTTGATTGCGAACGTTATCGGGATCGTCGTTGAAGTACGAGAAAAACGTTTGAACCGTCCGCAACTCGCCAATCGCGCCGCCGTCTACCAGCTCCTTCGCCTTCTGCCATTGCGGATGGTGCCGAAACATGAAGGCTTCCATCAGCTTCAGGTTGGGATGCCGACGTCCGGCTTCCACCAATTCAACGCCTTCGGCTGCGGTCAGACCGATCGGCTTTTCGCACAACACATGCTTGCCCGCCTCCAGCGCACGAATCGACCACGACACGTGCAGATGATTCGGCAGCGGATTGTAAATCGCATCAACATCAGGATCGGCCAGCAGTTCCTCATACGAGCCGTAGGCCTTGGCGATTCCCAATTCGTCGGCAACCGACTGCGCTCGGCCCACGTCGCGGGAAGCAATGGCGGTCACTTCACAATGTTCCCCACGCTGCATGGCGGAAATCACCTTTTGGGTACCAATGTTGGCAGTGCTGAGAATGCCCCAACGGACTTTTGTCATGGTTGTGCGAATCTTTGTCTGATTGTGCCAGGGAAATGTGTTCGTCGATAACGCCGAGCCTAATGCTCTTTCACCGGCGAATCAACAGAGAACGATGCGCGTATCTTTTCGTTGCTCGATCCTTGGGTGTGCCACTGGTCGGCTTGTCCGCCAGTGCGAATACTCGTTTCGTGTGCTGACCGCAAACGTTGCCGCGCCGGAATAGACGGCGGTGGATTACTCAACTCTGATGACTTCGATTCCACTGATCAGCGACTGGCCGACGGATGCTTCGAGAGTCATGGTCAAGGTGCCATCGATCATGATGTTTTCGATCTGCCGTACGATACCCGTCATCGTATGCTTTGCTTCTGCGAGGATGTCGAAGCGGTTCAAGATCACACGGCCCTGGAGACGAATTGTCTGTACGCGGTCGCCGGGATTGATGTTGGCGATTTCGGCAAAGTGGAGACGAACGGTGTAGCGGCCCGGCTTCAGGTCGTGCAATGTGAGTTCCTGTAGACCTTCAACCGTCGAGGCTGCGACCCACGGCCATCCAGCACCCGCCTTCATCCAGTTGCTGTGCCGATAGTGGAACGTCGGCTGCTTCGGCTTCGTCACAACGGTGATTTTTGGCGACGGTCCGCCGACAGATGGGTAGTCGAGCCAGAGCGTTCCGTCGCGCGTCTTGCGGTCACCGGGTGCTCCAAAGTTCAGGCCGATTCGCTCGATTGAACCGGCTTTGATCGGATCGTCGCCCCACGCTGCCCATTGCTCGTGACTTTCCGGCATCGCGACTAAAGAGAGCGCAGTGGGCAACGGATAACTGCAGGTGCAGCCTTCATAGAAATACGGAACATTCAGCAATCCTCCCGACGGGATAATGCTGTTCGTGCAACCGCTGCGCGGACCACTGATGAACACGGTGCCGCTTTCCAGTGTCTTGTCGTAGAAGGCGGCCGTGCCGCTTCTTAAAGTGTAGAGGTGCCCGTAATCCACTCCGCCATCGCAGCCGTACATTTTGGGAAACGCGCGTCGTTCCTTCAGGCCGGTCAGCGGGTTGATCCGCTCTCCCACAACGGGCGGATCGGGATTCAGCGCCGTCTTCTGATGCGGTGCGTGGTAGTAACTCTGTTGAGGATTAGATCGGCCGAATTCGGGCAGTTTCTTTCGCAGCGTGATTTGTTCGCTCTCATCGAAGACACGGCCCGTATAGATGTCGGACAAAACGGGACGAAGTAGCGGATAGTCGACCGAATAGTCTCCTTTTTTGCGCGGCGCATGCCAATCCTTGGGGCGAGAGACCATGACTCCGTCCACAAACTTCGGCTGCGGTGATCGTTTGAAGTGGGCGAGCGTATCATCAAACCAAAGGACGCCCAGCGGAAATCGGACGAGCGTGTCGTTGCACAGTGCGTAGTTTCCTCCGTAGTCGGCTGTCCCCGGCAATGCGCCAACTCGCCGAACGACGGCCTGCCCAGCAAGCTCCGACAGTTCAAACTTGCCCGGCTTCAGTGACTTCAAACTTCGCTCGGTCGCAATGCCGTTGCCCGTTTGGATTCCCAGCGCGGCAACTCCACCAAACGGTCGCAGCGACTGCAACAGCTGGCTCCAGGATGTCGCGATCCGATAGGGCGATTCCGTCACGATGACGCTGGCGAGATACGGAGGCAATAAAACACGTTGCGGATCACACTCGATCACCGCCGCGCGCGTTCCATAAAGACCGGCACGCTGAAGTTCGCGGCGGAGCCGATCAACTCGATCGGCGTCATCATCAAATGCAATAACGTGATACTTCGACTGCAGCAGCAGGGCTTTGACAAGTGCTCCGTCTTTCAGCCCGACGACCAATGCAGTTCCACGAGGCCCGGCAGATCGACTGACCAGTGCTTCGGCAAGCTCGGTCGACTGAGGCGTCGCCGAGAGCGTCGCGCTTGGCTTTTTCCAGTGTTTCGTCTTTGCCGCCTGCGAATCGTTCACGGCACCAAAGCAGTAGATCTTCGCCGACCGTGTCGAGACAAACAGCCGGCCATCGGCAACAATCATCGACTGAATCGTTCCTTCGACTTCGTTCAGTTTGTCGTCAAACTTCAGTTTGCGGTCGCCCACGCGAATCTCGCGACTGATTCCCGATTTGCCATTCCCTTTGTGGACCTTGTCCTCATGCAATTGGCGGTTGATGACGTCATCAAAGGTCAGTTTTCCGCGGCGGATCGCACGGGCGGATTCCGGATCCATGGCCGCAAACCAGCCGCCGGGTAAACGTCCCGCTGCGGGAAGCTTAAATTCAATCAACTCGCCTGTCTCACGATTCAATCGTGCCGGGTATGCCGTCGAGCATGGCACGATCAGTTCCTTGCCGTTGACGATCAGATAACCCTGCGGCGCAAGTCCGCCAATGGCCTTGGTATTATGGGGCTGCTGGCCGAACAGATAACCGAGCCGCTCGTTGCGCCAGATGACCTCGCCCGTTGCGATGTCCAGCGCGTAGACAAACACCCCTTCGAATGGCCAAACACCGGCGGCGAAGTACACGCGACCACCTGCCACTACTGGACCGCCACGAACGGGCCACACAGAAATCAGCCGTCGATTCCCAAGCAGCCGCCGATCGTTTGGCACCGCGCGATGCTTCCACCGCAACTTGCCGGTCGAGAGTTCGATGCAGTAGAGGTGTCCGTCGTCGGAACCAAAGCAGACGAAATTCTCCCACACGGCTGGTGCGAACCGAACGGGTCCGTTGGTGCGATACACCCAGAGTTCGCGTCCCGTCGCTGCGTCATACGCCGTGACGGAATCATTGCGAGAAGAAGCAATAAGCAGACGGCCGTTAGCCACAACCGGTTCGTAACCTGCATCGAATTGTAAACGCGCGCTGTGATAGGCCGGCTCAACCTCCGGCAGATGCCTCACCCATTTCAACGTGAGTTTCTCTGGCAGCGAATTCGTCGTCACGCCGGTACGTGCCGCGTTATGACGCCACATCGGCCAGTCGTCACCACGGCCGACCGTCGTCAGCGCCGATACGGCAAAACAACAGATCACGATTCGCCAACAACGTTGTCGCTCGATGAGCAGCATGCCGATTCTCGCTGTTCTGGGGGTAATCGAACCGCGCACCGTCCCAAGCTGGCCGAGACGGCCGACCCGTATTCTACTCGCTACCTCCCAAGCATAATACATGGACGCATCGAAGGTCGGTCATCTCTATCCTTGAAGAGGAATGCCCAGTGTTCGGTCCCGTTATGCCTTTTGGCGATGCTTCGGATTCGACTTCGACGATTTGTACGGCCGTTTTCCGGATTTATCGCGAACGCGTGCTGGCCGTGAATTATCCATTCGCGACATCTGAAGTTTGCGTCCGGCGATGAAAACGTTCTGCAGAGTTTCGAGCAGGTCTCGCGGAAATCCGATCGGAAGATCAACGGTACTGAAGGAATCAAAAATCTTGATCTTGCCGATGGCGTCGCTGCGAATGTGCGCTTCGTTGGCAATCGCGCCGACAATGTTGCCGGGCTGGACTCGATGATTTCGACCGACTTCAATTCGGTAGGTCTCCATACCGACTTCAGAACGAGATCCACCGACGCGGCGATCAGATTTGTGATCTGGCTCACGCCGTGAGTCCTTCGAGAAGCTGGCTTTGCCGATTTGGTCTTTCACCAGCAGCGGAGTGTCGCTGTTGGCAAGAATCGCCAACGCGGCGGCGAGCGATTCCATCGGAATGTCGTTTTCGCGCTGGTATTGTTCGGTGATCGACTGATAGGTTTCGAGTTCCTTAGAACCCAACGCCTCGGTGATCCGCTCGTGGAAGCGAGCGATGCGTTGTTTGTTGATGGCGCGATTCGACGGGAGTTCCATTGGTTCGATCGTTTGCCGTGTCGCTTGTTCCAACCGCTTCAACAACCGGCGTTCACGCGGATGCACAAACAGAATCGCTTCGCCACTGCGACCCGCTCGCCCGGTGCGGCCGATTCGATGCACATACGATTCGCTGTCATGCGGCAAGTCATAATTGATGACATGGCTGATGCGTTCGACATCCAGTCCGCGAGCGGCGACATCTGTCGCCACGATGATATCGATCTTGCCAGACCGCAGACTCTCGACAATCCGTTCCCGTTGCTTCTGCGGAATGTCACCATTCAATGCGGCGGCTTTCAAACCCGAACGGGATAAATGCTCCGCGAGTGGTTCTGTCGTACATCGCATCTTGACGAAAACGAGAACGCCGTCGATCGGTTCTGCTTCCATGATGCGTGATAACGCGAGTTGCTTCTGGTGCGGAGCTGCAACAATGTAACGCTGATTAATGGTGTCGGCCGTCGCCGTCCGTTGCTTAATCGTGATTTCGGCGGCGTCTTTAAGGTACTTCTTTGCGATCTGGCGAATCGGTCCGGGCATGGTGGCCGAGAACAAAGCCATTTGCCGTTGCTCGGGAACCTGGGAGAGAACCCACTCAACATCTTCGGCGAAGCCCATTCGCAACATTTCGTCGGCTTCGTCCAGCACCAGACACTGAAGACCGTCAAGCTTCAGCGTGCCGCGCCGCATGTGATCCATCACCCGACCGGGAGTCCCGACGACAACCTGAGCGCCTCGTTTCATCTGCCGCAATTGAATGGAATAATCCTGTCCGCCAAAAATTGGAACAACCCGCAGGCCGCGCATGCCGGCGGCATATTTCTCGAATGCGCCGGCGACCTGGATCGCCAGTTCACGCGTCGGAGCGAGTACCAGGACTTGCGGATGTTTCTTGCTGAGATCGATTCGCTGGAGCAACGGCAGCGCAAAAGCTGCCGTCTTGCCGGTACCGGTTTGCGCTTGACCAAGAACGTCGCGACCTTCAAGCAACGGCGGAATTGCTTGAGCCTGAATCGGCGTCGGCGTCGCGTATCCAAACCCTTCGACAACAGTCACGAATTCGTCGTTCAGCCCGAGAGAACCGAATCCTGTTGGCGAAGTGGCCGCTGCGGATTCGTTTTCGGGCGGCTGAACTGCTGCTTCTGCATCACAAGGCGCATCGTCTCTAACTGACTTGACCATAATTTTCCTGAATCTTCTTTGAGAGACCGTTTGAACAGACGATTGCCGCAGAAAATCGTCTTTGGGGACATCTGTCCCGCAGAAGCTGGAACAAGAACCAGCCTGTGCGTCGTTCAAATGGAGTCTGACCTGGAGTGAATTCGCGGACGAACAACGGTGCAAGCATCGGCTATTGTCGAAACGACAGGCGCTAGCCCGGCAATGTCAATTGCCATAGCCACTTGCAAAACATGATCGAACGCGTCAGGTACTGTTCAGGAAACGGTGGGCGGAGAAACGCATGCCCAGCGGGGTAGGAATCTGAATCTGGCCGGCAGTGAATCAATCATTCGACACATACTAGCGTAAACTCACTGACTTCGCGAGGACACATGCCGACAAATTCAGCGAGAGTTCTCATTGGAGCGGCGAGACGGCACTCCGTGGCGTGATTCTCGCCCGTTTGGCACCACGAATGACATATAATTGCACAGCAGACACGCCGCGAATTCGTCTTTGGTCGATGGGAAAGCTACAATCTGGCGGTAAAAATCCGCTTTCCCCACGGCTGAACCGCTGCGCCGGGTGGACGATTCCAACAGACAATGACAAGAGGCTCCGTCAAAACCCGGTTGTGGGTGAACTCTGCACTTGATTACCAGGGGTGTTGTGAGCCAACAGAGGGTTTTGACAGAACTTCAAGTAGTATCGATTGGACAAGAAATGGCGATGAAGTTGAGCGTGAGTCTTACCTGTGTTTTAGCCGTGGCGATGTCGGTCCCCGCATTTGGGCAACAACAGAGTTCGAAGGCTCCGCCGCTCTCTCCCAAAGAGTCGATCAAGACGATGAAGATTCAGCCGGGGTACAGTATCGTCCCGGTCCTCACTGAGCCACACATTCACGAGCCGTCCGCGATTGCCTGGGATGGAAACGGCCGCATGTACGTCGTCGAAATGCGCACTTACATGCAGGAGATCGACGGCAAGAATCAGCTCGCGCCAACCAGTCGCGTTTCGCGTCATGAAGACACCAACGGCGACGGAATCTATGACAAGCACACGATCTTCGCCGACAAATTGGTGCTGCCGCGTATGATTCTGCCGTTGCTTGACCGCGTCATTATTCGCGAGACAAACACGCTCGACCTGAAAAGTTATCAGGACACCGATGGCGACGGCGTCGCCGACAAGATCGAAATGTGGCATGCAGGTGGCGGACGAGGCGGCAACCTCGAACACCAGCCGAGCGGCCTCATTTGGAACATTGATAACTGGCTTTACACAACCTACTCGGCCCATCGGTATCGGTTCACGACGGGAAAGGTGGTTCGCGAAAGTTTGCCGGCCGGTGCCGGACAATGGGGACTGACACACGACGATGTCGGCCGGATTTTCTACTCCAGCGCAGGTGGCGAAAATCCGGCGACTGATTTTCAGCGTCCCATCGTGTACGGGAGAATTTCGCTGCCGGGCGAGCAAGCCCCGGGATTCCGCGAGGTCTTTCCAATCGACAACATTCCCGACACGCAGGGCGGCCGCGCTCGGTTGCGGGGCGACAACACACTCAATCGGTTCTCGGCCAGTTGTGGCCAATCGGTTTATCGTGGAGACCGTTTGCCGACGGACCTGTACGGCGATCTGGTGATTTGTGAACCGGTGGGCCGTTTGATTCGGCGGGCCAAAGTCACCAACGACAGCGGTCGAATCGTTGTTTCCAACGCCTACGACAAACAGGAGTTCCTCGTCGCAAGCGATCCCAACTTTCGGCCCATCAACAGCGCTACCGGACCCGACGGCTGCCTTTATCTCGTCGATATGTACCGCGGCATCATTCAGGAAGGCAACTGGGTTCGCAAAGATTCGTACCTGCGAAAAGTTGTCGAGGAGTACGAACTCGACAAGAACATCGGACGCGGACGGATATTCCGGATCGATCACACGACGACAAAGCGCGGTCCGCAACCGCGAATGTTGGATGAATCGCCGGCCCAACTCGTCGCTCATCTGTCGCATCCAAATGGCTGGTGGCGCAGTGAAGCTCAGAAGCTGATTATTCTGCATGGCGACAAAACCGTTGCAGCGGCGCTCGAACAGTTGGCACGCTCTGGAAAGGAACCGTTGGGAAGGCTGCATGCGTTCTGGACGCTGGAAGGTCTCGACGCGATCAACATCAAACTGTTATCCGACGGGTTCGCCGATCCCGACGCACGTGTCCGGTCAGCAGCAATGCGGATCGCCGAGTCGGTCATCGAAAATGACCGATCGCTTGACGCCCAAATCAAGCAGTTGACGGAGGACAAAAGTCCCGATGTTGTGATCCAGACGCTGCTTTCAGTCAGTCGCGGCGGGCATCCCGATGCGACGGCAATCGCCGAGGGAATCGTCAAAGCCCACACCGACAACAGTTCAATCACCAGCATCGCCAATCAGATTCGCGCACGCATCGAAGCGATGATCGCCGAGCGGAAGAAGCTTGAGGAAATCAGGCGCCGCAACAAAGTTCTGGCCGAGTCAATCGTCCGTGGGAAAGTCACATACACAACACTGTGTATCACATGTCACGGTCCCGACGGTAAGGGAAAGCCAAGCCCCGACAAGAACGGGTTGATGTTGGCACCCTCTCTGGCAGGGTCTGCTCGCGTGCAAGGTCATCGGGATCGACTGACACGCATCCTGCTGAAGGGCCTGATTGGACCGATTGACAAGAAGATTTATGCCGGCGGATTGATGCTGCCGATGGGCACGAACAGCGACCAGTGGATCGCCGATGTCGCGACCTACATCCGCAACAGTTGGGACAACCGGGCTCCGTTGATCGAAGCGCCTGATGTCAAGCGAATTCGAGCGGCATCGCAGCAGCGGGTCGGGCCGTGGACACTCGCTGAGTTGAAGCTGTTCGATCCTCCCCCCTTCGAAAATCGCTCGAGTTGGAAGCTGACCGCCAACTTCGGTGCCAACAAACTGCCGGCTGCCATCGATGGAAACCAGGGAAGCCGCTGGGATACGGGGACGACTCAAAAACCGGGAATGTGGTTTGGAATCGAATTGCCCGATCCGGTAAAGGTGACGGCGCTGACTCTCGATTCCCGCGGCTCGAACGACGATTATCCACGCGGATACTCTGTGCAACTTTCCAACGACGGGAAGACATGGAGCAACGCCGTAGCCGAGGGCCGAGGCTTTCGCGCGGTGACCGAGATTGAGTTGAGCAGTCCGGGCCTGGCCAAGCACATCCGAATCACGCAGACGGGAGTTTCAAGCAATAAATATTGGTCGATCCACGAACTCACCATCAAGGGATTGACCGGCAACGAACCGAAAGTGTTGTCGCTGTCGCAACAGCTGGCAACGGCTGAGCCGAAGGCGCTCGTCGGCGAAGCCCGCGCCGCCGGTGATGCCTTGCGCGGGGCGAGGCTGTTCTACAACCAAACGCTCTCGTGCGTGAAATGCCACGATCCCAAAACCGGGGATCGACTCGGCCCGGACCTTGCATCAAAACGCGACGGCGTGAATGACTTGTTCCTCGTGGAATCCGTACTCCATCCATCCAAGTCGATTCGCAAAGGATTCGAGTCACTGATCGTCGAAACAGAACGCGGGCTTGTGCTGACCGGTTTCCGCGTCAAGGAAGACAAAAAAACGTTGGTACTCCGTGAGCCGGCCGGCGGCAAGAAGATTACAATCGAAAAGAAAGACATCTTTGAACTCATGCAGGGCAAAGTCTCGGCCATGCCGCCTGGTCTGGTCAACCAGTTGCAAACCCACGAACAGTTCCTCGACCTCGTTCGCTTTCTGATGGAGATCAACGACGGCGGACCTTCCCGACTGGCGGAACTCAAGAAGACGGCGACCGAAAAGGAATGAGCGACAACACATTCTTGCCCGGGCCAACGGCAGGCACAGTCAAATCGGCTGATGGAGAAATCCTGGACGTTCCGAAAGGTTGGGTCTTACTCCCGCCCGGCGATGCCGCGCTGACTCGACGAACAAAGGCCGCTGGCGATCATTGGGTCGTGCAGGAGAAGAAAGGCAGAAAGGTCTTCTCGAAAGGTGTTTGGGCAGCAGCGGCGACGATTGATCGAATTCGCGCCGAACTGGATGTCGAGCGGTCCACCGAATCCTACGCCAAACGCAAGCAGGCCGATGCTCTGCGGCGAGAAAAGGCGCAAGCCGAGTACGTCGAGGATTTCTTCGGCGCGGTCCTGGCGTTCCTGAACTTCCATCCCGCGCACGCTGACCTGGCGAAGCAGATGGCAAAGGTTGTCACCGAACACGCCACGCCGGTTGGAAGCGGCACGGTGGCTCGAACAAAACGAATCCCAGTGGCGCAACGGGCCGAAGCCGCCGTCATCGCCTGGATGCGCCACCGGACCACCGCGTACGACTCGATGACCGTCCCCCGAATCAAAGGCAAGCGACGTGAAGTTCGGCGCATATTGGCAGGGCATTCAAAGAAACTGTTGAGCCAATACCGACGTGGCGAATCCGCGACCGTGGTTTGTCCACTTCAGCGGGCTTTGGCAGCACCGACAACAGGAGAGAAAACAAAATGAAACAAGGACGCTACCGACATTACAAGGGCAATGAGTACGTCGTCATTGGAGTTGCCAAGCACAGCGAGACGCTGGAAGAGATGGTTGTTTACCAGCCCGACTACGGCGAGCAAGGACTTTGGGTGCGACCGAAAGAAATGTTTCTGGAAACCGTCGAAGTGGATGGCCGGCGAGTGCCTCGGTTTCAGTTTCTTGGCTCTGAAGATGAATAGAAAGAGTTTCAACAGTCGGTGTCGGGTGGTCACTCTGAAATAACAATCTGTTTGTCGCTTCGCAATCGAATGAGCCGATCCACCTCATTGCGGATTGGTCGCCCGGTTGTGTCGAACAACAGACGCTGATTCCGATTCGGTTGAGTTTCTCGAGACGAGTCTTGCCAGGCATCGATGAATCGTTGTCGCTCTGATTCCCGTTCATACCGCGGGCCGATAAAGCTGTAGTGTGAATCGATCTGCACATTCGATGTTTCAAGCGTGCGAGCCGCCATGAATCGAATCGCGGCATACGGGTCCACCAAAAGCTCGGCGACGTAGGGGACGGTCCAGTCATCGTTGCTGGCGTCTTTGGCAGGTTTCCAGCCGGCGCTCCACACCACAATTGCTCGTTGTGCGGCATCGCCTTTGAGCATCCACAGGATCGATGCCGCAATCTTCTGATTGTCTTGATCGACTGGAACGTGCGGCTGACCGTACCACCTTTGAAGGTTATCGACGGTCCATTGCAGCGTTTGATCCAGATGGCACAGGTTACATGCATTCGGTCGACCAGATTTGACAAAGGTTTGCGAATTCGGGCTGTCGATCCGATGGCTGCGAATCCCCTTAAACAGAGCGAAAGTCGTGTGCGGCATGTGGCAATTGTAGCACAGGCTTCCGCTCGAACCGGCCTTGTGATGAGTATGCTCGCTGATTCGGTCGGCAAAGTCGTTGTGGCACTGAAGGCAAGTCTCATTTTCGTTCAGGATTTTGCTGAGTTGATCGTTTGGTTCGGAATAGTCGTGCATCGAGTGACAGGAGAGGCACGACATCTTTCCTCTCTGGTAACAGCCCGATTCGATCAGACCGTTGTACTCGCGCCCGCCAACACGGTGTGTGCCGTCCTTCCAGAAAGCACTCACAGCGGAATCGAATTCCTGGTCGGTCTTCATGTCAGCGGAGTGTTTGAGAGCGGAATTATAGCGAACGATCACACGGGATTCGTCGAGAAGTTCGCCCGGGCGAAATGACGTGGTGAACCCGTATTCGTTCCACGGAATCGAATCCCGCGGAACAAAATGGGCGTGGCATTGGCCGCAAATAGCGGCAGAGCGGTGCGAGTCCAAGCGGGCGGGGTTGATGATCGACGGATTGTGGTCTGTACTCTCAATTCCCGGTGACTTTGTTCCACTGCGGCGGTGAGCTTCCGCGTGCCGGTCACCGGGGCCGTGGCACGCTTCGCAGGCAATGCCAAGTTCGACAAAACTGCTGTTGAACCGACCAACTTTAGGGTTGTTGGCGTTGGCAATCACTTCAAATCCTGGGCGCCCTGCCACTGTATGACAGACGATGCAATTGTCGTTCCAACGTTGGGATTGGTGTTCATCGCTGTCGGGTTGTAGAAATGAGTCCTCATTCGGAATCCATTGTTTCGTTGCGATGTGATAGACGAAAGGAACTTGCTTAAACTCATTTCCAGCCCCTTTGACCCAATAGACCTGATGGTGATGCGAACCGGTCGTCATGACAATCTGTCGATCGTTTTCGGGAAGATTACGAACTCCTTCAGTCGGATGCCCTCTTAACTTCCGCTTCGCCTCCGAGGTAATATCCATCATCTGCACTCGAAACTCGTCGCCCCTTTTGTAGAAACGAAACGAACGCCCCCGAGAACTAACGGTCACGTCGTCGAATGGAGCCACGACTGAATCGGCACTTGCTTCCTGCGTCATCGTTCGGTGAAACGAATCGTGCCAAGAGTTGTATTCCTCAGCATGGCACTCCCGGCATCCCACCGACGTCGTGTACTCCGACCTGCGTTCTGCAACGGGATCGACATCGCCAAATGGCATATCACCTGAACGCCAGACTGTGAACGCCACCGCAACAATAATCACCGCCAGTACGAGGCATACGGCGATTATGGACCGTTTCTGCATTGCCGAATCTCCAAGGACATTTGGCGCCGCCGCGTGTCCTTATGAGGGGTGTTCCGGCTTACCGGCCGGCCAACGCGACACTGCTCTGGACCGAAACAAAACAGTTGTCGTCAACCAGAGCAATCATCGTTCGCCGCAAGTATGACTCATCGCGACGTTGTGTGTCCATCGCGCGGTAGATGCCCGACATCGCATAGCGGACTCCGACGAAGTCGCGTGGCCACCGAATCCTTCGGTCCGCTCAATTCGCTCGCACGCCAACCCGCGAAAACAACCGTCGAGCCGCTTCACGCTGCGCATACGAATCGTCAAAATGGACATCCACCGCTGAACCCCGTGAATAACTCACACTCACCGGAACTGCGAACGGTGTTCCAACCCATGTGGGGAACTCGCAGAGTACTCTGCGATTCGTCGAGTCGGAACCGTTGGCACTTTGCGTCGATCCAACCCAGTCCGGGGCGAACTCCCTCTTCACTCGACTTGCAAAACAGTTGCATCCCCAGGCAAATCCCCAGCACCGGGACTTTTTATTCTAACACAAGCTCGTCCAGCAGCGGCTTCAAATTGAGTGACTCAATTTGCTTCATGCTTTCGTCGAACGCGCCGACACCCGGGATAATGAGTCTGTCGGCCGAGCGGACCACTGCTTCGTCGGCCGTAATCGACGACTCCACACCGACCTTTTTCAGCATGTTGCGGATCGAGCCGGAATTGCCCAGGCCGTAATCAATAATGGCAATCATCCACGCGGCTTTCATGTCGCCGTCAATTGTCGTCAAGCTGCTATTTCGATTCCGTACACTGCCCGGTTGTCTCGCTCGAAGAAGACTGACGAACTTCGTCCGAATCCCAATGGCTGTACGTGTGGCCTGAGTTACTACGCTGCCAATTTTGTGTGTGGTGTTTCCAATTCGGTGGGCGGACCACCGTCGCCGGCTGAGTACCTGTAACTCATCGAGAGATAGATTAGGTACATCGCACAATAGGATGCGGAGAATAGCGCCAGTGCCAGAACAGGACGCCCGGCGATTGCTCCGTAGAAAAGCGACGCCGTAACCAATACAAACAGTGCGATTTGCCACAACATGTCCTGCTTCTGTTTTTCGGCAATCTGCGTCATGCGGCTGAGCACACTGGCGCTAAACGATAGCAGAAAGAATGGGCAGAGGACGCGCGCGTAAGTCCCGGCGGCTCGCCACGGTTCGCCGAAGATCAACGCGAATGCAGCGGGGGCGAAGATTGCAATTAAGGCGTAGATGGGGATCGACAACGCCATCAGTGAACCAAACGTGGCCCACCATGTTCTTCGGCAGTTCCCCAGATTGCGAAGATCGTCCGCCGCCCGTTGCTGAAACACGTTCCCAATCGCGGTCGCCAACATACTGGCCGGTCCCGCGAGAACGCGTTGCGTAAGATTGTAGAGGCCGACAACGAGTGGGCCGAAATAGGCTGTCAGAACAAACGTCGGGAGTTGCCCGGTTGCTGCGTTGAGGGTGCCGCCCCAGATTGAGTAAATCCCGAAATCTCGATAGCGGCTTGCCGTCTCAATGATTGCCGTCCGTGAGGGTGACCACTGCTCGCGACGTCGTTCTTGATTCCAGCGATACATGAGCACAGTTGTTGGGCAAGCCAATCCCACAACTGTGGCAATCACGATTCCACCGGCTCCCATACCGAGCACTCCAAAGGCGATCATCAAGCAAACGGTTGCGACCGATCTGACAACGCGATTGGCGGCCAACAGCCGATATTGCTTGTTTCGATTGAACCAGCAATTCAAGACTTGGTAAGTGGCGGTGGTGAACACCATCGGTGGGGCAATCAATAGCCACGTTGACATGTCCGGCTGATGCAACGAACGCGCAAGTGCGTGGCGAAAACAGAGGGCGACGACGAAAAGTATCGCAGATACCGTCGCCGCCAGAAACAGGCAGAAGGTCACGACGTGAAACGCCTTCTCGTTGTCTTCGGCGATGAAGATCGCCGTTTCGTAGCGGCCAGTCGCAAAGATTGCCATGACGCTGACAACCGCCATGAAGAGTGCATAGACGCCGAAATTGGCGGGCGTGTAGAGACGCGTGAAAAGTGGGGACGCCGCGATCAACAACAGCTGTGCCACGCCTGCCCCTCCGACAAGGATCAGGACATGTCGGCCAAACTCCGACTGACGAAGAAATCGCAACATGGACGAAGCCTACAAACGATCCAGTCGGGGATCGCATCCTCTCATCGGTTCAATATTCTTGCGCGACATTTATTTTGGCGGACACGATCAGGTTTGTTTGGATGGGCATTTCGCCGAAGCGGGCTACGCGCGAGAATCGTAAGAACAATATCGACAACACTAGGCGGCCGCGGATGTTGAAGTGTCACGGTCGTATGTTTCCTTGAGGACGCCGGCAACAGTTTCGATCTGCTCGCGTGTGATTTCGGGGAACATTGGCAGGCTCAGGCAGCGGTCGGCAGCCCGTTCCGCCGCCGGAAACGATCCTTTGCCGTATCCCAGATCCTGGTGAACCTCTTGCAGATGAAGTGGTATGGGATAATAAACTGCGTGTCCGACCTGCTTGTCCTTCAGGTGTGCGATCAAGTCGTCGCGATGATCGGTCTGGACTGTGTATTGGTGATAGACGCAGTGCGCGGGTGAATTGCCAGCAGTGTTTTCCTGGGCGATGACGCAGCCATCGTCAGTCAGTTCGCGCGGCGTTTCAATTTGCCCGCCTTCGCCGAGCAGTGCGTTGTATGTGTAAGCCGCCTCACGTCGCGACTGCAGCCATTGCGGTAAGTGGCGAAACTTGACTCGCAAGATGGCGGCCTGCAGTTCATCCAGCCGGCTGTTCAGTCCCAGCACTTCGTGGTGATATTTGACGCGACCGCCGTGACGCCGCAGCATCTCGACCCGTTCGTAAACGTCGGTCCGATTGGTGACGAGCATTCCTCCATCGCCAAAACAACCGAGATTCTTGCTGGGAAAAAAGCTCAGGCAGCCCGCATCTCCAATCGATCCGACGGGCCGACCACGCCATGTGGCACCGATTGCCTGCGCGCAGTCTTCGACCACTGCTAAACCGTGTCGCTGCGCGACGTCCATCACGACGTCCATATTGCAGGGCTGGCCGTAGAGGTGGACTGGCAGTATTGCTTTGGTGTTGGGGGTGACGCGTGATTCGATCTGCGTAACATCCATGTTGAATGTCAACGGATCAATATCGACGAAGACCGGAGTCGCACCCACCATGCCAATGGCTTCAGTAGTGGCCACGAAAGTAAAGGGCGTCGTAATCACTTCGTCGCCCGGTCCGATTCCAAGCCCTTTGAGCGCCAGATGCAGTGCATCGGTTCCGCTGCCAACGCCGACGGCATGTTGGCAATCGCAGTATTCTGCAATTTCCTGTTCCAGTGCGCGAACATTTGGGCCGAGAATGTACCGTGCCTCGGCGGCAACCTTCAACATGGCTTCGTTGATGTCGTCACTGAGAGACGCGTATTGTAGTTTCAGATCGCACAGGGGAATCATGTCTCTGTCCTCGCCACAATTAACATATGTTGTTTTGTAGAATTTCGAGTGCGTCAATCCGATCCCCGGTTGGGATCACAGATGACTCAGGCCGCATCTTGCGAGTCGGCCGCATCCTGAGGTTCCAGGTTTCCGTTGTTGTCGATATAGACGCGTCCGCATTCGGTGCATTGGGCGCTGTTGTCTGTGAAAGACAGCGGGACTCCGCAAGCGCATGCCCAACCATGCTGTTTGGCCGGGTTGCCGTAGACGAGCGCGTACGACTTAACGTCTTTGGTGACAACTGCACCGGCACCAATGAGGGCACATTCGCCGATTGTGTTTCCGCAAACGATTGTCGCGTTGGCACCAATGCTGGCCCCGCGTTTGACGAGCGTTGCCAGATTGTCTTCCGCGTTGTTTCGCGGAAATGCCGATCGCGGCGTCGCGATATTCGTAAACACGATGGATGGGCCGCAGAACACGTCGTCTTCGAGGATGACCCCCTGATAGACCGAGACGTTGTTCTGGATCTTGACATTGTTGCCGATGATGGCATTCGGCCCGATCACAACGTTTTGCCCAATTCGGCAACGCTCGCCAATACGCGAGCCGGGCAACACGTGGCAGAAATGCCAGATCTGGGTTCCGTTTCCAATTTCGACATCGTCATCGACGTACGAGGATTCGTGAACCTGATGCTCTTCGACTGCACTCATGACCGCCCCCACATCAACGCTAAAACATTGGCCAGTAAAGGAACCCCGAATGAGTTCCGCCCCGCCGGGATCACGCCGCACGGCGAAGAAACGGTCGTTCGATCTGCCGCAGTTGATTCTCAACCGCTTCCAGAACTCGCACCACGCGCAGACCATCGTAGCCATCGCTACGGGGTTGCGTGTCGTTAACAATCGACTCAATAAAGTGCGATGTTTCGACCGCCAAGGGCTCGCGCGGAGAAATGCGCGGGGCGAGAATATCGCCGTGACGCACGTTGACCGGCATTTGTGGGCGTTCTGGAATGAGTGGCACCGTTGCCGCCTTGTCGAAAATGCGAATCTTTTCGGTCGGCTGCATGTCGTCGAACACGAGCATCTTTTCAGAGCCGACCAACGTCATGGATCGTGTCTTGTGAGGATCGAGCCAGGAGACGTGAATGTTCGCCATGCGGCCGCCGGGAAAATGGAGAGTCGCAATGACGACGTCTTCCACGCCCTTTTGCAGATAGCTTTGTCCGGAAGCCTCGATGCGGATTGGTTCCGAGTCGAACAGATGCAGGATGACGGAAATGTCGTGTGGTGCGAGTGACCAGAATGAGTTTTCGTTCTGCCGAACCACGCCCAGATTCAGCCGCTGGCAATACATGTAGTAGATTTCACCCAGCTCGCCTGCATCGACCTGCTGTTTCATCATTTCAACAGCGGGGTGATATAGCAGCAGGTGTCCCACCATAAGTTTCAGGCCGCGTTCCTCGGCCAAATCGACCAGCGACTCGGCATGTTCGGCCGAGAGCGCCATCGGTTTCTCGACGTAGACGTGCTTGTCGGCCAGCAGTGCCGCCCGCGCCATGTCGTAATGCATGGGGGCAGGGGTTGCCAACGCGACGGCGTCCAAGTCGGGGTCGTCGAGGAGATCGAAATATTGATTGGTCGGGATTGCATCGGGATAAAGATGACTCTGCCGAGAGAGCGAATCGGAGCTGGCGTCGCAGATGTATTTCAAATTGCAACCGGCCGTTTGCGAGAAATTGCGGACGACGAATTTCCCCCATCCGCCAAGCCCGACAACACCGAGATTGATCGCAGACTGGACCACCGCGAACTCCTTTTCCACGTCGTAAATCGACAGAAGCGATACCGAAACCGGGCGGGACTATAGCCTCGTATCTCTCAACTGGTCAAGGGCAATGTCGGTGTGTGCATCCTCTCCGAGTCCAGATATTTGGTCGAGCGTTTCTCTCTGAAAACGCCCGCCAATTCGGCCCAAACGCAGGATTGACCCGGTACCTGGGTCGGCTTGATTGGCCTTGAATTGATCGAGGGATGAACGTATACGTTGCTCCGCTTTCTTGCCTCATATCGATGCTGCCATGTGGCCGTGTCGGTGGGATTCCTGTGCCGCGAGAAGAACTCGACACGATCATGATGAAGCGGACCTTCGATGTTGTGATGAGCGGTCTCGGCATCGTTGCGACGTCTGGGTTGCTGTTGCTTGTCGCCGTCGTCATCAAGCTCAATTCAAAGGGGCCGGCGTTCTACCGCGGCGAAAGGGTGGGGCGATTCGGTCGGATGTTCCGAATCTTAAAATTCCGGTCGATGTGCGTCGATGCGGAGCAGGTTGGCGGCTCGTCAACCAGCAACGATGACCCACGAATTACGCGCGTGGGAGGATTCTTGCGGCGATTCAAGCTGGACGAGTTGCCGCAGCTGTTCAACGTGTTGGACGGCACCATGAGTTTTGTCGGCCCGCGCCCACAAGTCGCACCGCTCGTCGAACTCTATACACCCGATCAAAGGCGGCTGCTCGACGTGCGACCCGGCATCACCGATTTCGCTTCGTTGCGGTTCTGTAATCTGGGGCAGATTCTGGAAGGTGCCGACGATCCAGACGAAGCGTATCTGCGCGTGGTTGCACCGGAAAAAATTCGCTTGGGGTTATTCTACGTCGATCACAACAGTTTCTGGACCGATCTTCACATCATCGTGGCAACGGTGATCTCGGTGTCGTTGCGGTTCGACGTGCTGTCGATCCCCGATCTGTCTGAGCCGTCATCGGCTGACAATACGACGGCAGACCGCGCGGATGCACGCTCGAATTGTCTGGCGAGTTCGTCGCGCGGCAATGCACGAATCTCAATTGGTCGAACTCGTTTCGTTCGACTCTCCCCGAAGTCGCCAAATTGCATGGGGCAACTGACCCGAAACAAATTTTTGGGATGGGTAGCGGTGCCGAAATGGTGCAAACTCGAATTGGGAAAAACCTAAGAATAACTTGCAGGAATGGACTCGCTGAACCAGACACTCTGGTCCCCAGATACGCCCTTTCTTATCCGTGCAGTGGGAGACGGATAGCAGCCGTTTGGCGTCCCTTCGGGACATGTCAACGCACTCGACGCGGGGTGCAGAAACGGCTCGACGAAGTTGCATGACAAGACTGAGACGCATCAGAATCGACGACAGGAGTCATCGGCCCGGAATGCCGTATCGCCATCAGGACGGCTCTGGCGGGCCGTGTCACGCCGCCAAAACCCGATGAGTGGTTCCCGCTTGCCGCCAATCCTGTCACGGGCGATAACCGACATCGTCGGGAACTCCCGCCTGCCGGCATCGCGGACGGTCTTCGGCCCGGCGTTTCGAGAGATACAGAGCGGCATCGAGGCAGAACACATCCTGTCCGTCGGCGTATTGCAGCGTGACGCAGATCTGGCAATTGCCCATCCGCGACGGTCTGACCGCCCCATCGGCCGAGTGAACTCATCCAAGAACTCAGAGAGTTCCATCCGCAAACGTTTCACCGTCCCTGCTTTCATGCTCGGAAGTCTCGTATACTTCCGACAAACAGGGCAATATCAACTTAACGGAGTAGTGATAAGATCCTCATACATACGCAACAGCGTATCCTCCTCGACTTTCCAGTTGAGACGTGATTGGACCGCTTCGAGTCCCTTTCGCCCCATCTGTTCGGCCTCAGCCTGGTGCTCGAGCAGCCACTGAATCGCGTCGGCGATTTGCTGCGGATTGCTTGGATCGACGAAAAGCGTGCAGCCGATCTCTTCATACATTCCCCGCCACAACTGGAAGTTGGATGCGACGATTGGAATACCGGCGGCCATGAATTCGTACATTTTTGTGGGCAGTGCCTCACGATAATTGCGCAGATTGTGAAGTACGCACAAACCGACGCGTGCCCGGGAAAGTAGGCGCGGAATTTCGCAAGCCGGCTTGGCCCCCACCCAATCGACGTGATGCCAGCCCTTGGTCGTTTCCAACCGGCGTCGAAGCGAATCCTCTTCGATGCCGCCGATCAATAGCAGTTGGCCGCTCGACACGCCGTTCAAGAGGTCGATTGCCTGCACCATCTCGATGGCACCGCGGGCAGCCGACATGCTCGCGCTCATGTGAACGGCGATCGGCATTCGTTGATTGTAAGGCTCGCCTTCTTGTTCCGCAGTTTCGTCCAGTATTGGAAAATTTCGGACGACATGCGTGGAACGCGCCGGGAACCTTTGGGATATGATCGGAGTCGCCGCCACAACCCGGTCAAACAGACGTCCGAACAGAGGCTCGACGATGCGGATGCATCCGGAGAAAATTGGTCGCAGCCAGCGTGGAATCCATTCTTTACTTTGCACTTGTCGAGGGAGGTCTTCGTGAACATCGTAGACAACCCGCTTGCCGCGGAGTTTCAACAACAGGCCGACACAGGCCAACTCCGGATCGTGGAAGTGATAAACGTCGCCCTTTTCCTTAACGGCCAATCGATAGACGGTCCACATTGCCTTGGTGACACGCAAAAACCGCGACTGCTCACGCGGAATTGCACAGATACGGACGTCGTCGATTGTGGTTGAGCACTCGTGCGGAGCGATGACTGTGACGGCGTAGCCGGCCTGAGCGAGTGAGCGAGCTTCCTTGAAAAAGATGCGATTGTCCAGCGCCGGATGCAGAGAAGTGAGATGCACAATTTTGTACGCGGTCATCTGTTCTCCCTGGTCTCGACCAGGCTACATCGTCTCGCCAAGATCTCGGTACGCTCCTCTGCCGTCGCGAATCGTCGTTTGTTAGAAATGACAGCCGGGAGGACGGTGTTTATGACAACCGGACCTTGAATCTGTACTCGCACATGAATCGCTGGTAATCGGCCGCGCGGTCGTTAGTCAGGAACCGTAGAACTTCCGAATCATCTCACAAACGTAGATGACATCGTCGTCAGACACCGACGTGTTCATGGGCAGCATCAGCGCCCGCGACATCATGTTCTCAGCAAACGGGAGGCTCACCTGAAATCCGAGCGCGGGGAACTGATGAACGAGTTGGCCCCCCCATTGCACCAGGGTTCCGATCCCGTTGTCTTTCAAGAATGCCCGGAGTTCATCGCGGCAGGCAGCCTCAATTTCGTAGTTTTGGTAGACGTCGAAATGATCCGACTCGCTCTCGGGCGCGGGGGGAAGGACAAGCTCGATCACATTTTCCAGATGCGCTTGGTACAGCGAAGCCACCTCGCGGCGACGGCGGACGTCGTCATCGTAGTCGCGAAGTTTGACGTTGAGGATCGCGGCCTGCAAATTGTCGAGTCGGGAGTTCAGCCCCCAGCTGACCATTTCACCGGCCTGGTTCCGACCGTGATCGCGCAATTGGTACATCGTGTCGAGCATGTCGTCGTCGCTGGTCAAAATCGCGCCGCCATCGCCAAGGCAACCGAGCGTCTTTGCCGGATAGAAGCTGATTGTTCCGGCGATTCCAAACGTCCCGGCACAGCGTCCCTTGAAACGCGAGCCGAGCGCCTGCGCTGCATCTTCGATGATCAACAGTTGGTACTCGTCTGCGATCACTTGCAGGGCATCCATGTCGCAGGTGCGCCCGTTGAGCTGCGTGGGCATGATCGCGCGCGTGTTGGAAGTCACTGCCGCCGCCACCATCGCCGGGGCCATCATGTGATCGGGTCCGCAATCGACCGGAATTGGAGTGGCACCCACGAAATGAATCGCTGCTGCGGTGGCGACGTAGGTATGCGTGCAAAAGATGACCTCATCGCCGGGACCAATACCGGCGGCGCGTAACGCGAGAATGAGGGCATCGGTGCCGTTGGCAACACCGAGCGCATGCTTTGCTTGTGTGTACGTCTGCAATCCCAACTCGAAGTTTTCGAGGTCGGCCTGCAGGATGAAAGCTCCGCGCCGGCCAACGTCCTTGATCAGCTCGATCAATTCGCTCTCTTTGGATGTAAACACATGCGGATAATCGAAGAACGGCACCTGCGGGCGTGTTGCTGTCGTGGTCATTGCAAATCCTTTTGTCGGAAAACAGAAACAAGCGGAGCCGACTGCCTCGAACGTTGGTCGATCAAGCGGCACGACGACCAACCGCGTAGATCACTTTGTATTCACTCACCTTTTGTGCGGAATCGATTGGAATGAGTTCCTGACACTGCGCGTCATCCACTTTCAATTCCGCCGGGATCGGATCCAGCTTTCCGTAGAGCAGTCGTTTGAGCAGAATCTTCCATTTCATCGTCTTGGGAACCAGATGCAGTTTGACGGCCATGTCGCGGATGACCCCGAGGATCTGCCCCTTGAGGCTGCGATTCGCAACGGGATAGCCCCCAAACGTTTCAACTTCGAAACCAGTTGCCGCAAGCAATTCGTGAAGTTCCGCTGCCGAGAAATACTTGTGTGTGAAAGGACTGGCGTTGAAGTCGGGACGCTCTCGATTGGCGGAACAGACGAGGATGATTCCATCCTGGCGAAGCACCCGCCGCGCCTCGGCGACGAATTCTTCCGGTTTGGGCAAGTAGTAGATCGCTTCCAACAGCAGGATCACGTCAAACGATTCGTCCTCGTAAGGAAGCTGCTGGGCATCAAGCCGGCAGATTTCCACGCGCCCCTGGTAATGCTGATTCGCAATTTCCACGAGTTTTGGATCGAAGTCTCCTCCCACCACGCGCCGTGCCGACTTGCTGAGATACCCTAAGCCTACGCCGGGACCGCAGCCGAGTTCGAGCAGATCCTTGCCCTTTGAGAGTTGCGCCGCGAGATGGTATCGCGTATACATCATCGACATTTGCTCGGGCGTCCCTTCGTGGCCGGGCAGTTCGGTCACGGAATCGAAGTCCTGCTGGCGATCCAAAGAGTCGGCATCATCTTGATCGACAAGGTGTTGGATTCCCCGCGGAAGAAAATCCTTTCTCAGCAGTTTGAACGCAGTGTAGAAGATGATTTTCAAGTCGATCAACAGCGAATGGCGGTGTCGGTAGAAGAGTTGTAGTCTGAGCTTGGTCGGTCTGATTAGTCCTTCGTAGCCTTTGTCCGGGTCTTCGCAGCCGGCCAGAATCGCACCTTCATCAGAATTCCAGATGGAAGCCCAATCGGTAATGCCGGGGCGAATGTCAAGGATTTCCTGCTCCTCTTCGGTGTACATGTCAACGTATTGTTGAACTTCAGGACGGGGGCCGACGAAACTCATTTTTCCCGTCAGCACATCGAAGAGCTGCGGCAGTTCGTCGAATTTGCACTTCCGCAGAACTGCTCCCACGCGTGTAATGCGCGGATCGCTGTCGCTGGTCGAAGAGCCGCCAATCTGCTCGGCGTTCACAACCATCGTTCGGAACTTCAAAATGCGAAACGGTCGGCCGAACCGACCGACACGCTGCCCTCGATAGAACAACGGCCCCTTCGAGTCGGCCTTGATCAACGCAGCAATCAGCAACAGCAACGGGCTGACGACGACCAATCCGGTCAGGCTGACGGCGATGTCGAAAATTCGCTTGGCCATCGTTATCTCCTGTTCCTACTGAGTCCCTGCGCCTTTATGCGGCGCGGGCAAGTTTTGTTGTTGCAGCGATGTCTGCCAAGTAGGCCTGCATCTTGCCATAGACGTTTTCTGCGACGAACTGCCGGCGGTAAAGGGCAGCGGCATTGGCCGACATTGCATCGAGCCGCGCCGGATTCTCGTAGCAGTCGATGATGACCTGTGCGAGCTGGTCCGGCCGCCGATTCCCGTATGTGATCCCGCACTCGTTCTGTTCTAGAAGATCCGCCAAGACCCCCTGCAGGCTCGAAATCACAGGGCGTCCCGCCGAAAGATACTCGATCGGCTTGTTCGGAATGCTGATGACGAAATCCGGCATGCTGATGTAGGGAGCCAAACCGACCGCCGACATTCGCAACAGCGTCCAGATTTGTGCCGAGTTGACCCAGCCTGGAAAGATGACGTTGGGACAATTCAATGATCGGCGTCGATAGCTCTCGAGCGCCGGACCCGATCCGCACATGACGAACTGGACCCGCCGACCCGAAGTGGCGATCGACTCAGCCGCTTCAAACACCACGTCGAATTCGAAATGCCGCCCAACGGAACCGAAAAAGCAGACGATAAAATCTTCGCGTTCCGCGGAAACCCCAAGATCGCGCCAGAACGCTGTCGCATCACGGATCGCATCGCGAGTTGGAGACTGTTCGCGATAGCCCATTGGAAAGGAACGGTCCCGTGCAGTACCGGCTCGCTGTGCATATTTGACCGCCCAATCGACAAACGGCTGAGTGATACCGGTAATGGCCGACGCTTGGGAGCAGGCTTCCTTCACGGCGCGAAACAAAGGCCACCCCGCAACTCTGGCGATACGTCGCGTACAGCTTGGAATCAGGTTGAGAAACATGTCCGGCCATTGGTCGCGCACATCGAGAACGACCGGCACGCCTCGTTTGCGACCGTACGCGGTCGCTTCGACGCATAACTCAACAGTCGGCAGCGAGCAGAGAATCACGTCGGGCTGCGGTTGCACAGCCGCCTGTTCGCGAAATTTCCGCGCCACTCCACGATGATTCATGAACCGCTGGAACGAGATGTTCTTACAATACGCCGCACCGTGTAAGAGACGGATACGAAAACCGGAATCGACGATGAATTCGCGATCCGAGGAGGCGCGGTGCCGTTTCCGCACATGATCGAACGAAGACGTCCACCACACAACTTCGTGTCCGTTGCCAACGAGCGATTCAGCCAGAAGTCCTGTCCGCAGAAGCCGTTCGCAGCCCGGATCCGTCGGCAGCGGTTCACCAACCGTCATCAGCCAGACTCGCATGGAATCCTTTCCCAATTCCGGCACGTCCGGAAACGCTCGAAGAGTCTTCTCTCTCCGTGATTCACCGTGCGAGTTGCGACCAGGCATTCATGTTGGCACCGAAGAACCATCGGGCAATATCAGTTGCCCAACGTGTCATTGCAGGCAATTTGCCGCGTGACGTTAACGCGATTGTCAAGTGGGGTCAAGACGAGATTCGGCTCTGGCACAGCCGTCCGATTGGGTGGCCACTCCCTTGCCTGCCGAATCCACAAATCGTTCCGCCCGAAAGACAGGTCAAACTTCAATGGCCCGCCGACGAATCAATCGTTTTGTCGAGTGAATCCGCGTTTCTTACCCGGTGTTCTGGGATTACCTTTCGGCCGCACGACACGATACGACATTGCGAAGTCGCCGCCTATATCAAACCGCCATCGGTTGACCCAAGAGCAGCGGGAGTCGGTACGACCGTCAGAGGCGTCGTAAACTGATTGACCTGGTCGCCCGGTCGGCACGGCTCCCGGCCAGTTGCTCCTTGTTTTTCTGCTTGACCACGCTGCAAACCGTGGCGTATGATGAGGTAAACCTATATTTCAGACACACGTATTGGCGGTGAGTACCAGCGCAGCGGCGGTGCATTCGGCTGCTGTCAGCGCGCGGGTCGTCGGGAAAACATCAAATGCACATCTCCGGAAAAATCTTTCTCTTTCTGGCCATCGTGGGAGGAGCGGCTTCGGCGGCTTTCACAGCCCAGATGATCACTGTCCGCAACTCGTGGACGATGAAGAACGATGGACTGAGGCAGAACAACGTCGAGAACGCCAAGGCGATCGTCACCAAGGAAGCCGAACTGGCGAAACTGCGTGCCGAGTTGCAGGTTGTCCTCATGAATTGGGGAACGCCGATTACCGGATTCAATGTGACGAAGGCAGATGCGGCGTCCGTCAGCCTGCCAATTGGAATGCGAAACGGCATAGTCGGCGGGCAGAACCGCGATGGCGGCGAGAATCCGTTATTGCAGGCATTTCGTCCGTCAGCCGATGGCAAAGGATACGTTTGGGTTGGACCGCTCCACGTGCAGAGCGTGACCGATACCAATTCCGAATTGGTGCCGTCGTGGACCGTCCGTTCCGGGGAAACCGCTCCGTGGAATGCTCAGAATCAGCGTTGGCGGGTTTGGCAACGGGTTCCGGGAGGTCCTATTACGCGGTTTACCGATTTGCAGCAGGCATTGATCAACGCCGACGAACGATTGACTGCCAAGACCGGCTATCTGACCGTTCAGCAAGGTTTGTTTGACGACGCCAACAAACAACATCAGAAGCGGCTGCAGGAATTGCTCGGTCCGGCTGAGGTCGCTGCAGCTCCCACGGATTTGGTTGGGTTGGAGTTCACGCATGGACTGGCGGCGGCAATTGCCGGCGAAGAAGAGGCTCGCAATTCGCTTCAGGCCGACATCGATCGGTTGCGTCGCGAAGTGAAAACGTCATATGCAACGCTGCAGGGGACGAAGGACGACAACTCAAAGCTGATCAAGGAACTGCCCCCGGCGGCGACAGACACCTCCATCAACCCGTAGCGAGCGAATGACGCTGTTCGGCTACTGCCGTTTCAGTGTGGGCGTTATCGAACTATCATAGGCATGACAGTTCGCTGGACGTTCGGGGTAAGGGACTCAACGCCAGCACTGCCCCTACGAAACGGACGTTTGAGATGGGCATTCATAACCGCGATTACACTCGCGACGAGCAACCCGGCGGCGGATCCCGCGGCGGTGGCTTTGGTGGTTTCGGTGGCGGATTCGGCGGGCAATGGGCAATCAAATACCTGTTGATTGCCAACGTTGCAGTGTTCCTGCTGCAGAATCTCAACCCGCAGGTCACCGAATGGCTCGACCTGAAACTGGCGTGGCAAACCGTCACCAGCGGACCGGTCTCCTTCATCGAAAAGGAAGAGCTGAAGGACGGCAAAGAATTGACGATCCCGCCGAACACAAAAATCGTTCCATTGGGCGCACAAACTGATCGCTACTCTGCAATCCGCTGGGGAGATCGATACGGTTTGATCCCCAATGAGGATTTGAAACGTGCTTTTTGCGTTAATGTGTTGGGTTCATGGCAGGTGGTGTGGCGGCTGCTGACCTCCGGCTTCTGCCACGGCAGCTTTAATCACATTTTGTTCAACCTGTTCGTGCTGTGGATGTTCGGCCGTGCGGTCGAATCGATCCTCGGATCGCGCGAGTTTCTCGTCTTCTATCTCACCGGCGTCGTGATCAGCGGCATTGGGCACCTCCTGTTTTCTGTCATCACCCGCGATCCCACTGGGGCGTTGGGAGCATCGGGCGGCGTGATGGCGGTCGTCTTTCTGACGGCGATGACCTTCCCGAAAATGAAGGTCTACGTCATGTTCGTCATTCCGATGGACCTGTGGGTGATGGCCGTCATCTATGCGGTCGTCGATACGCTGGGGCTGCTGGGGTCCGGCTCCAATGTGGCCCATGCGGCGCATTTGGGTGGTGCGGCATTTGGTGTTGCCTACAAGTATTACAACTGGCGGCTGATTCCGTTGTGGTATGGCCTGCTGGGACGAACATCCGGCTGGAAACGTCCCCGGCGTAATCCCAACGTCCGCATCTTTCAGCCCACCGTCCAATCACCCGATGAACCAATCGACGACCAGGTCGATGCCATCCTCGAAAAGATCCACCAGCAAGGCGAGGCCAGCTTGACCGACGAGGAACGCGAAGTCCTCAAAGAAGCCAGCCGCCGGCTGAAGAAAAAATAATAGAAGTGCGTCGCTCCATTTAGCCGCGGGGCTTGCCCCGTGTGTTCCGAGTTTGCGCGACATCGACACGCCCCGCAAGCGGGGCGGCTAAATGGACCAATCGACAATGCACAAGATATTGCGGGCGACGCTTTGGCTGGCTGTTTTCCTGGCCGTCCCCATTGTGCCGTTTCTCTTTCTGGGGGAGACGTTCGAAAAGCAGGTGGAAGGGTGGCTCGTCGCCGATGCTGGAGAAGCGCCCGTTTCTGATGGCGTGCGGATGCTGTTTGTCGTCGGCGTATTGGCGACCGATATCTTTTTGCCGATACCGTCCAGCGCGGTCAGCACGTGGGCCGGCGGTGCCCTTGGAATCTGGCGGGCGACGCTTGCTTCGTGGGTCGGTATGACGCTGGGGGCGATGTTGGGATTCACCTTGGCCCGCACGTTTGGTAGCCGGTTTGTGAAACGACGTGCCGAAAGCAGCGACGTCGACCAAATGGCCGCGCTGACCCGTCGATACGGACCGCTTGCGCTGGTACTCACCCGCGCGCTCCCAATTTTGGCCGAAGCCTGTGTCCTACTGATGGGAGCGAGCGGACTCTCCTGGAAACGATTTCTGCTTCCCGTTGCGGCCAGCAATCTGATGATCGCCCTCGTCTACGCGGCGTTCGGTCGGTTTTCCCAGCAACACGATCTGCTTCCGGCAGCCGCCGTGCTTTCGGGAACGGTTCCTTTGTGTCTCGCATTGCTGGCGCGGCGCTGGCTTCCGAGTGGAGAAGAAGAGGGGGAGAAGGGGAGATAAGGAGAGTGAAAGATAAGGAGATGGAGAGATGCGGAGACCTGGTTTTCTCCCCCTCTCCTTATCTCCCATTCTCCCAATCTGGCTCGCTCACTTCAACGGCACGGAAGAACTGCGCAGCGGCCCAGGTCTTGAACCACTCGCCGATATCGGCTGCCAGGGTTTCGAATTCGACGTCGGTTCTATCCAGCACGCGCTCGATGGCATCGCCTAACGCCAACCCATCGACAATCGCGCTGAGCATTTCAAATTCAACGTGGGAGACGGCCTTTCGCCTCACCACGAATTCACGGCGGCCGATCACAAGATTCGTCTCCTGCGGATCGGGGGGATGCGGATCGCCAGCCTGGCGAACGGCGGTCGCGTATTCGTGGACCGGAAAACCGAACTGCATCAGACGCAAGCAGGGCATTGGCACCAACGTCGCATCGGCCCAGCGTTCGGGCGGAATCGCCTGCAACTCACCCGGCTTCAAATGATCCCCACCTTCCGGACCCGGCCCGCTGAAAACTTCGCTGTAGGTGCGTTCCAGCGCCGCCAGTTCGATCAGAAACTCGATCCAGTCCGGTTCCGATTCTTCCGCATCCGACGGCGGCCTTGTTTCTCGAAGATACTGCGAAAAGTTGCGTGACAAATCGGCCAGTGTGTAGCTGCGTGATGGATACGCCTGCAAATAGCCGAAGGCGAAACCGTCGAAGGCTTCTTCGCCGATTGCATGTTGCAGGGCCGGGAATTCGTCGCGTAAAACTTCAACCAGCCGGGCGAAGTATGCGTTCCCATACACCTGCAGCCGTTCGATGCTGTCCTGCGTCTGAGATCGTGTGATGATCTGTTCGATGTCATTGACCGAGACATCGATGTGCGTCTGCGCCGCTGCCGATTCGATGCCGACGACGACTCCGTCGGGATGCATGATGACCGCCTGCATCCACTGCTGAATCTGTCCAAGTTCTCGCGGCGTCTCGCTCATTCCGCTTCCGCCACCACATAGGCCGCCGGATGAGGCACGGTTATTGTTGCGGCCGCGTCCTCAGCAGTCGAGAAACCCGGTTTCTCCAAGAAACCGGGTTTCTGTGATTCGGTCGATTCGGTTTCAGCACCGATGAACTGTTTGGCTTTCAGCACTTCGGCATGCACAACGGGGAATTCCGGAATCTTCACATCCCATTCCAACAAGGTTGAGACGCCGCCCGTCAGCCGATGCGCGAGCCGGTACAACTCCCAAACCGGATCGATGACGTGTCCGTCGTGTGTGTCGATACAATGCGTTCCCAGGTTGGTATGCCCGGCCAGATGGAACTGCACAACGTTTTTGTGCGGCATCGACTCGAGGTACTCGACCGGATCGAAGTCGTGGTTGACGCTGGAGACGTAGACGTTATTCACGTCGAGCAATAACCCACAACCGGTCTCGACGGCCAATCGATTGACGAACTCCGATTCGGACATCGTCGAGTCGGCGAATGTGACGTAACTGCTGGGATTTTCCAACACGAGCGAGCGTTCCAATACATCCTGCACGATGCGAACGCGCTCGATTGTGTGTTTGAGCGTCGCTTCGTTGTAGGGCAATGGAAGCAAATCGTGAGCATTCAAGCTGGCCACGCCGGTCCAGCAGATGTGATCCGAAACCCAGAGCGCGCCGACAGTCGCGGCCAGCTGCTTCAATTTCTGCAGATAATCGAAGTCCAACGGGTCGGTCGAGCCGATCGACATGGAGACGCCGTGCATCACAATCGGATACCGCTCGGCAATCTGCTCCAGCACGTAGCGCGGACGGCCTTCGGTGTCCATGTAGTTTTCGGAGATGATCTCGAACCAGTCGACTTTGGGTTCGTGCTGCAGAATGTGCTGGTAATGCACGGTCCGCAGTCCGAGACCAAGGCCGATGTTGGGATGTCCTAGACGGGGTTCGAGCATGAGGCGATTCCCACGGGCCGCGGCCGGTGGGCTTTCGGGTGGTGTTCAGGAAGCGTTGGAATCTATTACGATGGGGCCATTCCGACTTCGGTTCCTTTGGTTTTCATCCGTTTCTCGAACGCGGCGCGGGCTTCCTTCCAGAGATCCTCGCCGGGGGTCATGGGAACCTGGCACCCCCCTTGCCCCTTACAGCTGTTGCTGCCGACTTTCCCGTCGCAGGCGCCGAGATACTTGCAACTGTTCTTCTTTCGGCATCCGTGCATCACGGTGGCGCACGAACCCTGCCCGGCGCAGTCGTGTTCTCCGGCGTTCTTGCCGAACTCTTTGCACTGATTCAAACCGAGGCAGGCATTCTGTTCCGGCAGTTCGCCGCCGGCCAGTTTCTGCTCGCCATTAGCGGGGGAACCGTCACCGGCTGCCGCCGCGTCCGTCGCCGTGTCGCCGGGAACGGTGACATCGCCATCGCTGACTGTGTCTGATGAGCTGGCATCGTCGTCACCACCGCAACCAATTGAGGTTCCGGCCAATACGCCGCCGAATGCGGTTGCCGTCAGCCTGTTGAAGTCTCGCCGTGTCAATTTCATCAGCCGGGTTCCTTTTCTCCATTTCGCAGTCGAACAACCGTTCGCCGTGTTGCGAACGGATGCCGACATCGCACCGCTTCCATTGGCGGCCTGTCTCACGTTTACTTTAGCGGCGCCAAAATACGCGGCAAGTCAGCCGCCGCAAATTGCTGGTTTGAGGTGGGCAAAGATGAGCGGGTGCCTGTGGCAGAGTCTTCGATGCCACAATGATCGCTCGTTCTGCCTTCCAAATCCTAACACTGGGGACTGCGCTCCGAAAACGTCGCTTCGACCCCAGCCACCCCATAGCTATCTAGAAAAACAGAATTGCCTTGCGAAAGAATCACTTTGCTCTAATACGAAAAGGAGCAGCGCTACATGTTGCTGTGCAGCGCTGCTCCGCGTGATCCCCAAGATTGCGGAGTGGCCAATTTCAGGCGCTCGGTTTTGGTGGTCCATCTTCCGCCGGATCGCCCAACATTTTGTCCTTCTTCGCCAACGTCTCTTTCAATTTCGCGCGAACTGTGTCCCAAGTCGATCGTTTCAATGGCACGCCGCACTCGCCTTTTTTCTCACAACCATTCATTCCGGCTGTCTCTCCACAACCGCCTTGGCCTTTGCAGGCGTTTGTGTAGTGGCAAGTGGTCTCTTTACCTGTAGTAAAACATTCGCTGGTTCCCGCGCACTCGTTCGCTCCGCTTTTGCCCATTCCCTTGCAGGCGTTCAAGCCGCGGCAGACGTGCGGCTCTGACAGCAGATTGTCGGCCGAGGCAACTACCTCATCGCCACCTTCGGTGCCGTCGGTTTCGGTCGTTTCATCGGTGGTGCCGCTACCTTCGACGCCGTCTCCCGTACCCCCACCATCACCGGTGCCGGCTCCGTCGCCGGTTCCACTTCCATCGCCACTGCCGTCACCGTCTCCGCCGCCACAACCAATGGTCGTGCCTGCGACAATTCCGCCAAAGGCGGCGACCGTCAACTTCGTAAAATCTCTGCGATTCAAATCAATCCGTTTCATGGCTCCCTCTCATTGCGAGACGCGTTTCGCGATTACTTTTCGACCGCACATATTCCGGCGGCAACCGAACGACTACGTCATTCATCATGCGGCCACCTGGAGTCATCCATTCTGGTGCGCGGCACCAAACACTTCTGTTCGATATCTCACAGTTCGGCCAGTTTCGCGTCAAGGGGTATCAGGTCGAATTCCAGTGAATAATCGAGGTTCGACATCGATGTGTGCTGATTCACAGACCGCAGTTGGCGAATCGACGATATTGTGGTAGCAGACATCGAAGCGATGTACCAAACCTCGACCTGTTTCAGCAGTGGAGAATCCCGAATGGGGAATCCGACGAATCAGAACACGACCGTGCGAAAATGGGCTGCCGTTTTGCTGATTGCTTTGGGACTAGGATCGGCGGCTTACCTCTTTCTGCCGTCGGGCGCTGCACACGCGACGGCATTGGGGAAAACGTGGCCTGCAACCGACCGCATTTCGATGGACGACATTGATCATTCCGCCTTCGATGTCTTGCTGCAAAAATATGTCGATACAGACGGCTACGTCGATTACATCGGCTGGAAAGCGTCGGCGGCCGATCGGGAATCGTTACAGACATATCTTGACGAATTGAGCCGCGCCGATAGCGGCATGCCGGCCGAGCGTGAGGCACAGCTCGCGTTCTGGATCAATGCCTACAACGCAGTCACGCTGGAGGGCATTCTGCGCGAGTACCCCACGCCGAGCATTCGCGAGCACACGTCGATGTTGGGGGGATACAACATCTGGAAGCACTTGCCGCTGCGAGTGGGCGATGAAGCCTTTTCACTCGAACAGATTGAGAACGAGATTTTGCGCCCGATGGGTGAGCCGCGAATTCATTTTTCCATTGTGTGTGCATCAGTCGGCTGCCCGCGACTGCTGAATGAATCTTACACGGCCGACAAACTGGAAGAGCAACTGACAACCAACACCCACGATTTCTTCTCGCGCGGACAAAACATTCGCGTCGATGCGGCTGCCGAAACGATTTACCTCAGTTCCATTTTGAAATGGTACAGCAAGGATTTCGGCGAAACGCAGGGCCAGCGGCTGGCCGACCTCACCGCATATTTGCCTCCCGCGGCAGTTGCCATCATCGATAAAACTCCCCACGTGTCGGTGAAATATCTCGATTACGATTGGAGCCTGAACGACCAGGCACAGCGGTAGTTATCGACTTCGCTTGTCTCATCGACTGCCGTGTCACTGAATTTTGAAGGAAGTCGATTGGTGAGTTGCTCAAACCGCGCCGGTTATTGAAGCCTGAAGCGCAAGCGAAGGAGCTTTCTGGTGTCGTCCTGGAATCATCCTTCGCTTGCGCTTCAGGCTTTGATAAACAAATTGTTGAACTTCGGGTTGCTTGAGCCGACCCAAGCGGAATCCCTGTTCCGGTTCTCTCCGGAAAGCGGCGAGTGCGGCAATTGTCGCGCTCGCCGTTTCGTTTTGGCGACCCGATGTTGCCAAAACTCACCCCAAAGACAACGTCGGCGGCATTGCGGGCTTCTGAGGTTGGGCAAAATATCCGGTGCGAACGGAATTCGGTCAGCCCAGTAAACTGCCCGTTTTCTGTGCATTCGACGCAGGTTTCCCATGTTCCGGGAAATGTTTTGGCGAATCGGCGATGTTTGGCCTGCAAATTGCAAATCTCGTAAGTCTGTGACGAGTCTCACACAGAAGAGGTGACGGCTGGTCGATAAATCATATGCTGGGACATCCTTGTCTGATGAGTCTTGTGAAGCATTTTTCAATGCTGTTGCCATCGAGACAGAATCCCAGCGTCGTTTCCAGGTTGACTGCACTCGTGTAAACCACAACTCAATGAACGCCGTCTGGCCGACGGATGGTTCGCGAGTGAGCAGTCGAGAGAAAGGGCTTGAAGATGCAGATGACAAAGAAGCGGTTGAGTGGCGGAATTCTGGTGGCAGCGATGTTTTGTCTGGTCGCGACGAATCACGTCGATGCCGGAGACAACCTCCAATGGCACACCAATTTGCAGAAGGCGGCAGCAGAGTCGAAGCGATCGCAAAAGCCAATGCTGATCGAAATCTCGGCGGTCTGGTGCGGTTACTGCCAGAAAATGAAAGAGACATTTAACGACGAGAAGATCGCTCGTCACGTCAGCGGCTGCTTCGTTCCAGTGATGATCGACGCGGACGAGAACCAGCGACTTGTCGAAGCCGTTGGAGCCGACGCACTGCCCACCACGGTGATCGTCTCGCCGGATTTCAAACTCTTGAAAAAAATCACCGGGTATTACACACCGCGGCAACTCGATGCAAAGCTCGGCGAAATCTGCCTGGCGAGTCACGAAGTCGATCAGGGACGATTGGCGCGTAATAACACGCCCGCTCCCGTGCGAACGGCGAAAGCCATCACACCCAAGCCGGCCTTCGACGGACACTGTCTGGTTTCGTTGTTCGACGACCAGAAGTTGAAAGTCTGCACGCTGGAATTCACAACCAATTACAGAGGGCAACTGCTCTGCTTCGCCTCTGCAAAACACAAGCAAATGTTCGATGCCCAACCCCGGAAATACTGGCCCGCCATTGACGGTGCCTGCCCGGTCAACCTTGTGGATCAGAAGAAGCCGGTCACGGGCAAGGCAGCTTGGGGTGCCATCTACCGCAACCGACTGTGGTTCTTCGCCGACAAGGCCAGCCGCAACAAGTTCGCCGACTCTCCGTCGACCTACATGCCGCGAGTCAATTAACCCGCGCTGTTCAACAAAACACGATGACGTCATCTGCCATCGTGAAGGCCATCTCATTTAGTCGGCGGGCATGTTTGCCCGCCGGCTAATTTTTTGTGTCAACGACACGCGGGCCACATCAGTCGTTTGCAAACGTGAAGTCGTTCCCGTCGGCACCGGCGTGGCATTCAATGCAGCCCTTCACTTTGCCGACCAATTTCATGTTGCCCTTCGTGGCTGTGCTGCCATCCGGATTGTATTTGGCGTAGTACCAGTCGTTGTGATCGGAATCGTAACCTTTGGCCCGGTACATGACCGTAACGGCCATCAACGTCTTTCGATCCTTACCAAAGTTCTCTTTCACAATGATTGAGCCGTAGGGCATTTCCTTGGGATTCCCGGCCGCAACGCGGTTCAGATACAACTTGAGGAAGGCACCGTGCGGGCTTTTGCCGGGATACGCTTCGCCCGTTGTTCCAGGAACGGGTGCCCAGTTTCGATAGGCGGGTTGCGTTCCCTGCAGGTAGTTCCAAAACTTCTGCTCGAATGGCAACAGTTGCTGTGCGCCTCCGCCGCTGTACGATCTTGCACCGCTTTGAGCGGCGGCATCGCGGTCTCCATTGAGGTAGAACGTTCCAACCACGAGGGTCACAACCGAGATTCCTGCGATCCAATGTCGCTTCATTGTCTTGAACTCCAATAGGAAAAGAAACGGACGGATTTCGATCCCAGAACGCAATGAGGTTCTCAGGATCCTGAGCTGATGAGATTGGGGAATCAAAAAGAGGAAGGAATCCACTCAGCAGGAGACGTTCCCGGTTGCGGTAGGAAGGGACGTCACGCGAACCTGCTGGGTGGACGTGGCCGGTACTCGATCGCCGTCACGCCCGTCGGCTGCGCAACGTCGTCGTTTGCCGCCTGCTTAACAGACGCCATTGTTGCCGACGGGGAGGCAAAGGTCTGTGGGATAGCTCACAGAGACGATTTGCATGAGAAGAAAACCGACCGCCACCCCGATGTCAGGCCGATTCGTCGGCGGGTTCTCTTCGCAGCACGGCGTTGATGATCAGCCCGGCCATCAGCCCAACGCCCGCGCAGATCAGAAACGGAATCGGCTGGTACTTGTGTTCAAACCCATGATCCAAATTGACGCCGAATACGGTCGTCAACGTTGCAATGGGGAAGAAAAACCCGGCGAGCACATTGAGACGATGTGCGGCCACCGACATGCGACGGCTGCTGCGTGCCTGCGCTTCGCTTTGAATCGCCATCGAAAAATCCAGGCCGTTCTTTGCGTCGTCGTATAACAACTCCGACATCCGCTCGATCTGATAAGCCTGATCGCGAAGGGAAATCAAATCGCGATCTTCCGGGCAAATTTGTCGGGCTTCCTGCAGGACTTCGTGCTGATGTCGCGCCGACCGTTTGATGGGCGCCAATGTTGAGATGACTGCAAAGTAATCTTTCGCGCTCACGGCGTCTTCGTCCTGCTCTTCGCGCGCGACCAGCAGCGAGGTGTATTCATCCAGATGCTTTTTTAACGCACCCGGACCGCTGCCAAATGCCGCGGACGACCATTTGCCGTCCGGCTGTCTCCAGAAGAAACGGCCGTTGCGATCATCATCGTCGGCACCAGGCGGGGCATGCAGGACGAGTAACAGATGTCCGTCGGCCTCCATCGTCCGCTGACGGCCCGCCTTCGTTCCCAGCCGATCGCGAAACACCTGAGGGACTTTCCAGACGGAAGGCAAAATGGAAGGGGCATCCATCGTTGTGTCTCCTTGTTGTGTGTCGATTGAGTTGCTGCTCAGTTTCAATCATAACCTGCGAAGCCGGTCGATTGCGTCGGCGACGTATGTTACCGCGAATTCAATCTCCTCAAGCGTCGTGAATCGTCCCAAGCCGAATCGCAAACTGGCACGTGTCAATTCGTCGCTGACTCCCATGGCGCGCAACACATGGCTCGGCTGAGGATCGGCCGATGTGCATGCCGAGCCGGAACTGACGGCAATGTCCTTCAGACTCACCATCAATGCGTCGCCGTCCACGCTGTCAAAATTCACATTCAAATTGCCCGTCAGTCGCAGATCGGGGTGGCCGTTCACATGGACGCCCTCGACTGATTGACTCAAACCGCTCCAAAGACGGTCGCGTAACTGCTGAATGCGTTTCGATTCATCGCACATGCCCTCCGCGGCCAGTTTGCAGGCTTCACCGAAACCAACAATGAGCGGCACCGGCAGTGTGCCGCTGCGCAGCCGGCGTTCGTGACCCCCTCCGTCGAACAGTGGTTCGATGGGAATGCGTTTCTCGCCACCGCGAACATATAACGCACCAACTCCCATTGGTCCGTACATCTTGTGCGCGCTCAAACTCAACAGGTCAATGGGCAAGTCGGCGAGATCGACGGGAAGCTTGCCAACCGCCTGCGCGGCATCGCAGTGAAACAGCACACCGCGTTCGCGACAGATCTCGCCGATCTCTGCCACCGGGTTGATCGTGCCGACCTCGTTGTTGGCAAAAATGACGGAAACGAGCGCCGTGTTCGGCTGAATTGCCGCCGCCAGTTTTTGCGGATCAACCATGCCGTATTCATCCACTGCCAAAACAGTCAACTCGCAACCAAGTCGCTTCAGTCTTCGCGCGGGATCGAGAACGGCCCGATGTTCGGCTTCGTTCACAATGAGATGAACGCTGCCAACTCCTTCCCTCTCGGCGGCTTGGACCACACCTTTTATCGCAAGATTATTCGCCTCGGTCGCACCGCTGGTGAAGATGAGATTCCGGGGCGTTGCATTGAGTAACTCGGCGATTTGAGCACGGGCCGTTTCGACTGCGTCGGCCGCCTCGTGACCGAAGGCGTGGCTCACACTGGCCGCGTTGCCATACTTCTCCGTCCAGTACGGCTGCATCGCCTCGACAACACGCGGATCGACGCGCGTCGTCGCATGATTGTCGAGATAAACCACGCGATCAGGCACCGGTCGGCTTTCCATCTGGACCAAGAGGAAATAAACATCAGGTCAATTCTCAGTCAACGGGTGCCACTGGCGTGTCGCCTGTGGCACCCACCATGCGGAGAAAAGAAGACCGTTGTTCCTGACGTGCTCTTATCTCCCCCTCAATCATCCACGTCGATCGGACACTCCCAGCCTTCCGGCTTCAATGCCAGCACCGAACAGGAGACGTGAGGCAATAACCGTTCGGCCGTGTTGCCGATTAACATGCCGGGAATTCCCGAACGGGCAATCGTTCCCATAATCAGCAGATCGATTTCAAGTTCTTCGATGGCATCAAGAATGACGACATCTCCCGGGCCGTCGGTGACGTGCAGTTTCACACCGTGGGTGAGTGCCCGGTAATCGGTTTGCGGCAGCTGATCGTTCAACGACTGCATCGCCTCATCTCGCTTCTCCTGACGAAACGCGGCAATCTTCTCATCCGAAAGACCAGTCAGCCACATGCGATTATCGACGCGCTCTTCGATTGCGTGCAGCAGGTGAATCTTCGTATCGACCATCTGTCCGCCGTTGACGGCAAGCTCGAGCGCGAGTGAAGACACGTCGCTGAAATCGCTAGGAATGAGGATATTCAGATCACCGATGTCTGGATCGGGTTTGGTAACCCACACGGGGCAGGGGCAGTTCCGCAGCAGTTTCGAGCCGGTGCTGCCGAACAGAAACCGTTTTGCCACCCCCTGATCGCGTGTGCCCACAATGCACAAATCGTGATTCTCGCGAATCACTTGCTTGACCGTTTCGATCCACGGGCTGCCGAATGCCAGATGGCTCTTCGCAGCGACATTCTGTTGTTTCGCTTGTTCGACTAACTCATCCAGCGCGGCATGGGCCGCCACTTCCACATCACTCGACGTCTTCTGAAACCCGTCGTGCAGCAGTTCCTGAGTGTGCGCCGAAACATCGAGTACGGAGAGGAACGTCAATTCGGCCGACAGCCGCGAAGCCATCCAAATCGCCCGCGTCACCGCTTCCCGGGTTGGCGCATTCAACTCCGAAGCCGCCAGCCGATCCGCGCGAGACAGATCGACACCAACAACAATATTCCGAAACCGCTGCATTGTTCATTCTCCGCAAGTTGATTTCGTCAGCGGGTTGGCAGCATGCCCAATCGACCGCGACTTCCGCATTCCAATTTCAAAACTCACTTCACATCCCGTGGCTTCTGCATCAGCACAATATACTCGTGCACCTTGTTCACGCGAAAGACCGAGGGGTAACCGAGTGGCCGCAAATTGTTGTACTCGGCCTGCCGGTTCCAGATGATCAGATCGTCGAACAGATATCCGACGTCGATTAAACGCGTCGCCAGATCGCTGTGCAGTGGGAAGAACCGGTTCTTCTTCCGCAAATCCATCACGATCACACAACAGTACGCTCCGGGTTTCAGCACTGTGAAAACGTCGGCCAGCACATTCGTTGTCGCCGTCAAAAATTCTTCGTAGTCCTCGATGACGCCCAGATCATCCGGCCGGTTTCCGTAATGACGAACCGCCTTCAGGTCGGCCGTGCGGCGCTGGTTCAGGATGTTCCAATAGGGTGGCGAAGTGATGCACAGGTCGATCGAGTCGGGACTGACGTAAGTCAGCAGGTTGGTCGCCGAGTCGCAATGCACGACCGATTCGGAAGAACCATCCGACTGATTGGCATCGGTGGGAGTTTCTTTATCGCCGTCTTCCCGCAACGCCAGCAGTCGCGCATTGGCCGTTTCCACGTACTCCGGCGAAATCTCCAGGCCGATTCCAATCTTGCCGGCGCGTTCGGCGGCGACAAGTGTGCTGCCCGAACCAGTAAATGGGTCGAGTACGCTCATGCCATCCAGCGGCAAGAATGTCTCAATCAGCCGCTCGACGAGCATCTCGGGAAACGAGGCCGGATGGCCCAGCTTCGTTTCGCCCGGCTGCTTGCGAACGTCGCTCCAGACGCTGATGGAATTCTTAATCCATTGGCGACCATCCAACTCGTTGCAATGCTTGCGAGGTTTTCTGGCCGGCTTCGGTTGCTTCGTCTTGGTGGATTTTCGTTTGGCTTCTGGCATTCAGAGACCACCGATGTATCGGTACAAGTCGGCTAGTTCGGTCGGCTTCAAATCTTTCAACAATCCGGCCGGCATCAGCGACGTCGATCGCGTCTGTTGCGTTTCGATTTCGTCGGCCTCGAAACGAAAGGTCTGGTTCGTCGCGTTTCGCAACAGCAGCCCCTCGGCCGACTGGTGGATAACCAAGCCGGTGTAGACTTTGCCTTCGGTTGTTTCCACGAGCGTCGTTTGGTACCGCGGCGAGACGTCGCGGTTGGGGACCGTGATTGAAACGAACAGATCGTCTCGTGAGAACCGCCGTGCAACACCGGCCAGATCCGGCCCCAATGCTTGCCGTCCGCCGTGACATTGCACGCACGAACGCTTCTCGAACAGCTTACGGCCGCGCGAGGCGTCCCCCTTCGACCAATCGACTTCCGCCAACCTCTGTTTCAATTGCGAAAGGTCCTCGGCACTCCCTCCGAGTTCGCGGACGGAGACTTCCGGAAACTGTTCGCTGAGGTAATCGGTCCACTTGCGAACGACATCGGGCTGCGGCTTGTGTCCGGCCGTTCCGGTGACGAATTCGAACTTCTGCTTCAAATTGCGGCGCAGAAGTTCCACAACTTTTTCTCGCAAGACGTATTCACTGCGGTTCGATCCCAGCCGCCGCAACGATCGCAAGAGTGCGAACTGTTCGGCCGGTTCCCGGTTTTCGGGAAGTTTCGATAATGCGTTCAAACAGGCTTCCAACACGCCCAACTGCGATGACGAAAGCCCTTCGGAAAATTTCTCCCGGTCTTTGGTTTCCGGCTTCTTGGACAGCACAATCAGCACGGCGCCGCGAACGGCAAACGATTCGTACTGATCGCGAACGAGCGTCCGATGCTCGGGCATCTTCGATGCCCCCAGCAGAAACACAATTTGATTATTCCACGGATAGTCGCGGTCCCCTTGAACGCTTTGGGCGAAAGCTGAAACAACGGTTGGCAGATCGTCTTTGGAAAGTTGGCTCAAGTAGACGACCTGACTGGGACGCCCGAATTCCGGCCGCTTGACGATCGCCTGCGGTAATTTCGGATCGTGTTTGGTTAACTCGGCGTAAACTTCACCAATTCGCGGGTCCCAATTGCCGTCCAGTTTGAGCTTGCGGGATGTTGTCTTTTTATCCAATGCAACCAGTGCGGCTGCAATCGCTTCGCGCTGCCCGGATGTTCGCTTGGCAGGAATCCGTGCGGCAACCAGCAGCTGGTGGATATCATCGACGGGATGCGAGTCCTCACCGATCTGCGCCAGCACGCGGTCGAGCAGTTCCCCATCGCCCGGTGAAAGCATCGCCAACGTGCGGGACAGTTCCACATCGACCTGCTTGTTCCCCGTTGGATAGATCGACGCCAGTTCCACAGCCGCTGGTTCGATGATCGCCTTGTGCACTTCCAGATCAAGCCACGGTGCGTAACTGTCGAACGCGGGCGACTGTTTCTCTCGCGGCCCGACATCGCCCAGTGAGAGCTGCACCAATCGAATTGCTTGCAATGTGACGTCCTGCGGATGCTCGCCCTTCAAAATTTTCAGCCCCGTGGCAAGCGCATCGGCATCGAACGTTTGCGATCGCATCACGCGTCCCAAGTGGAACGCAAGTTCCGCCTGAACTCCGACGTCGCCAACCAAAGATGCTAGTGTGTTTCGTGCTTCGTCGGTCAACTGCGAAATGACGCGCGCGGCCGTCTGCCGCACATAGGAATCGTTTGCCCCCAGTTGTTGCGCCAACGATGAGAACAGCGGCTCCAGACTTTCCGAGTTTTGATTTCCTATAAGTGTCTCCAGCGCACAGCGCACGACCAACGGGTCGGAATCGTTGAAGAATGGCAGCAGCAGTTTTGGCTGTTTGGCAATCAATCTCGATCGTCCCTCCGACCAGACAGCCCGTGCGCGGATTCTTGCGGAATCGGCGGAGGCCAGTTTCAGCAGTGTGATCGTATCGACGCCGCCGTACAGTTCGGTGAGGATTTCGACGGCCCGCAGACGTTCGCCGACCGACCGCTTCTTGTCCTTGGCCGCATTGACAATACGCTTCCGGCCCAAACGGCGTGCCAACGGCAACCACTTGGTGCGCGACCAGCTACTCAGCGGCTGCGGCGCGTTCAGGCAACTGGTAAGTGCCGCCTCGGCTGTTGTGACATCGTCAACTATCTCCGGAGTCTTGTCCTCGCCGGTGTAGCGAACGCGGTAGACGCTTCCTCGCGTTCCGCGCCCGCCGACGCAAACCAGCAAGCTGCCATCGGGGCTGACGACAACGTCGGTGGGGGCGAAACCGAACTGCCCAATGCCCGACATGAACTCAATTGGTTGACTGCTCCAAGTGCTGCCAGCTTTTTGTAACGGCACAGCCATCACACGGCCGAAAGTCCAGTCGAGAACGAAAACTGCTTCCTGGAATTTCTCAGGAAACTGCCGATGTCGATAGCAGACGACACCGGTCGGCGAACCGCGGCCAAATTCGGCGACAACCGGTGGCATGTCCGAATAGTAGTTCGGCCGTTTCCAACTGCGGCTGACCCAGCCGGCGTTGGAACCGGGCAGAGCATGAAAGACACGCGTCGGACGATACCAGGGAAGCGACACATCGCGTTCGCCGTCGCTGTCGAAAACAAACAGATCGCCCGCTGAATGAAATGCGAAGTCGTAGGCGTTGCGGAAACCGTCGGCGACAATTTCACCGCCCGCCAGGTCGGGCTGGAATCGCAGCAGCGTTCCGAATTCCGGCTTGCGAATCGGCGACGTGGGAAGTGTTGCGTACTTGCCGGTGACTTCGGCCATGTTCCCCGCGATGAGGTACCACCAACCGTCGGGGCCACGTTGAATTGCGTGGGCGTGGTGTTCGCTGCCGGCCTTGATCTTAAGAAACACATCGGGCGACCCATCGGCGCGATCGTCGCCGTTACTGTCGCGATAGCGAATCAATCCTTCGTCACCGGTGCAAAGCAAGTCGCGACCGTGAAACGCCATGCCCTGCGCGCCGCTTTTGGGGCCATCGACAAACTGCTTGAACGAATCGGCTTTTCCGTCACCGTCCTTGTCGATCAGTATCCGCACATAACCAGCACCGGAAACGACGACTCGCCCCTGGGAATCGACCGTCATCGAATAAATGTCGTGCGCCAGATCGTCGTCCGCATACAGCGAAACCTCGAACCCCGGCGGTACGCGAATGCCGACTTTGTCTGCGGCCATTGAATTCGTGGTGAACAGGAGGCTGCTGAGGATCGCCAGCAGAATCGCGCTAAAGCAGCCGCGAATTCGTTGTCTGCGCGACGCAATCCTCAATGCAGCCGTTGGTCGGTTCTTCATGTCGCTCCATCTGGTTGTCGAGTACAGCGTTGTCGCAGTTCGCATCCACCCACCTGCGAATGTCATCCAATCGTGGCCGATACCAGCCCGCAGCGCAAGCAAGGGTCGGAGCCTGGGTTATAACCGAAAACCCTTGCTTACGCGGCGGGCTGTTTTCTTCTGTTTCGTGTCCAGCGTCGCGTTCACCACGAAACCGACGCGGTATATTACTTCGATTCTCTCGTAGCGGGCAAGATGGCCCGAATGCCGTGGATTGCCGCCAGCCGGAAAAGTACCTATTCTCTGGACTTTCGACAACTTCAATCCGGCGTGATGCGAACGTGAGAAACCCGGTTTCTCCGAGAAACCGGGTTTCTGAACTCAGGTTGGATACCGCACAGCATGAATCGACTTTTCACAACGCGTTCCCAATCGAACGAGTTATCGCCTTCCGCCAGCCTTTTGCATCGGCGACGTGGCAGCATCGCCGAGCATTGGCGTCGCTGGATGCGCTGGCTGGCGGTGCTTGCCGTTTTCGCGATTATTCACGACTGTACGATGCTTGGCGGGGGGCTGACAGGGAAAAAAGCCCACGCAGCGGCCGATTCCGCTCCGTCAGCTCCGGGTGAAGGTGAAGGCGAGACCCCGGAAAAGGATGCCCGCGCCGACCATTCCGGCGGTGGACATGCCGACCCGGTCACGCCGGTGCTGGCTGCGATTGTGGTCATTCTGCTGCTGGCAAAAATTGGTGGCGATCTATTCGAGCGATGCGGCATGCCGGCTGTGCTGGGGGAATTGGCCTTCGGTGTCCTGCTTGGCAATCTGTCCTTGCTCACCAGTCCCATTCTCTATTTCTTCACCGGGACATTCGACGGCTGGCACGGCCTCGATTTCGTCAAACCGCCCGATGAAGCCATTCTCGGTGATCCCTACAGTGCCGGAGCCGCCATCAAAATTCTCGCCGGCATCGGCGTTGTGTTATTGCTGTTTGAGGTCGGGCTGGAGTCGAGTGTCCGTGAAATGCTCTCGGTAGGAGTTTCGTCATTTCTGGTCGCAATACTGGGCGTCGTGGCACCGATGGCCCTTGGATACGTGGCAACAGTTCTCGTCGTCAACGAGATCGGCTGGGCCGACTGGGAGGTGCCGGCGTTCATCGGTGCGACGTTGTGCGCGACGAGCGTGGGTATAACGGCGCGCGTTCTTAAGGATTTGGGACGCAGCAAACAGACGGAGTCAAAAATCATTCTCGGCGCGGCGGTCATCGATGATGTTCTCGGCCTGCTGGTGTTGGCGATTGTTTCCGGCGCGATTGCGGCGGCCGGTTCGGAAGGGGGCGGTTCGGGCGACCTGGGATTCAAGATCGTTAAGATTATCGTGTTGGCAGTCGGCTTTCTGTTTGGTGCGATGTTGTTGGGACGATTCAACTTTCCCGGCACGCTGTTTCGTGCGGCAAGTTTTCTGCGAGGTCACGGCATTCTGGTCGCGGCGGCCCTGGTGTTCTGTTTCGGTTTTGCATGGCTGTCGAATGTTGTTGGGCTGGCACCGATTGTCGGCGCATTCGCGGCCGGTTTGATTCTCGAAGGGGCACACTACAAGGTTTTGGGGGAACGTGAGAATCACAGTTTGGAAGAGGCGCTCGCGCCACTCTCGGCACTGCTGGTCCCAATCTTTTTCGTACAAATGGGAATTCAGGTCGATCTGCAGAGTTTCGCCGACCCCAACGTCTGGATGCTGGCCGGCGCAATCACCGTGGTGGCAATCATCGGAAAGCAAGTCTGTGCACTCGGCGTGCGAGAGAAGGGACTGAACCGCTTAGCCGTCGGCTTGGGCATGATTCCTCGCGGCGAAGTCGGGCTCATTTTCGCCAACGAAGGCCGCAAGCTCATCGCCGACGGAGAAAAGGTCATCGACGGCGGAACCTATTCCGCGGTGGTGGTGATGGTGATGATCACCACAATGGTCACCCCACCGTTGCTCAAGTGGTCGCTCAATCGGAGCGACGCGGCCGCGGACGGCTCAACATAACGCGTTATTTCGCCCCGTATGAATACACACGGGGCCGACGCTGAATACTGTACCGCGTTCGATTGCAATCGCGACGTAAATGATCGTTCCACGCCGACCGCCGGTGTCTTCACCGACGGCTAATTATTCGTCATGGATTGGTTTGAGGCCGCCAATATTTCGGCAGCCCCTCTTTCGTCACCCGCACAATCTCGATGATCGCGGCGCGTTCCGCGGCGGGGATCTTGCCAAAGTCGGGCGATTCATCCTTGCCCGTCAGAATATCCCACAGACGACGATACAGTCGTTTTTTGACTTCCCCCGGCAAACCGTCGAACGACGGCGAATAAATCAAATAGCTCAACCGATATTTGAACAGCCGCGTTTTCAGGTCGAATTCCCGCAGCGAGCGGCCGTCTGAATCACGCGGATTCTGTTTGGCGAACCAGCGGGCATAACCCGATGTGCCGCGAACCTCAGCGGTAAGTGGTGGTTCATCGACGAATAACAGATATCGGATCAGCCGTTCTTCGACATCCGACCGGCGACCGAGCCGTGCCTCGTGACCGGCGCGATGCATCAGATTCACTCCGTGCATCTGATGATCGAGTACCAGATGCGCGACGATATCGCTGTGCGGCGTCTCGTAATCATCAACGCTGATAAACGGCGATAGATCGGTCAGGTTGCCGCGAAGTGCGGGATGCTCTTTTTGCCGGGCGATTTCCTTCTCGCCGAAAATGTTACCCGAATGCGTTTGCGTGCCGTGTGTTCCGGTGACGTACCAACCGCCCCAGCGTTTTTTCATTTCGCTGTCGTGTGTTGTTCGCGAGTAGCCAACGATTGGTCTGCCCGTCTTGTCGGTGAGAAACGAGCGCACGATCAGGCCGGGAACTTGTAGTGTGGTCGTGCCGGCATGACAGGCCAGGCAACGACTTTCGCGCTTCAACCGCGGCGATTTCTCCGGCGACTGCAGCAGCGTATAGAAAATCGGGCCTTTCAGCGGATCGATGGCGGTCAACTCAATCGACGCCGCGCCGGGAAC
>Ga0209501_10000420_pt1 | contig 51408 bp, 44 predicted proteins | sample ArcticOcean_MG_C_4_FD_187434 | JGI IMG/M metagenome (GOLD analysis project Ga0209501, IMG submission 187434) | Marine microbial communities from western Arctic Ocean - ArcticOcean_MG_CB4_134 (SPAdes) (version 2) | ecosystem: Environmental > Aquatic > Marine > Oceanic | place: Arctic Ocean...
CAAAGCTCAACACCCAGACGATCGCCAATGGCGCCAGAAAGAACCCGAACAGCCACAGGCTCGGCGGCAGGGCGCTAACCCAAAAGACGAGCGGATGTTTGCGCTGGCGCGCCACTGCCCCCCCCCGCAAGACCGACCTCCGGCGGCTCAGGCCGACTGAATACGCGTCCAGGCGTCATTGTAGAGCCGGACCACATCCGACCCCTGATAGACTAACGCTTCACAGGCCGCTAAGGTTTCGTCCGAGGGATATATCGCCGGATTCTTCGAATAACTGTCCGGCATCAGCGCCTTGGCCGCAGCGTTCGGCGTGGCGTACTGGATAACCTTAGCGACGCCGGCGCCAACCTCCGCCCCAAGCAGAAAATCGATGAACTTGTGCGCGTTTTCCGGATGCGGAGCCCCACTCGCGATTGCCAAGGTGTCCTGCCAGACCACCGACCCTTCCTTGGGCACCACATAGGAGAGGTCGTTATCCTCCTCCATCACCTGAAGGATATCACCGTTCCATTCCATGGTCAGGTCGACCTCACCCGACAGCAATAGATCCTGACCGTTATCCGGCGCGAAAAGCTTGATGTTCGGCTTTTGCCGGATTAGCAATTCCTCGGCTGCTTTGATAATTTTAGGGTCGCTGGCGTTCAGCCCATGGCCCATATATTTGAAGACAATGCCAAGCACGCTGGTGGTTTCGCTCAACAGCGCACATTTGCCTTTGTAGCGGTCGGAATCCAACAACCATTTCCAGCTGTCCGGCACGCCATCGGTCTTCGATATCCGATATCCAATCCCAATCGTGCCCCACATATAGGGCATCGAGAATTTGCGGCCCGGATCGAAGGCGGCATCTAGGAAGGCGCTTTGCAGGTTGGCCTTATTCGGGATCATCTTATGATCAAGCGGCATCAACATATTGGCCTTGATCATACGCTCGACGAAATCATTGGACGGCACGATGACATCGTAGCCGGGATTGCCTTCCTTCAGCTTGGCGAACAACTCGTCATTGTCGGCGAACAGGTCCATCTTGACGTCAACACCGCTTGCCGCCTTGAAATCCTCGAGCGTCGTCTCGCCAATATAGGTGTCCCAGTTATAGAAGTTCAGCTTGGCTTCCTCAGCCGCCCACCCTTGACGAGGCAGGATCGAAATTCCGGCGGCCACCGCGCCGGTGCCAGCTAAAAAACGGCGACGTGACAGCCGCCCATTGGGGAACAAGGGCATCTTAGCCTCCTTGCGTCGTCACGAGATTGTCGGTGCCGGCAATCATTTCGACGAACTGCGAAAATGAATCGTTAACGTTCGGCGACGGGCGGCGCGAAGTCAATAGGTCTCGGGAAGACGAGGCCAACGGCTCCGTTGCCTTAAGCCCATCCCGACGACCCATTCGATCGATGGGGCTTGACGGGGTTCAGCCGGGATTGACAGGGTGCGGTAATTGCTCGTTATCGCCTTGGCCCGGAGACCGATCATGTCCAGCCCCCGCGACCCCGATCTCGCTGCTGTTCTCGACGCCCATAAAGCCATTGCCGCGGCTCTGCCCTCAATCACAGTGAAACCGCTTTTCGAGCGCTGCCACACGGCACTCGAAGCGCCGGGCACGCCGAATTTCCGGCACCAACCCCAGAAAATTCCGGTGTGCAACCATATAACTGAGGGATTGCGGGTTACCACCGCCGCCTCACCCGGACTTGCCCGGCTGGCCGACGCCTTCGGACGCCTCGCCCCGAAGCTGGCCTGGCAACGCCGCGAGGGACTGCAGGCGAAGGACCCGCGCTTCGTGGACAGCCATGCCAACGCGACACTGATTGGCCACGATGGTCTGGAACGTCACAATTCGGTCCGCCTAGGTGTCAGTTTGCTGGCGCCGGGTGTGGAATATCCAGATCACCAACACCCGCCCGAGGAAGGTTATCTGGTGATGAGCGGCGGTGACTGGCGCCAGGATCATGGCGAATGGTTCCGCCGAGACCCTGGCGGCACCGTTCACAACGTCCCCGATATCTGGCATGCCATGCGCGGCGGCGAGGCGCCGTTGCTCGCGCTTTGGATGCTGTGGATGGGCGACTAATCCGGGCTTAGTACGGACGGTAGCCTAGCTCAGACTTCTTCCTTGGTCTCCAAGCTCACGGGATCGAACGGCGTCGGCAACACCCCGCGCGGCTTGATGTAATCATAGGGCGGACGGGCGATAAACTTGCCCCAACCGGGTTCGCAATGCACGTCACCGTCGTTCCAAACGACCTTGCCGCGGCTGATCGTAACCGCCGGCCAACCCACGACATCCAACCCCTCATAGGGCGTGTAGTCGGTATCGTGGTGCAGGATGTCCTGGCTGATAGTGACCTCGCGCTCGGCATCCCAAATGCAGATATCGGCATCGGCGCCGACCGCGATGGTGCCCTTCTTCGGATAAAGACCGAACAGCTTCGCCGCGTTGGTCGAGGTCAGCGCCACAAAGGTCTGCATGTCGATCCGGCCCTTGGCCACCCCCTCGGAGAAGGTGATCGGCATCCGGGTTTCAAGGCCCGGCACCCCATTGGCAATCTGGCTGAACGGCGCGTTGTCGCCAGCCCAAAACTTACCTTCCAACTCGTCGATATTATACGGCGCGTGGTCGGAAGTGACATTACCGATGGTGCCGATCCGCACATGATCCCACAGCGCCTCCTGATCCCCCTCAGTACGCGGCGCCGGCGAGCAGACGAACTTCGCCCCCTCGCGCTGGTCACGATCAAGATCACGGGCGGTAAGCACGAAATATTGCGGGCAGGTCTCTGAAAACACCTTCAAACCACGGCGCTGCGCCCGGCGCACCTCCTCCGCCGCTTCCTCGCAGCTAACGTGAAAAATCTGGATCGGCGTATCCAGCAACTCGGCCAGCATGATCACCCTGTGCACCGCCTCGCGCTCGACCAGTGGCGGCTTGCACCAAGCGTGGTGCTTGGTGCTGTTCTTCTCGGCCTGCAACAGCTTCGCGGTCATATACATGATCGCGTCGTGATTTTCAGCATGGACGCAGACCAGCGCCTGCTTACGTTTAGCGACCTCTAAAACCCGCAGGATCTCCGCGTCGTTCAGTTTGTTGCGCGGGTAGGTCATGAACAGTTTGAGAGAACGGTGGCCCTCGTCGATCAACGCCGGCACATCCTCGTAAATCACCTTGTCGGTCGGATCGCTGATGATCAGGTGAAAGGAGTAATCGATGCAGGATTGCTTGGCCCGTTCATGGTAAGCCCTGACGATCGGCATCAGGTCTTCATCCTTTTCCTGGGCGGCAAAACAGATGACCGTCGTGGTCCCTCCACAGGCCGCCGAGCGGGTACCGCTCTCAAAGCTCTCGGCATTACGCCCGCCGGTGCTGGACTGCTGATCGATATGACAATGGCTATCGACCCCACCGGGCATGACGAACCGGCCAGTGGCATCGATCTCGCGCTCACCGGCCCCCAATGCCTCGCCAAGCGCCACGATGCGCCCCTCGCGAACCCCTACATCGCATTGCGAAATTTCCGCCGCGTTCACCACCGTGCCGCCACGAATGACCAAATCGTAATCGCTCACCACAAAACTCCCTTGTCACTGGCGCCGGTCGACTCGCCGAGAGAACCGGCTTTCACTCATTCAAGCGTCGTAACCTGGGTTTTCCCGATCCAGCTTGCGCAGCAATGCCATCCAAGCGAGTTTATCCAGGCTCCCAGCAGCGTCGACATCGACCTCTTTTTGGAATTGCGTCGCCGCGTGTCGGCAAACTTCTTCGGATGGCAGAACCAGTTCACCGCCCGCCTGTGCAGCGATTTGCAACGCACAGGATTTTTCCAGAGAATGCATGGTAGTGAAGGCTGCGGCGATGCTGCGCCCACAGGTCAGCAGACCATGATTACGCAGGATCATCGCCGTGTTATCGCCAAGGCTGGCCACCAGCCGTTCACGCTCTCCAAGGTCGAACGCGATCCCCTCATAGTCGTGATAGGACAACGCGTCATGAAACTGGAGCGCGGTCTGAGCGAGCGGCAGCAACCCACATTTCTGCGCCGATATCGCCATGCCGGCGACGGTATGGGTGTGCATCACACAGAAAATGTCGTGCTTGGCCTGATGCACGGCGCTGTGAATCGTGAACCCTGCGGCGTTCACCGAATATTCGGAGTCCATGACGATCTCGCCATCGGTATCGAGCTTAACCAGGCTCGACGCGGTGATCTCCTCAAACATCAGCCCGTATGGATTAAGCAAGAAGTGATTATCGGTACCCGGCACCCGCGCCGAAATATGAGTAAAGATCAAATCCGTCCAACCATATAGCGCGGTCAGGCGGTAACACGCTGCAAGATCAACTCGAGTCTGCCATTCCTCCGCGCTAACGAGATCTCGAATGGACGACGAGGAAATAGGGGTGACGACGGACATCGCGTACTCCGCAAGCAATAAATTTTCTACGATCGCGCAGCTGAATCGGCGCAGATGGTAGTGTGGGGCGGGCCTCGCCGCACTGTCAACGTGATGAATAAGGGGCCGAAAGAGCCGCTACCCTCCATCCGCAGTAATTCAGCCCGAATATAGCGTTTGGATTGACCATTCACACAATATATTGGACCTTTAGTCGTTGAAAATTGGTCGTGCAGACGATCATGTCCGGGTTTCGGGGAAACATCGATGAAGGCCTGTCGGCGCATTGCCAAGGTGGTCGTAGCGGTTCTGGTGCTCGCCGGCTGCTCGATGGATGATTCGAGCTTCTCCAAAATCGCCGAGCGGATCAGGCTAACTGATTCGTCGAAGGAGAAAATAAACGCCGCCAGCGCTCTCGAGTTGCCGCCCGCACCTCGGCCACTCCATGCCACCGGCGACACGTTCCTGTATTCCGATGACGGCATTCTAGTCCAAGAGCAAGTGGTCAGCGCCACCCCGGGCCGGGTCACCTGGAGCAATGACCAGGGGATGATCTGGACAACCTCGAACGATTTGATCACGCCGCAGCTTTCCTGGTCCTCGCATCCGGAGCTTGGGCGCGGCCGGCAAAACATCATCGGCAATCCGCAAGCCCTGTTCCCGCTCCAAGGAGGCAACGCCGTGGCCTATGAGGTACGCGGCAACAGCGAGGTCGTGCCGACCGGGTGGCGCGACGAGCATCTTTGCGCGGTGCTTGGTCAGATGGATATCGACGTGTCGGCGGGCCGCTACACCACGTTCCACATATCCTGCCAACGCAAGGATCACGTTGAGGAACTTTTCTACTCCCCGGCCGCACAGAATTACGTGCTGCGGGTGCGCGATTTCGGCACCTCCAAATCGCGGAAGGAACTGGTGTCGGTGGCCTTGAGCGATGACCGCATCAAGAACATCCAAGTCGCCGTACAGCTCCCGGTCGCACCTAAGACGCATGATGAAATAGCGAAAAAAGACGGCGCCATGATGAAGGAACCCGACGACAAGACGGGCCATTCGGAGGAGGATGTAGCGGGCCGAAACTTTGGCGCGCATCTCGCGTCCTATCGAACCGTCCTTGTTGCCCGCAACGGGTGGCAGTCGCTATCGCGGAAATTCCCTAAAGAACTTGGTGATCTGGAATTCTCCACAACCGAGTTTGATGCAGGAAACGGCAAGGGAACCTATATCCGACTGGTTGCAGTCTCATTTAACTCCCTCGCCGCCGCCGACAAGTTCTGCGATAAATTGAAATCGAAACGGCAGTTCTGCGAGGGGACGCGGGCGCGCCCCTAACACCTTCTGCTCGTAGCGCCTCGGGCTTCATTCCGTTTCGAAAGCCGCCAGCTCGTCTTGGGGTAATTGAACTGTCAGCGCCGGACACCGCGAATGATGATGATCAGCGCGAGGACCGCGGCGATCGCCACAAGCAATACCATCATCCCATGCGGCATCCAAAGCCTGAAAGCCAGCCCTGCCACCGGCGGCCCGATCGCGTTAGCAATTTCGAAAGTCATCACGAAAGCGGCGTTGGCGGCAGCTAGTTCATCGGCTTGAAAGCGCTGACCGAGCATTGTAATACCAACGGTATAGAATGCGAAAACCGCCCCGCCCCACAGTGCCATAAAGACCACCAGAGCCACCGGAGCATCAATTGCCCAGGCCATCAAAAATGGCGCTGTAATTGCGACCGCGGCGCACGCCAGTAAAAGAAACCGAAGGTTTATCCGGTCAGCGAGCCAACCGATAGGCACCTGAAACAATAAATTGCCAGCGAGAAACGCTGTGAGCAGAAATACCGCGTCAGCTTCCCCCATGCCGCTGCGTAGTCCGTAGATCGGCAGAAAAACAAAGCAGACGCCACTATACAGCCCCACCGCAACCACCGCGGCGAACACTGTCGGCGCATCGCGCACCAACAATGCCGGCGTCCCATGACCACTGATCTGCGATTGCGGCGCATGGCGAGCAACCAGCGCCAATGGCAATGCCGCCAGCAGGATAGCCGCGCCAAACACCGCGAAGGGCATGTATCCCTCGGTCCCAGTCATGCCTAGGATGGCCGGCCCCGCCGCCATGCCGGCAGCGATTGTAGTCACGTAGATCGCCATGATCCTCCCCCGATTGCGGTTGGAAGCTACGGTGTTCATCCATGTCTCGCTGACGATCCAATGAATGCCAAGGCCACTGGCATAAAGGGGGCGCAGCACGAACCAGGCGGACAACGAGTCGAAAATTGCCATCGCCAGAAACGACACCACGGACAGCACAATCCCGGCGATCACCGAAGGCGCGAGCCCAAATCGTCGCACGATCATCGGCACGAAGGGCGCGATGCAGATGATTCCTATCGACCCCATGGCGGTGTTGGCACCAATCAAGGTCTCTGAAACACCCCGCCGCTCCATGATCAGGGAGAGCAATGGAATGGAGCCACCAACGGCCAGCCCGACCGCAAAACAGCTCGAATAATTCGCTATCAGGACTGCTATTTGCCCACCACGGCTTTCGGGCGCTAGCGTTTGGTGTTGGGCATCATTGCCCTCGATCGACATAACACGCATTCCTTTGCATCGATCAGCTTCGGTCCGTGATAGAAGCCCCCTGGGTCCGTGATAGAAACATGGGGCCGTTCCCACACTTGCCCGATCGTCGGAGCCAGACACTGACAGATGACCACGGCAACGGCACGGTTGATTCCCATGCAGAGACCGCCAGAAAAGAGATTCCAGTAGGGATTGGGTTGGCGGTCTTGGCCGGGTTCCTATTCGTAACCTCCGACTCGGTGGTCAAGATGGCCACTCACGACCTACCGGTGCCAGTGGTGGTTTGGGGTCGTTTTGCCGCCCATATGCTGTTGATGCTATTCCTGTTTCCGGGTCGCCGTTTTACAAAGCTCTTCAACGTGAAACAGCCGGTTAAGGTGATCGGTCGGGGCGTGCTTCTGTTGATTTGTACTTCGCTGTTTTTCACTGCCATTGGCCATATAGGACTGGCCGAAGCGAACGCTATCATGTTCGTCTCGCCGTTCTTCGTCGTAGCTTTGTCGATCCCACTTTTAAAAGAACAAGTCGGTATCCGGCGTTGGTCCGCCGTGATCGTTGGGTTTGCCGGAATTCTGATCATTTTGCGTCCGGGTTTCCAAGAGGTACATTGGGCGTATCTGTTGATCCTGGGCGTTGCCTTTTTCTATGGGTTATTTACCATTCTCACCCGGACCCTCAGCTTGACCGAAACCGCCACATCAATGTGGTTTTACACCGCCCTGGTCGGCTTCGTTGGATCCTCGCCGGTCGCCTGGTATTTCTGGGAAACCCCAACACCAGAGCAATGGGCAATGCTGCTGGCCATCGGCTGCATCGGCGGCGGCTCTCACTATGTGGTGATCCAGGCCTATCGCCGGGCCGCGGCGTCGCTGCTGGCGCCCTTCCAGTATGTGCAAATCGTCTGGGCGACAATTTATGGCTATTTGTTGTTCGGCCACTTTCCCGACGGCTGGACCTTAGGTGGGGCGGCGGTGATCATCGCCAGCGGCCTGTATGTTTGGCTCCGCGAGCGTTCGCTGGGGGAAACCCTGCGCAGTACTAGCTGGCGGGGCGGCGGCCCGAAGTGAATACCGTCGCCATGGAGCAGAGCATGATCAAGGCGACGCCGTAAAACACCCATTCCGGGTGCGATTGATCAAGAATCCAGCCGAAGGCCGTGGGCGCAATACTGCCCCCGATACTAAACCCGGTGGTCACGAACCCGAACACCTTGCCGAACGCGCCCTCGGGGGTCACCGATCTGACGATCATGTCCCGCGACGGCATGATCGCACCGTGCATCAATCCCTGCGCCACCATCAGCACCACCACCAAGGCGCCTGGTAACAAAAAGGCGCCGATCGCGGCGATCAATATAGCGGTCGAGAAAAAGCAGACGGCAGCGACGAGATTGTGCCGGGTGGTCCGGTCGGCAATGAAACCGCCAAGCAGAACACCGACGCTGCTGGCGACCAGATAAGCCGTCAGGGCAAAGGTCGCGACCTTCTCCTCCATCCCATGCAGTTGCCCGAGGGCCACAATAAGGAAGCTGGTAAGCCCCGATGATCCAAGCGAGAGCAGGGTGAAAAATAGCAAACACATCAGGATCGGGGGCGTGAACAGCAACGACACCCCATTACCCCTACCGCCTTGCGCGGCATCAGTGCCCGAAGATGACGATGGTTTCGGCGCATCGCGAAAATGCCGGGAATAAAAGACCAGAAGCGCTGCGGTCGCAATGCCGGCGGCGCCGCAGATCGCCAAGCCGTTGCGCCAGCCGACCAACGCACTCAGAAACACAATGGTGATTGGCGCCAGGGCGAACCCGGCATTCCCGGCGAAGGTATGCAAACTGAACGCCTGCCCCATGCGCCGATTGGATACCGAAGCCGAGAGAATCGAATAGTCTGCCGGATGATAAACACCATTGGCGCATCCCGCGATCATCATCAGCGCCATCAGGGTCGTATAGCCGCTGGCGAATCCCATCGATAGAAAGGCGACCCCTTCGACGGCCAGCCCGGCAATCAGAATTTTGCGTGCTCCTAACCTGTCAACAATGAAGCCGAACGGCGTCTGTGTCAGGCCAGTTGTGGCGCTGAAAACCGTTAAAAGCAATCCAAGCTCAGTATACGAAACATCAAACTCAGCCTTCAGCTCGATGAACAGCGGCAACAGCAGATAAATGTAATAGTGGCTGAAAAAATGCGCGACGCCGATGAGGCCAATCACCTTGAAATCGGTGCGACCTTCCTCGGCGGGACCCACGCCTCCCGGTTCCTGAGCTGCAGCATCCATAAATCGTGAATTTTAGTAGGTTTCAGCGAAACAAACCTCCCTCTTTCATGGCACCGGGTCAAGCACTCCTCATCGAATGCAACGGCTGGTCATCTTGTGTTGCGGCGATAACGCGCCTAAAACCGCGCGACCGAATGGAGCCGTGTATACGGTTGATGAAGACTCTTGCTTTCATGATCTGGGCCGGCGTTCCACCCTATGGATCGTGGTCTGGCTCACCATCGTGATTTCAAGTTGGGATAAAGCGATGGTCGGGATCAATGCGTTCCATACTCTGCGGGTGCAGAGATGCGTATCGAATTACGCCGACATGGCGGTTGGAGAGCGCTGTCTCATACTGATAAATCTGGAAGAATTCCAAGGCCGCAGCGTCAGTCCTTTCAATTCCGCTCTGGGAATTGGGGAGCCACCGCTGATTGGTCTGATGGTCATGGTCTATCTGGGCCGTCGCTCTACATCCCCGCCGGGACGGAGACGCTGATGCCGCGCGGTTCCAAAGCCACTCCACCACGCGCTTGGCAACGCATGCTGAGCGGCCGCAGGCTCGACCTGCTCGACCCGTCTCCCTTGGATGTAGAGATCGAGGACATCGCGCATGGACTATCTCGAGTTGCGCGGTGGAATGGCCAGACCCAAGGCGATCAATCCTACTCGGTTGCCGAGCATTCACTGCTGGTCGACCATCTGGTGATTGAACTGAAGGAATCCACGCCGATAAAATGGCGCCTCGCCGCGCTTCTGCACGATGCGTCAGAATATGTCATTGGCGATATGATCAGCCCATTCAAAGCGGTGATCGGCGTTGAATACAAGTCGGTCGAAAGCCGGTTGCAAGGCGCCATTCACCTGCGTTTCGGTTTACCAGCGGAACTGCCAGTGGATATTAAGCGCCTGATCAAGCGCGCCGACCAAATCTCGGCCTACCTTGAGGCCACCCAACTCGCCGGATTCTCCGAAGCAGAAGCGCGCCGCATATTCGGGTACTCTAAGATCGGGACCGGCATCCGACTTGCACCCTGCTCTCCAGACGAGGCGAAGCACCGGTATCTTAAAAGATTTTCCCAGCTTTTCAGTTGAACATCCCCACAATTTCTGACCACCACCGTAGTCACCCGCTGGCTGACCTTCATGTCCACCGAGGGATTGCGAGCAGGGCCCCATCATCATGGGTATGAACATCGATGAGCCCCGGCGCGACGATGCGGTTGGAAGCATCGATGACGCGGCAGGCGGAAACTGCGCCGAGACCTCCTAGCTCAATGATGCGGCCACCCATGAGGCGGTATCGGCGCGAACACGGTTGGCGCCTTTTCAGAAGTGAAAACCTGGAACGACAAAGGTTCCGCGGCCATTCGTCAACCCGGCGGTACCTCGAGGCGGAAAACCCCGTCGGCGACCTCGGAAACAATCGGATCCAGCGTGGATCCGATTGCTTGAGATAGGCTCTCGATCCTGCGACTTAACACCGTTCGGTCGATTTCCGCCTTGTTCCAAAGATAACCGGACCGGCTCGTTTTGCCTAAGCGACGTTCAGAGTGTTCCCGAGTCTTCACGAAAGCCTCGCGATCGGTCGGCAGCCAATCAAACGTCGGGTGGTTTTCCAAGGCCGGGATGAGAAGCGTTCGGATTTCATTGGCGATCCGTTGGTAGGCAAACCGTCCGTTAAGGGCTTCCAGGTGGTCTCGAAGTGCCAGAAGGCGCGCCTCCCGCTCGGTCGGGTCTCTGACTACCCGACCATTGAGTATGTGGGCGCTCACCGCTACTGCCTGATCTACACCGACGGCGCGCTCATTGGCCTGGTTGGACAGCAAGTCGGCGGAGCTCAATGACCCATGGTCGGGAGGCAGCAACGTGAGACAGGGTACTCCCAGAACTTCGGCCTCCAGACCAGTGGTGCAGCCGGTGTGGAGCAACAGCTTGCTGCCGAGGAGCCAGGAAATGTGATTACCTTCCGCCGTTACATGGACGTTCGCGCGATCCCCATAGGCCTGTCGCCACGGCACGTCCCGCTCCGCCGGATGGGGGCGGATGATGAAGGTGGTATCGGGAAACCGGGCGGCCAATCGTTCCAACACGCCCCGGATCAAGGTAATATTCGCTTTTTCGGTTCGCAAACGGCATTCATAGTACTCTCGGTCGGAGGCCTTGGAGGAGTCCAGCCAACCGATGCGCTCCAGGACTTTCTTGAAGGCGTCGGCGTCGCCCCATTGGCTGTTGATGGCGCCAAAATTTGTGTTGATCATGACATAGTCGCCATGGATCCGCTCGTGCTCGCGCGCCTCTTCCAAATATGCGGATCTAAATGGCTCACGCAGAAGGTCCAGCCGGGCGTTACCAACGACCTGTATTCTGTCCGCCGCCTCGGGAATTCGCAACGCCATCGCTTCGGCGTGTCGTCGCCCCTGGGCGAAGAAGATTTGGCACGACGAGGCAGTCGATGGGTCCATGTTTCGGACCATCTCATGAATTTCCGCAATCCCGAGAGCCTCTTCGTCAGTCGTCAGCGCAACATGCCCATTGGCGACCGCGCTTTTCATCACAAGAGCGGGAACGGTGTTCATCCCCTTGAACAGAATGGCGCCAGGAGGCATGAAGGCAAAATTAGCGACGAGAAGCGGATTTCGGCCAATGATGACGGTAATGCCATCGCCCAGAAGTTCCAGCGCGATTAGCAACTTGGAATCAAACTCCCGATTGACCTCCTCGATCGGCAGATAAAGCGTGGGCGTGAGACTCGACATTCAGACACCAAGATAGTTGATTTAAACGCCATCCTATCGGTTTCGAGCGCCGACGTCGCATGCCGCCTCGAAAGCGATTTGACTGGATTATGCCGTCTCGCCGCGAGACGACAGTGATCATATACCAACGCCGGGCGGTTGAATGATTTCGTCGTGAACGGTTTTTACAAAACCTTTTCTGCTATCCAGTTTCAAGACCCCTAAAAGGCGGCCTAGCCCCTGATTGGACAAACGTGTCACTTCATCTCTAAATCGAGCGTTAGCCATGGTGATTTTTCATACACGTTTGGTCCGGAATTTCCCATTGGGGAGCCGCTTTGACGCCTGAGGATGAGGGTTTGAATAAGCCTGATCCGCTCAATCAGCCCGGATCACTTTTCCCATAGCAGGACAAGGGGGACCTTGTCGCGCCGGGCAGGCGACTATGTCCGCATCATGGACAGCGCCGCCAAGGCCATCAGCCAGACGGGGTCGCGCCAACAGTCCCGACGCGTCAGCCAGGTCCGTGGTGAGCTTGCCACGAAGATACGCCTAAACGTTCTAGAGGAAGGCGGCGACAAAACTGCATCCCTACTCGAGGCTTTGCTACCGAAGGAATTTTTTTTAAGGGTCGACAGTGGAGATTTTGACGATGACAGCGTGCCGGGCTCGGTGATGGAAGAGACGCAGGATCGGATCGTTTCATTCCGTGCGTGGCGCGGAACGTTATGCGGAAGACATTGGTTTAGGTGGTGAGGTTGAACAGCGCCGGGCCAAAATCACCGAAGGCCTGAACCAGCGTGCTGATCGACTACTAGGCTCTCTCAACATTGAAGGGGATCGCAACAGAGCAGAAGCCAATCTCAATGGCACTGTCCGGTTGCTGGAACTCGTCGCCGGCCCGGAATCAACCGATGATCTCCGCAAGCGTGGTATCAGGTTGTTGAACGGCGAATAAGGCCACCCGCCGTCGTAGCAACGGTAGATTTACTAGCCCGACCAAGCATTCACTCCAGTTTTCGCCCTTGAAATTTTCAATTCACCCCTAGGCCACAACATCTGCCTCCCGCACGACCGCTTCTTCACGGATAGGCCAATGCACGATAGCTGAGAACAACCCCAACGCGACCGCTACCCACCAGACAAGATCATAAGACCCCAACGTATCGTGCACGTAGCCACCGAGCCAGGCGCCGAGGAAGGCACCAATCTGATGGCTCAAGAAAACGATGCCGAATAGAGTGCTCATATATCGGGGGCCAAATATGTCCGCGATAAGTCCGGATGTCAGCGGCACCGTGCTCAGCCAAAGCAAACCCATGGTACCGGCGAACACATAAACCAGAAGCTCACTCGGCGGCAGCAGCACAAAGCCCGCCATTACAATCGAGCGCCCGAAATAAAGCGAACTCAGCAGATATTTCTTGGGGAATTTGTCGCCGAGCACACCGGCTGAATACGACCCAATAACATTGAACAGACCAACCAAACCCAGAGCCCAGGCACCAACCTGCGCCGAAAGGCCAATATCCACCACGAAGGATGGCAAGTGAACCGCGATATACGCGACGTGGAAACCACACACGAAGAACCCGGCGGAGAGTAACCAGAAGCTCGGATAGCCGAAAGCCTCGCGCAACGCCGCGCCAGTGGTCTGCGTTGGTCCCGTCGCAATCGAGGCGGCCGGTCTGGCTTTCAAGAAGACTAGGCCAAGCGGCAACATCAGCAGCGCGACAACGCCCATGATCAGCGCCGAATTGCTCCAACCCACTGCCTCCAGCAACGCCTGGCCGCCTGGGACGAACAGGAACTGCCCAAGTGAACCGGCGGCTCCGGTCACGCCAAGCGCCCAGGACCGCCGCTCTGGCGGGAATAACTGACCGACCGCGCCGAGAATGATGCCGAAGGACGTGCCTGCCAAAGCCGCTCCAACCAGCACGCCGGCGCTCAAATAAAACAATCCCGGTGTGTCAGCGAATGACAGCATGATCGTGCCGGCGGAATACAGAACCGTGCCAACGGCTATCGCCTTAAACGGGCCATATCGATCGGCCAACGCACCGGCAAAGGGCTGGGCCAGTCCCCAAATCAGATTTTGTATCGCCAATGAGAAGGCGAAAACCTCGAACCCATATCCGAACTCCAGCGAAATCGGCCCCAGGTAGAGGCCAAATCCCGAGCGGATGCCAAAGGCCAGTGCAGCGATGATACCGCCCAATGTCAGCGCTAAATAGGCAAGCCGCATGTTCACCTGAGCCAATTCACCCTGATTGACTCGACTGATGGCGCTTCGGGCCGGCGGCGACACGCTTTTGGGCACCTTCACTTGGTCAACGGCCGGCGCCAAATTCCCTAAAGTCGTCCCGCCGCTCTCGCCCTTGTCGGGAAAAGTCAGGGCTCGAATACGGTCGACGCCAGTGAGGTCGACAGTGCTCGGGTCGATATAGAACAATTGTTCGTATAACCAAGCCCCGGCCGCTTCGTTAAAGTTGGCGCCAACGATGCGGAGCCCGACGCCGCCAAGGGCCGCCATTCGATCGTTTAGGTGGCTCGTCAGCGTCGTAGCCGACCCCGATTGCTCAAGGGTCTCCCAGGTTGACCCATTATTTCGCTGCAAATAATAGTACTCGAACTGTCTGGCCATCGATCGGATCACCGAATGTTCAGGGGTTGGGCGACGACTTGCAACGTGCAGGAGAGTCGCTTCCGGTAGCCAAGTCCTTTAGTTGCTAGAGGGGCGTACTATAATAGGTCGGCTCAGATGATTGCACGGCATGTTCGAATCCCCGACAATCTCGCCTGAGCTCAAGGTCCATGGTTCAGCGCTTGATCCACAGCCCCCAAGGGCTTTACGCTCGAACTCTTAGGTGGCGGGGCCTGACTTCGCAACACCAGTGATCGCACGTCATACGTGCCCAATCAGCACGAAAGGATCGGCCCCATGGCCTCCCCGAAATACGCCTCGCTTGATGGAGAAATCGTCGCTTGGAATGACGCGCGAGTGCATATCGCGTCCGCCGGATTCAAATTTGGTACCGGCGTCTTCGAGGGATTGCGCGGATATTGGAATGCCGACGCCAAAGAAATGTATCTGTTCCGCATGGCCGAGCATATGAAGCGGCTGGAATTTTCCCAACGGTTCATGCGGTTTGATGAGATCATCACCGCCGAAACCGTAACCGAGAAGACCATCGAGCTGGTCCAGGCTAATAGTTTCAAGGGCGAGAACCTGCATATCATGACCACGGCCTATGTTTCAGGCATGGGCGGCCCCGGTGTCTGCGGGCCAGTCGGTCTGGCGATCACCGTCCAGGAGCGCCCCCGCAGCGACCGGGTGATCGGCGGCGTCACCGCCCAGGTCAGTTCCTGGATGCGGGTACCCGACAATGCCATGCCGATGCGGGTCAAATGCAACGCCAACTACAATAACGGCCGGCTAGCCACTGTTCAGGCGGTCGCCGACGGCTATGATACGGCGATCTTCCTGAACAGCCGCGGCAAGGTTTCCGAGGGGCCCGGGATGTGCTTTTTCATGGTCCGCGACGGCGTGCCGATCACCCCGTCGGTCACCAGCGACATTCTGGAAAGCATCACCCGCGAGACCGTACTGGAAATGATCGAGGAGGTATTTGGCGTCAAACCGGTGGAGCGCGATGTCGACCGCTCCGAGCTGATGGCCGCCGACGAGGCATTCTTCTGCGGCACCGCCTGGGAAGTCACCCCGGTCCTCGGGATCGACCGAGTTAACATCGGCGATGGCGCCATCGGCCCGATGACCAAGCGCCTACAGGACGCGTTCTTCGCAGTCTGCGACGGTAGCTCCGGCACCCATGCTGAATGGCGTCTGCCGATCTACGGCACAGCGGCGACGGTGAAGGCGGCAGAGTAATACCAAGAGGGATTCGCGGAAAGCCTGAGACGCCCCCTAATCCCGGCTGTCGCCGAGATCAGGGAAAAGACCAAAATCAGAACGGTTGACTGAAATGCCGCGACGGTGGACAAACCCGTCGCTCGCGAAGCCAACGAGTTGCTTCTCGGCACATGGCATGCGGACGTGGTGGAATAGGTAGACACAGCAGACTTAAAATCTGCTTCGCGCAAGCGAGTGCGGGTTCAAGTCCCGCCGTCCGCACCAGAACCCCGAGAATATTTGGGCAAAACCGATCTTCGCGATCCCCACAGCGTATCGTGATTGAACGCGGACACGTATTGTCCACACGAGATCACCTGCCGTGGAATGCCTTGCAGCCATAATCGACCACATCTCAGGTTCGACTGCTCCATAAATTCACCCCTATGAAGACCTCTCCGACGAGGTTCAGAGTGTTACTACTTTTCCGCTTGGGGACTGAGGGCAGCAGAGACCGGCGGTTTGGCCGGCGCACGGCTGCTAACAGCAAGCGCGCCCGCCAGGATCAACGCCAGGCCGATAAAGGCCTCGAGCGGCAACCGCTCGCCCAGCACCCAGCACCACCGCAACCACCGGAAAGAATAAAGGCACCAGCGAGCTGCGCGTGGCGCCGATCCGGCGGACGATCACAAAATAGAGGCTCATGGCGATTGCCGTGCAGAAGACGCCGGCGACGAGCATGGCGCCGATCGCCCCCATGCTCGGGTTCAGGCTGAGCGGCGACTCCGCCACAAAAGCCAACGGCACCAGGATTACCGCGCCGAAGATCATCTGGCCGGTGGCCATCGCAGGTGGCAGTAGATTGGTCAGGCGACGGGCATAGATGGCGCCCATGGTGTGACTCAACGGGGCGAGAAAGGTGATGGCGATACCCAAACCCTGGTCACTTGCGTTGGCCAGCACCGACGGACCGATCAACAAAATGATGCCGGCGAGCCCCGCCACGCCGCCAGCCAGACGCCTGGGAGTAAACGTTTCTTCGTCGAGGAAAAGAGGTGCCAGCACGACCGTCAGGATTGGCATGGTGCCAAACATAATGCCGCCCATGCCACTTTCGATATGCTGCTGGCCTCAGGAGATTGCGCCGAACGGGATCGCCCCCGTCAGCAGGCCGAGCCTGAAGAGCGCAATCCACCCCTCGCGGGCGCGAGGCAGACGCGCCCCAAAAGCCCGCATCACCCCCCAGCAGATGGGCGCCGCTATCAGGGTCCGAAGCGCGGCAGAGGTAAGCGGCGAAATTTCCTTGATGGCGATGTTGAGGAACAGAAAGGTACTGCCCAAAAGCAGAGCCGCCACCAAGAGCAGACTCCAGTCGGACAGTGTCATCGCACGGTTCATGGTTTTGACTTTTGCAAAGGTGAGCCAAATAACTTTCAAGATACAGTTATTTAACAAAAATACCTGTCTTTGGAAGGAATTTTAAGATTGATATGCTATTGGCATCAGCATCGAAGCCATAATCGATCAGCAGGTGCAGGGCACCCAGTAGCGCTCAGCCTTGCGCTGTGGCGCGTACCAGCCATCGGGCAGTTTGCTGGCCTCCCAGACGCCAAAGGCGATCCGCCGACCCGGCATAGTCTTGAGATAGGATGTCTGATGGCCCCAGTAGAACAGCAGGTTCGCCAGATCCTCGCCGCCCCAATGTTACTGCACTTCCGGCGCGCCCCGTAGTCTCTCGCCATTGCGCCTCGGCAGGGCAATTCGATAGACCGGCAGACACCGACCCAACGCATCGGTGAAATTGCAAGTGAGCGCATTGTATCCCTCCTCTCCCTCGAACCAACCGAAGATGTGAGCGGCGGAAATCGTCATTGGACGGTCCTATAATTTTGCTGGCCGGGAAATTTAGCGCGCCTGCCGCTCGGTCAAGCCGCAGTATAACCGCTCGAATCCTGTGGATTAAAATCAGCGTCTATCGGCTGTCTCGCCCCGCCATGTCTGCTAGACTCGGGTGAAACCTCTGAAAGAATTAACCCGCGGGACCCGCCGTCATGACAGAAACGATTTCAAATCGCCCTGCCGCCGTCAGCAGTCTTCGGGACTGGCTGGACCGATTGGACTCCAACGGACGTCTAGCCCGAGCCAAGCCTGGCATACCACTTGAATATACCCTCGCCGCCGTCGCCAAGCGTCTGGACGGCGAGAAGGCGGTACTGTTTCCGGAGCCCGACGGGCATCCGGTCTCGGTTATCTCCGGCATCGTCTCGCAGCGCGCCTGGATCGCCGAAGCGATGGGCAGCGATGACGCCACCCTGCTCGACCGGTTTCGCGACGCGGTCCTGAACCCGTTGCCTTGGACCGAGGTGGGCCAAGCCCCAGTGCAGGAGATCGTGCACCGCAATACCATCGACCTGAAGGCCGTGCTGCCGATCCCCACCCATAACGAGCATGACAATGGCGCCTATATCACCGCCGGCCTGGTGATCGCCCGCAACCCACAAACCGGTGATCAGAACGTCTCGATCAACCGCTTGCAAATTAGCGGTCCAAATCGGCTCGGTATCCTGATCCTGCCACGCGACCTGCACCGGTTCCATGACGCCGCCGAGGCCACGGGCGAGGCGTTGCCAGTGGCCATCGTAATCGGTGTCGACCCGATGACCCTGCTGGCCAGTCAGGCGATCCTGCCGATCAATTCGGATGAGCTGATGGTCGCCGGCGCGCTGATGGGTCGGCCGCTGGAGGTGAGTAAATGCATCACCAACGAGGTGCGGGTGCCGGCCCAGGCGGAGATCGTCATCGAGGGCCGGTTATTGCCGGAGGTGCGCGAACTTGAAGGACCGTTCGGCGAATTTCCACAATATTACGGCCCGGCCGGCATGCGTCAGGTGATTGTAGTGGACGCCATCACCCACCGGGTTAAGCCGCTGTTCCACACGATCGTCCCGGCGGCCATGGAGCATCTTCTGCTCGGTGCTATCCCACGCGAGGCCTCGCTTATCGCCTTCCTGCAACGGAATTTCCCCAGCGTCCTCGATGTGCATCTCTCGCGCGGCGGGGTCTGTCGCTATCATCTGTATGTAAAGATCGCCAAACGCTGGGAAGGCGAGCCGAAAAACATCATCATGGGCGCTTTTGCCGGCCATGCGGATATCAAGCAGGTGACCGTGGTCGACGAGGATGTCGACGTGCATGATCCAACGGCCGTCGAATGGGCGGTAGCGACGCGCTTTCAGGCGGCCAGCGATCTGGTCGTGGTACCCCGCGCGCAGGGTTCCCGCCTCGACCCTTCGGCCGAGGAAGGATTGGTCGACAAGATGGGGCTGGACGCCACCAAGCCGATAAAAGGGGACCCTTTCCGCTATACCGTCGTGCATGTACCGGGAGAAGACGATTCGGCGCTGGAGGCTATTTGGCTCAAAAAATAAACAAATAGGAACGAATTTTCTTACATTATTGACAATTGGGAATTTATTTTCTATAGAGAATATTCATTATTTCCTGGAGAGTCGACGGTGAACCAGATCCTTGGAACCTTCCGCGACTCCTGCACAAACGTCATCAACGAAACCTCGACCCCGGCCGATATCGTCCGCCGGCTCGCTCCGGTGATGGGAGAGTTGGCTAAGGTGGCGGATGATTTCCTTGAACCGGCACACCGCAGAAGCGATCCGAACGGGTATGCTCGCAATCTGATCTTCGCCGCGGAGGATGACACGCTGTCACTGTTCTCGTTGGTCTGGACGCCTGGGCAATGGACGCCTATCCACGATCACGGCACCTGGGGCGTGGTCGGGGTCGCCGAGGGATTGTTGGAAGAGCAAGCCTTCATGCGGATTGATGACAGTGCCGCAAAGCCCCGGAATACCGGTATCGAATTGGCCCCTGGCGGACTGGTACTGCTCCCGCCGGGCGCGGTCTCAACCTTTGTTCCAAACCCCGATCATATCCACGAGACCGGCGTCGCATCGGACCGCCCAGAAACCCTAAGCCTGCATCTCTATGGCCGGAGACTGAACAACTTCCATGTTTATGATCGCCAAGCCGGTACAAGGCGGTTGATCGAGGCGCATTACAAGGAGACGTGAGCCTTATTCGTAGCTGCGTGCATCCTCGATCACCTTGCCGTCATTGGCTAGTGCGCCCGACGCGGCGAAGACCACCTCACCGCGCAGCTTGGTCACCGCCTGAATCGATTGCTTCACCGCATCGTCCAGCCCCTCGCCTGCGCCCGCCACCTCGACATACAAGGTCATCACATCCTGGCCGGTGCGACCGGTCACCACCAGACGGGCCTTGGCGATCTCCGGATGGCGTTTGACCACCTCGGCGACCTGCCCGGGGTGAACGAACATCCCCTTCACCTTGGTGGTCTGATCGGCCCGCCCCATCCAGCCCTTGATCCGCGAATTAGTACGTCCGCAGGGACTGGCGCCCTCCATGATCGCCGACATGTCGCCGGTGCCGAAGCGGATCAGCGGGTAGCTCGGGTTAAAGGTGGTAACCACGACCTCACCAACCTCGCCATCGGCCACTGGATCGTCGGTACCAGGACGGACGATCTCGACGATCACGCCCTCATCGATGATCATGCCCTCGATGGCCTCGGACTCATAGGCTACCAGCCCCAAATCGGCGGTACCATAGCATTGCAGGACATTGCATCCGAGTTCGAAAAGTTCAGCCCGCAGGCTTGGCGGCAGCGCCTCGCCGCTTACCAATCCGCTTGCGAGACTGGCGGTATCGACGCCCATTTCGGCGGCTTTTTCCAGGATGATCTTCAGGAAACTCGGCGTCCCGGCATAGCGGGTGGGGCGCAGATGGCCAATCGCCTGGACCTGCATTTCAGTATTGCCTACGCCGCCGGGGAAAACCGCACAGCCGATCTGTCGGCAGGCCGTGTCCACCATCATTCCGGCGGGTGTCAGATGGTATGAGAAAGTGTTGTGGACGATGTCGCCGGCGCGAAACCCAGCAGCGTGGGCCGACCGGGCAAAACGCCAGGGATCGTCCTGCCGGCCTTCTCCCTCGAAAATTGGTCCTGGTGACATATAAATCCGGGCCAGGGCGCCGGGCGCAACCGCTCCCAAACCACCAAACGGCGGTGTTGCGGATTGCAGGTCGATCAACGCAGATTTCCGGATCACCGGCAATGCGGCAAGCGCTTCGGCAGAGGTGATGGCATCGGGATCGATATCTCCCAGGGCGGCGGTAAAAGCCGGTGAATTCGCTTTCGCGTGGGCAATCTGCTTCGGCAGGGCCACGGCTATGGCGTTGGCGCGTTGTTCGGCGCTTCGGGTCTCAAGATCATCGTAGAAATCACCAAACATCGGCGCGAACTCCTGTGGACTGATTGGCATCGACCAACCGTTCATCTGCGGGAGAGTGAGAATGCTGACATATCCCGACCAATTCAACTCTCCGGGTCAATGCGTCCATGATCTTCCTTGTGGTTTTCATCCCCCGGCTGATAGCGTTTAGGCTGGCGGCGGGATGTTTCGCACCCATAGTTTCGGGCACGACATCAATGTCTAACGGGAGGGCCAAATGAGCGATACGCAATTAACCACGTGGCGATAGCGTTTCCGGATCGGGCCTTCTGGCTGCGCCAACTTGCCTATCACCAGGAGCAGGGCGTTGCATTCGATCGTCAGGTCGACCACGGAATGACCCACAGTCTGTATATCCATGACCCGAATGGTTATGGCGTCGAACTGCTGCACGAGTTGCCATACAACACCTGGGGCGGTGATATCCAGGCCGCCCCCAACTACGTCAAGCCGATACCGACGGAAGAATCCGGCGTCCTGGAAGACGACCAAGAGGACGTGCCGGTCTTCACCAGCGCTGCTTCGGATTGACGGAAGGGAACGAAGCCATGGTCAAGAGCAAGAGCATCAATTTCGATGGCTATAGCCACGCCAACCCGATCCCCAATGCCAGCCGGGTCGGTAATATTCTTATGTCCAGCATCATCAGTGGCCGGGCGCCGGACGGAAGCGGTATGCCGGACGATCTCGACCAACAGATCGCCAATATCTTCACCCACATCGCGACTGCGGTCGCCGCGGCCGGCGGCACGCCGGACAATGTTGTCAAGGTAAATTTCTGGATGCACGACCCGGCGACCGGCCGCGCGGCGCTTAACGGTCAATGGGAGCACATGTTCCCCGACCCGGACTCACGACCCGCGCGCCATACCCTTGCGCTGGTTGGCGACGGGCCATCGAAGGTCACCTGTGATTTCATGGCGGTGCTGGCCTAAAGCCCGATTCGCCGTCGAAAGCATAACGAAAAAGCCGGGACCCAAGGGCCCCGGCTCAACCGTAATCTCCCGCCCGAAAGCAAAAAATCAATTTACGCTAGACAATCAGTCCAGGTAGGTCAGCTTCATAGACTGGGCATCACCCCAGATCTTGAACCCGGCACGGAAAGCGTAGTAGCTGTCCGCGAATTCCTTGAACAGAGGGTCGGTGGCCGAATTCTCGGCAACGACCTCAAGCCAAGCCTTCTCAAACACGGCCAGCTGAGAGTCTTTCCAGCGATGGATCTTCACGCCATGCTTATCCTGCATGGTCTGCATCGCCCCAAACTGCTCTGAGTCAGCCTTAGCGTGGGTATAAATGACCTGCGTGTAGGTCGCGCTGCGGATCATCTCTTGATAAGCCGCGTCAAGCCCCTCGAACTTAGTCTTGTTCATCAGGAATTCCGACACCGAAGACTGCTGATGCCAACCTGGGAAGTAGTTGTTCTTGGCAATCTGATAGAAGCCGTATTTGATGTCGTTAGTGGGCATCGAATACTCAGTCGCGTCGATCACACCACGCTCCAGGGCCGGATAAATGTCGGCACCGGCGAGCAGCTGAGTGGACACGCCGATCTTCGACATGACCTTGGCGCCCAGGCCGAAGAAACGCATCTTCATGCCTTTGAGCTGCTTAAGATCGGTAATTGGCTCTTTGAACCAACCCGAGGTCTCGGCACCATGCGAGAAGGCGTCGACCGCATAAAGGTCATGCTTGGCATAGACCCGATCCCGGATCGCGTTTCCGCCGCCAAACCACTTCCAGGCCATAAACTCGGAAATCGCTGGGCCGAAAGGCACCGTCGTCATGAACGACAGACCCGGATACCGACCGGCATGGTAGCCAGGCGTGGTCCAAGCCGACTCGATCGAGCCCTTAGAAGCCGCGTCAAACGTCTCGAGAGCCGGAACCAACGCGCCTGGATCGAAAAATTTGATGGTGAACTTACCAGCGGACATCGTGTTGACACTGTTAACAAAACGCACCCCGGACTCACCGGCGTTAGGCACCTGGGTGCCCCAAGCGCTCTGCATCTTCCATTTAACTTTTTTCGCCGCAATCGCATCGCCGGCAGCGGCAAACGCCACTGCGCCAACGACTGTGCCAATGGCCAATGTTTTGAAAGCTGTTACTGACTTCATTATCGTCCTCCCATCCACGCGTCCGCACAACGACGACCGTGCACGCAGGCGTGTCTAACTTAACATTAGCGAATCTCCACACAATACACAATTCTAGTTTGACTCGGACTTTAAGGTCGCTCAGCGGTAGGATTTAAGACTAAGTCCCCTCCGCCTTAATGACCTTGGCGTCCGCCTTGGACCAATATTGCTGTCCTGGCCAATATCGGTGGTGCGATTCGGGATAATCGCCACACGAAATCGACGAAAATCGTCTTGAAAAACCGCGCAATGCTTTGGAATTTTGTTCCGTTTCACCTCTCGTTGCGCCGCCCCGAGGGCGTGATATAATCGACAGATGCATAGCCAAGCGAGGGACCGCCCGTGACCGACCAACCTGAAATTATGATCGTCAACGGCCCGAACCTGAACATGCTCGGGACCCGCGAGCCTCACATATATGGGCACGAGTCACTGGCCGATGTCGAAGCCATGTGTAATGAACGGGCCGCCATCCTTGGTGTGGCGATCGATTTTCGGCAATCGAATTTCGAGGGTGAATTAGTTACGATGATCCAAAGCGCGCGCGGCGCGGCGGCCGGCATCATCATCAATCCAGCCGGTTATACGCATACTTCGGTGGCAATTCTGGATGCCTTACGGTTGACCGAACTTCCGGTGATTGAGTTGCACTTGTCGAACCCGCACACCCGTGAGGATTTTCGGCATCGGTCCTACGTGTCGGCAACGGCCCGTGGTATCATCTGCGGATTCGGATCACACGGCTATGTGCTGGCCGTGGACGCGATGGCCCGGGTCATCGACGCTGCCTGACCAACCCGCTTAAGGAGGCTCAAGGTGGCTCAAGACGTTGACAGTCAGTTGGTCCATAAACTCGCCAAATTGCTCGAGGAAACCGGCCTTGGCGAGATCGAATACGCGACCGACACCTGGAGAATCCGTGTCGCCCGCCCTGCGGCGGCGGTAACCACCCTTGCTGCACCGCCAGCACCGCCAGCCACCCAGGCCATCGCCGAGGCGGGGCCCGCCGTCGACCATGCCGGCGCATTGAAATCACCAATGGTCGGGACGGCCTATCTGGCGCCGGACCCACAATCCCCGCCTTTCGTATCGGTTGGGTCCAGTGTTGTCGAAGGCGACACCGTGATGATCATCGAGGCGATGAAGGTGATGAACGCGATCCCGGCGCACCGGTCGGGAATGATCAAGGAAATCACGGTCACCAGTGGCCAACCCACCGAGTTCGGCCAGGTCCTTATGGTAATCGAATGAGCGCCGTCTCAGCAGCGTCGGGCGGTTTCTGGGTCCTTGCCACTCGAATGGTCAGCTAGGTATGTTCGAAAAGATCCTGATCGCAAATCGCGGCGATATCGCGCTCAGGATTCATCGCGCCTGCCGCGAGATGGGGATCAAGACGGTCGCGGTTCACTCGACGGCAGATGCCGGCGCCATGCATGTCAGGCTCGCGGATGAAAGCGTGTGCATCGGCCCTCCGGCGTCGCGCGACAGTTATCTGAATGTCCCCGCGATCCTTTCCGCCGCGATGATCACCGGCGCCGACGCAATCCATCCGGGTGTCGGCTTTTTGTCCGAGAATGCAGACTTCGCCGAAATCGTCGCGGCACACGGCTTCACCTTTATCGGCCCCAGACCCGAGCATATCCGTACAATGGGCGACAAAATCGCGGCCAAACGCGCGGCGATTGAACTTGGCATCCCCTGCGTCCCCGGGTCGGCCGGCGCTGTTTCCTCGGCCGAGGACGCGATGGGAATAGCTCAGGAGATTGGTTTTCCGGTGCTAATCAAGGCATCCGCCGGCGGTGGCGGGCGCGGCATGAAGATCGCGCTTTCGATAGACGAGCTGGGACAAGCGATCTCGATGGCGCAATCGGAGGCCGAGGCGGCGTTTGGGTCGGGTGAGGTCTATATTGAGCGCTATCTCGGCCGCCCGCGTCATATCGAAGTGCAGATCCTGGGTGATAGCCACGGCAATGTCGTACATCTCGGCGAACGCGATTGCTCATTGCAACGCCGGCATCAGAAAATACTGGAAGAAACCCCCTCCCCGGCGCTGAATGCCGCGGCACGCGAGGAAATCGCTGAGATCGCCGCGAGCGCCATGCGCAGGCTCGGCTATGAGAGCCTGGGAACCATCGAATTCCTCTATGAGGACGGCGCGTTTTTCTTCATTGAGATGAACACCCGATTGCAGGTCGAGCACCCGATTACAGAAATGGTCACCGGCATCGATTTGGTGCGCGAGCAGATCCAGGTCGCCTCGGGGGCGCCGATCGGCTTCTTGCAAGCCGACATAGTCTTCAACGGCCATTCGATCGAGTGCCGGGTCAACGCCGAGGATCCGGTCTCGTTCCGCCCCTCACCCGGACGCATCACGGATTACCACGCGCCGGGGGGGCTCGGCGTTCGCGTCGACTCGGCGCTCTATGCCGGATATGAGGTGCCGCCATATTATGACAGCCTGGTCGCCAAGCTGGTGGTGCACGGGACAAACCGAAATGAATGCCTGCTGCGACTGCGACGGGCACTCGACGAATTCGTTATCGGCGGTATTGACACCACGGTCCCGCTGCACCAGCAACTGACGAAAGTGCCGGACTTCATCAACGGTGACTACGATATCCACTGGCTAGAAAACGTGTTTCTCACGCGCTGACCAAGCCCCCGCTTGACATCCCAACACAGACGATCGACCGCCGGAGAGACTATCCAGAGTGACCGAACTAAAACCGGAGCAGCTATTGCAGGCCTATGCGATCGGCGTTTTTCCGATGGCCGAGAGCCGAAACGATCTGCGGATGTTCTTCGTTGATCCGGATAAACGCGGTGTTATCTCTCTTGATCACATTCACATTTCCAGAAGCCTGCGCAAGGCAGTGCGCCGGAGCGCCTTCGATGTGCGTTGCAACACCGCTTTCGAGGCCGTCCTGGACAGTTGTGCGGAAGTTACCGGGGACCGACCGGATACCTGGATCAACCCGCAAATTCGCCGACTTTATCTGGAGTTGGCGGCGCAAGGACGGTGTCACAGTGTGGAGGTTTGGTCGGGAGATGCGCTGGTTGGTGGTCTATACGGGGTCGCACTTGGCGGCGCATTTTTCGGCGAAAGCATGTTCAGCCGAGTGACAAACGCCAGCAAAATCGCGATGGTGCATCTGGTGGCGCGGTTGCGGGCCGGCGGGTTCAGCTTACTCGATTGCCAATTCATCACCGATCACCTGCGGCAGTTTGGGGCTGAGGAAATATCGCGGGCCGCCTACCACACGTTGCTTGAAGACGCATTACGCCGGCCAGCGACTTTCTATTCCTTACCCGACGAGGGCGACGCCTTGGTCTCGTCGCTTTTGCAGTCAAGCAGCCAAACGTCATAGACCGGGTGCTCAAGCGCGTTCAGCGCCGGGCTCGACGCAAACATCCATCCCGAGAACAACGCCACCGGCGGCTCACCTGGTTTCTGGTCGGAAATTTCAAGGAACGCCGCACTTTCCGGCGGTTCCGTCGGCGGTCGCTTTCGGCAAGCCCGAACGGTGATCCTCAAAGTTCCGTAACGACCGGTATCCTCAACCCCGACCGCCAGGACCGAGACCCGCGCAGTAATTTTATCGAGCCCCTGAAGAATGGCGATCGGCATTATTAACCACGGGTCCGACCGTCGCAGAATGCTTTGCGCGCCGGCCTGCTGGGGCAACAGGAACAAAAAAATAGCAGCTAGAAAAACGCGAACCGCCGCAACCAGGACAGACTCGGCAATGGGAAAAGCAACCATCGCGGAAGCGGGCCCGCCGGACAAACCGCGTTGACGATCGAGCCGCCTCATCAACGTCTACTTGGTCCCGCCGTCACCGGCTTTTTCGACGGAAAAGATGAAGCGGCCGAGCAATTGCACGATGTCTACCGAGTCCTGGGTGTATTCGATGCTTTCCCCTGGCCGGATCATTTCCGGAGAACCACCGGGAACTAACTCAATGTAATTGCCGCCCAGCAGTCCCTCACTGGCGATCGAGGCGGTGGTATCCTCGGTGAATTGGTAGGCATCGTCCAAGGTCAAGGTGACGATCGCCCGGAACGTCTGCGGATCAAGCGTGAGGTCGGTGACGGATCCGACGTTTATACCGCTGACCCGAACATCGCTGCCAATCTTCACCCCACCGATCTTGTTAAACGGGGCCTTGATCTCGTATCCGGTGCTGGCCCGCAGATTGGCTGCGCTATAGGCTAGCACAAGGAACATCACCGCGACCACAAGGACCACGGCCCCCATCAGCGTTTCGATCATATTGCGTTGCATGATTGCCGTCCGTTCGTCCTGAGACCGGTCCGCCGATTTGACCACCCCAGGAGAAAGTCACGCCCGGGATGGAAAGCCAAGATCGCTCAAGCGGGCGGCGATCAAGCAGGCGTCCAGGGCTCGTAATCACCAGTGGCGTGGTCACGCTTGCCGCCACGCAGGATATGGCCCGGGGGTCGGTAGGCATAGCGTGTCCCGGTAAGATTTGGCAGATGATCCTTTTGCCATTCAAAACGCTGCGGATCATCAACGCCCGGCACGTCGTTGACGCTGTAATGGAGCCAACCATGCCATTCCGCCGGCACCTTCGACGCCTCGACCATACCCTTATACAGCACCCAACGTGGATGCCGACCGTCACGCCGAGTCCGTGACTTGTGCTCGTAGTACCGATTACCAAAGGAGTCAGTGCCGACTTGCCGGCCATTCATCCACGTGTAAAGAAGCGTTCCGACGCTCATCAACCCGATCCTGCGCCCATTCCAAAGAGGCCTGACTATGCCATCCGATCACGGTGACGTCCAGTCACCGAACACATCCGATGAGCACCCCCTCAAGAGCCGCGCGCTAAAGCCCGCAGGGGAGTTGACTGGTTTCGTCCTGCTCGGCGTAACGGCGCTGTTCTTCGGCGCTGCACCGACCTTCGCCAAGGTGGCCTTCGATGGTGGAATCGACGCTTTATCCCTGCAGGTGTTTCGCTTCACCATCACTTTCGCCGCCGTGCTTTTGATGGTGTTGGTCGATCGTCACCTGCCACGGATCAAGCGCCGACATCTGCTGCGCTTGCTGATGCTGGCGATCTGCACGGCAGTATCGTCATTCTGCTATATGACCGCAGTCCGCCATGTATCCGTCGCGGTGGCCAGCCTGACCTTCTTCACCTTTCCCCTGATGGTCGGGTTGATGTCGCATTTTCTGGGAACGGACCGGCTCGGATGGCGAAAATCTTTGGCGATCATCGTCGCTTTCGCCGGGCTTTGCCTGGTGCTTGGCGGCGACCTGGAGTTGAATTGGCGCGGCGTTTCCTTGGCTTTTATCGCCGGCAGCACGGTGGCGATATCCTTCGTCCTGTCCCGCTCCCTGACACGGGAATTGCCATCTCTGACAATCTCCGCCTTTGCGACCGGGGTACCCTGCATACTCTATCTGGTCGTTGGCCTCATCAAGGCGACGCTGACGTTTCCCGACAACACCGCCGGCACGATCGGGGTCCTCGGCAACGCGCTCTGTTATGCGATCGGCCTGGTTTGCCTCTATGGCTCGATCGCTCGGCTTGGGGCGCTACGAACCGCCATCCTGATCAACGTCGAACCCCTGGTTAGTGTCGCCGCAGCGTTCCTGATCCTCGGCCAAACCATAGGCTTGCTACAAATGGCCGGGGCGCTGATCGTCATCCTGGGTATATTTTTGATAACCACGGACCCTGAATCCAGGTCGAACGCGAAACAAAGTGGCTGATCCGCAACAGGTCAGCTGCTATATGTAGCGAAAGCAAGATTGTCGCACACAAAATATATTGCATGGGCGCGGAGAGACCGGCATGATTGCAGCTTGGTCTCTTGGAATGGACCTCTTGAATCCCCGCCAGATAGATTCACAAGAAACATGGTGAGACCCGGCGGCTCTCGAAGAGCATTAGCGGCATCTTGAATAGAAAAGACCCGCCCACCTTATACGGGTGGCGCGGACAACTTGGTCATTGATTTTATTTTTATCAATTTTACCTGTTCTCTTTATGTTCCATATATTATTCTTTCGAATATAATTTTAGCACTTAACGAATATTTCACTTGCCTCGAAACCACCATATTCGGTACCCTCTCTCTTCTGGACCACAACATGCAGTCCAGCATCAGAAGCACATAGTCATTGACGATGGGCAAGGGGAGTCCAGATGAGAATCGAACGCCGATTCACGACAAAAGAAGGTGGCCCTTACGCGGACATTCCTTTCCGGACGGGCACTAGTGAGATCCGCAACCCCGACGGGTCCGTTGTTTTCAAGAATGATGCCGTCGAGGTCCCGGCCGATTGGTCGCAGGTCGCCTCCGACATCATCGCCCAGAAATACTTTCGCAAGGCTGGAATCCCGGCGCTGGCCAACCTGGTCGAGGAGTCGGACGTCCCCTCCTGGCTCTGGCGCAAGGCTGCTGATAAAGCCGCTTTGAAGAAGTTACCTAAGGCCCAGCGCACGGTCGGCGAGACCAGCGCCAAGCAGGTCTTCCACCGGTTGGCCGGCACCTGGACCTATTGGGGCTGGAAGGGCGGCTATTTCGATTCCGAAGGTGATGCCAAGGCCTATTACGACGAGATGTCCTATATGTTGTGCCAACAGATGGCGGCGCCGAACTCGCCCCAGTGGTTCAATACTGGCCTGCATTGGGCCTATGGCGTCGACGGACCGGCGCAAGGCCACCATTACGTGGACTACCAGACCGGCAAACTGACCCCCTCCAAGTCAGCATACGAACACCCCCAACCGCATGCCTGCTTCATCCAAGGCGTGAAGGACGATCTGGTGAACGAGGGCGGCATCATGGACTTGTGGGTTCGCGAGGCCCGGTTGTTCAAATACGGTTCCGGCACCGGCTCGAACTTTTCCAAGCTGCGCGGCTCGGGCGAGTCGCTTTCCGGTGGTGGCAGATCCTCCGGCTTGATGAGCTTCCTTAAAATCGGTGACCGCGCTGCCGGCGCCATCAAATCAGGTGGTACCACGCGCAGGGCTGCCAAGATGGTCACGGTCGACATTGATCACCCTGATATTGCCCAGTACATCGACTGGAAGGTGATTGAGGAGCAGAAGGTCGCGGCGCTGGTCGCCGGCTCGAAGCTCGCCAGCCTACACATGAACGAAGTGATGCGCGCCTGCACCGAATGGGATGGCGCCGCCGACAGCGATTCTCGCTTTGATCCGAAGCAGAACCGAACCTTGAAGAAGGCGATCATCGCCGCTCGCAAGTCCATGATTCCGGAGAACTACGTCCAGCGGGTCATCCAATTCGCCCAACAGGGCTATAACGAGATTGAGTTCAAGACCTACGACACCGACTGGGATTCCGAAGCGTATCTCACGGTTTCCGGCCAAAACTCGAACAATTCGGTCCGGGTCAGCAACGAATTCCTTGCGGCGGTCGAAAATGGTGAGAGCTGGGCGCTGATCGGCCGGACGAACGGCGAAGTCTGTGAGACCGTCGATGCCCGCGAGCTTTGGGACAAGATCTCCTACGCCGCCTGGGCCTGCGCCGATCCGGGACTGCAATACGATACCACGATCAACGAATGGCACACGTGCCCAGCAGGGGGGCGGATAGATGCGTCGAATCCCTGCTCGGAATATATGTTCCTTGACGATACCGCCTGCAATCTGGCGTCGCTCAATCTGATGAAGTTCCGGCTAGAGAACGGCAGCTTTGATATCGAGAGCTACGAGCACGCCGTGCGGTTGTGGACGATCACTCTCGAGATCGCCGTTATGATGGCGCAGTTCCCCTCGAAGGAAATCGCCCGGTTGTCGTTTGATTACCGTACCCTCGGGCTTGGCTACGCCAATATCGGCGGCCTTCTGATGGCCGCCGGCCATGGCTATGACAGTGATGAGGGCCGGGAGATCTGCGGCGCGATCACCGCCATCATGACCGGCGTCGCCTATGCCACATCGGCTGAGATGGCCGGTGAGCTCGGCGCCTTCCGCTGCTATGAAGACAATGCCGAGTACATGCTGCGGGTAATCCGCAATCACCAGCGCGCGGCACATGGCGAGGTCACGGGCTATGACGGCCTGACAATATCGCCAGTACCACTCAATCAGCGGAACTGTCCGGATATCGCTTTGTCACAGGCGGCGCGGCGCGCCTGGGATCAGGCTCTGGCGCTGGGCGAGAAGCACGGCTATCGCAACGCCCAAACCACGGTGATCGCACCTACGGGCACGATCGGCCTGGTGATGGATTGCGACACCACCGGCATCGAACCTGATTTCGCCATCGTCAAGTTCAAAAAACTGGCCGGCGGCGGCTATTTCAAGATCATCAACCAAGTGGTGCCCGAGGCCCTACAGCTGCTCGGCTATGAAGAAGAACAGATCGGTGAGATCACCCGCTATGCGGTTGGCCATGGCACATTGGCCGGCTCGCCGACCATTGGTCACGCCGCACTGGCCGCTAAAGGGTTCCCAGAAGCAGAGATCGCGATGCTGGAGGCGGCAATGCCTAATGCCTTCGACATCAAGTTCACCTTCAACAAATGGACCCTTGGTCAGGCCTTTTGCACCGAGACGCTTGGCTTCACGGATGCTCAGCTGAACGACATCTCCTTTGATATGCTGAGCGAACTTGGCTTCACGAAGAAAGAGGTCGAACTCGCGAACACCTATGTTTGCGGAGCGATGACCATGGAAGGTGCGCCCCATCTAAAAGACCAGCATCTTCCGGTCTTCGATTGCGCCAACATCTGTGGACGGATCGGCACCCGGTTCCTGTCAGCCGAGAGTCATATCCGTATGATGGCGGCGGCTCAGCCGTTTATCTCCGGAGCTATTTCCAAGACCATCAACATGCCGAACAGTGCGACAGTCAACGATTGCGCCAACGCCTACATGCTGTCCTGGCAGCTGGGGATCAAGGCCAACGCGCTTTATCGTGACGGCTCGAAGCTTAGCCAACCCCTGGCGTCCAGCCTGATCGAGGACGATGAGGATCTGGACGACTTCATGGACGCGCCGATCGCCGTCAAGGCGCCGATCGTAGCCGAGCGGATTATCGAGCGGGTGGTCGAAAAAGTCGTCGAGCGTGGCCGCGAGGCCAAGCGGGACCGCTTGCCGCATCGCCGCAAGGGTTATACGCAAAAGGCCAATGTCGGCGGTCACAAGGTCTATCTAAGGACCGGCGAATACGAGGATGGCACACTCGGCGAGATTTTCATCGACATGCACAAGGAGGGCGCCGCTTTTCGCTCCTTGATGAACAGCTTTGCCATAGCGGTATCGATTGGCCTGCAATACGGGGTGCCGTTGGAGGAATATGTCGACTCCTTCACCTTCACCCGGTTTGAGCCGTCCGGCTTAGTTACCGGTAATGATGCGATCAAGATGGCGACCTCGATCCTCGACTATCTGTTCCGCGAGGTGGCGATCTCCTATCTCGACCGTCACGACCTCAGCCACGCCGACAAGGACGACCTGATGCCCGACACCATCGGTGATGGCGACGAGGAGTACGGCGCCATGGAAAAACTCAGGGAGATGGCCAGCCGTGGCTATGTCCGGAATAACCTGGTGGTTCTGCAGGGTGGCGCTAACAAGGCAACCGGCACCGACGGCGTCGCCCGGGTAGTTGCCTCCACTGTTGCAACGGTAGTGAGCGAAAGCGCTGTCACCTCTGGCGAGGTTAAGGCGGCGCGCGGCAGCAGTCTTGCCGGCAGCGGCCTACAAACATCGACGTCGAACGGCGCCGCCAACCCGGTCGACGTCAGCGAAGCGGTGATGGAGCAGGTCGACACCAAGTTGGTGCAAATCCGCGAAGCCAAGATCAAAGGCTATGAGGGCGAAGCCTGCGAGGAATGTGGCAACTTCACCCTGGTGCGTAATGGCACCTGCATGAAGTGCAACACCTGCGGCGGCACCAGCGGCTGTAGCTAAGCCTCAATGCCCCGCCAAAATCGCATCGGAAACCTTCTCCGCGGTCATCAGCACCGGGAAGTTGGTGTTGGCGGAGGGCACCACCGGGAACACGGAGGCGTCGCAGACCCGCAGGCCCTCGACCCCCTTGACCCGGCCGGCGGTATCGACGACCGACATCGGGTCGTCGTTGCGGCCCATGCGGCAAGAACATGAAGCGTGCCAGACACCGACGGCGCCCTTGCGCACGAATTCCTCCATTTTTTCCTCGCTCTCCAACACATCCTGCATCGTGTAGGCATCAACGACGAATTTATCCATCAGGAATTTGCGCAACGGTTTTGGGCCATCGAGCAATTTGGCGGCAAGACCGGTAAACAGCTGGTTGATGGTGGTCTTGGTGCCAAACTGGCGCACCTTGTCGCCCCAAACCGCCGGAAATGCGGCGCTGGAGACCTTCGCCATCTTGGGGTGCTCGTGCAGCTTGGCCATCAGGCGAACCCCATCCATCAGGCGATCGAGGTCCCGCTTGTCGGAGAGAAGGTTGAAATCGACGCTCGGCTCGTCACGCCAATTCGGGCTGTTCAGCTTAACCTCACCGGTTTCCGAATAGGTTTTGTTGACGAAAATGATCATCGAGCCGAATTGTTTTCCAACATCGTGCCAGAAGGATTTACTGGCCCCAGCGACGAACATGTCGCCTTGCCGGGCATTCTCGATTTGCGAGGTGTAGCGCAAACCAACCATCAAATGGCGGCGGGTATAATCACCCATCCGGGCAAAAGGCTCCAGGAACGCGGCGACGGCGATCGAGGGATGATCCATCAAACGCTGACCAACACCGGGCAGATTGTTGCGGATCTCTATGCCCATCTCGTGCAAATGTCCGGCCGGACCGATACCGGCCCGCATCAGATGTGCCGGGGAGTGGATAGCACCCGAAGACAGGATCACCTCGTTGGCGCGGAACTCGATTTCCTTGCCCTCGACCCTGGCTTTCACGCCGACACATTTCGAGCCCTCGAAAAGCAACTCAGTGACCTGGGTAAAGGTGGAGATATGCAGGTTGTCGCGCATCCGGGTGCCAGGATCGAGATACCCAATCGCCGCCGAGACCCGCCGCTCGAAGGCGTTGGAGATGGTGATCGGGAAATGGCCGTCGACAAACTCGCCATTCTGGTCGGGGATATAGTCGAAGCCCATTTCCTTATAGACCTCGGAAATCGCCTTGGCGTGCTCACTCCACAGGTCCGGGAAAATCCGCCGGACGGGAATGCGGCCCTCCTTGCCGTGCAATGGTCCCTCAAAATCCATATCCCGCTCGACCTTCTTAAAATAGGGTAGCACGCTATCCCAGTTCCAGCCGTCAGCGCCCCGCTCCTCCCATTCATCGTAATCGCTCGGCGCCCCGCGGTTGGCCATCTGGCCGTTGATCGAAGACCCGCCCCCGAGGATCCGCGCTTGCTCGTAAACCCGGGCCGGCGGGCGCTTTGCCTCGGGATTATTATGCGAGATCACCTCGGTGGTGACCCGAAGATCGGTCCAGGTGAAATTCGGGTTGAGATAGGCAAGGCCGGGATAGCTATCGAGAACCTCTTCCGGCACCTTGCCATGCGGGGTGTCCTGCCCGGCCTCGCATAGCAGCACCTGGTTCGAGCTTTTCGCCGACAGTCGATTGGCGAGCACGGACCCGGCGGAACCGCCACCAACGATGATATAATCGTAAATCATTGTCTTCCCCCACGGCCGCTGTTACACGGCGATTCTTCATTTGGCCTTTTGGCGCCACGCCCGCAACCCCGCCGCATGCATGAGCGGCCACACCGCCTCACGAAAATAAGCAAGGTCCGGTAGAAAATCGTAGAAATTGATCTGCACCCCGTCAACGCCGGCTGCTTTCAACCGCACCATCCAGTCGACGATCCGTTGCGGCGAACCAACGAGGTGAACATTGCCGCCGATCGCCCAATTTTCCAGGCTATGGCCCTTCCAAGAAGACTGGTCACCGCCCATGAAGTCCGCGACGAAATTACCCACCGCCTGCTTATCGCGCTCAGCCAGGATGCGGTCGCGCCATTCCCAGGCTTCTTTGTCCGTCGGTCGGCAGATCACATGCGGATTGATCATCACTCGAATATCGCGCCCCTTGGCCTGGGCGCTTTGCTTAATCCGGGCGATATGATCCGGCAGTGATTCACAAGCTTTTTCAGGGTCAGCGCCGGTCGGCGATGTCGAAAAGATCAGATCCGAATGGCTGGTCGCGTAGTCAAGTCCGGCGCCCGAGGATGCGGCATTGACCAGCACTGGTAGGCCGTTCACTGGCTTCGGCGCGACAAAGGCTTTCTCGGTCGACCACCACCGGCCTTCGAAATCCAGATCTTCGTCGCTGGTCCACAATTGCTTCAAAAGCTCGGTGAACTCCGCCGCCCTGGCATAGCGTTCTTCCCGCTCAATTTTCGGCAAGCCGAACATCCGTGGCTCCTTGTCCTTATAGCCAGTGACCACGTTGATGCCCCAGCGCCCACGAGCGATATGGTCGATCACCGCGCCATATTTGGCAATATGCAAGGGGTGCCAACCGTAGAGGATATGCACGGTAGAGATCAGCAATATGTTGCGGGTGAGTGGCGCCAGACCGGCCGAGGCGATGAACGGATCCAACGTGTTCTCGCGAAATTTTATATCGCCGCCGTAGCCGCCCTTGCCCAGCCATTGAGCCAACGCGAAGACCAGATCAAAGCCCATCTCTTCGGCCTGGATCGCGCATTCCGCGTTATAGGCGAAACTCCAGTCGGTTCCGCGCGGCGCTTTGGACGGCGACCAGGCGCCCTGCTGGTGCGGCAGGAACAGGCCAACCATCAGGGGCTGACGCAAGGCGCGCTCGAACGACGTCAAGCCGTCGATAGCGGCCAAATCCGGGGCCGTGCTGATGCGTGGTGCCAGGGTGTTCATGCCGCTCAACTCCGCGAAAGCGTCAGGAACCCCTATCTTCCGCACCGCCCTATCCTGCGGCAAGACCCGAGACGGGTGCATCACCGTTGGATAGCCCGGCATTCGGCACTATCATCTACCCGAATGACCGCCAAATTTCTAGCGAACGACCGACGGAACGGTGCCCTCAGATGACCTTGCTCCGACAGCTACTAATCATGGGGCTGATCGCCGCCGTCGCCGCTGGAGCCTGGACTTATCTCGGACCGGTCCTGCCCCCCCCCGAGGTTGGCGTCGGCAAGCGTGACGGCAAGAAGCAACCGGCGATCGTGGTCGTGCAAGAGGTCGCCAGCGCCCATGAAACAATTCGCGTTCGGGTCGTCGGCACCGCCCGCGCGCTCCGCTCGGCGACACTGCATTCGGCAGCAGCGGGCGAGATCATCCGGGTCAATTTCACCGCCGACCAGCAAGTCACCGGCGGCACTGTCCTTCTGGAACTCGATAGCGAGGCCGAACAACTTGCTGTCGATCTGGCCCGGATCAGACTCGATGAGAACCGCCGGACCTTTGAGAGGTTGCGCCGGCTGAAATCCAGTGGCGCGGTCGCAAACTCCACCCACGACGACGCGCAAAGCGCCCTGGAAGCCGCCCGTATCGAATTGAAGCGGGCCGAGGTGATCCTCGCCGACCGACACGTGGTGGCCCCGTTTAGCGGGCGCATCGGGCTGGCCGAGCTTGATGTCGGGGACCGGGTGGATACGGACAGTGCAATCGCCTCGCTTGACCAGCGCGAGGCCCTGCTGGTGCGCTTTGAGGTGCCCGAGGTGCTGCTCGGCCGCATCGCCAAAGGCGACAAGGTTCGGGTAACCCCCTGGTCGGATCGCACCATTGTCACCGAGGGGTCGGTCTTTGATATCGGCAGCCGGATCAACGAGCAGACTCGAACTTTTCTGGTGCGCGCCCGGATTGCCAATCCAAACGATACGCTGCGACCCGGCATGAGTTTTCGAGTAGCCTCTGACGTCATTGGCCAAGTCTATCCAATGGTCCCGGAAATTGCCGTGCAATGGGGCGGCGACGGCTCTTTCCTTTGGCTGATCCGCGACGGCAGGGCGCGTCATGTAGAGGCGACGATCGTGCAGCGTCAGGAGGCCGACATTCTGGTTGATGCCACAATTCTGCCCGGCGATCTGGTGGTCGTCGAGGGTTTCCACCGAATGCGCGACGGCCGGGAGGTTTCTTACGCCAAAACCGTGCTTGGCGCCAAAGTAAAGGCAAAGACCGGATCATGAGCGAGCAACGGAACGATCTGGCATCACTCAGCGTCCGCCGGCCGCTGCTGGTGCTGGTGCTGAGCTTGCTGATCGCCCTGGCCGGGCTTGCCGCGTTGGCCGCAGTCGAGGTGCGGGAACTCCCGAACATCGACCGACCGATTGTCACCGTGCGCGGAATCTACCAGGGCGCCTCGCCAGAAACCATGGACGCCGCGGTAACCAGTCTGGTCGAAGGGGCCGTTGCCCGGGTTAATGGGGTGAAAGAAATTCGCTCCTCTAGCGAGGAGAATAATTTCCGCATGCGGGCCGAGTTCTCGCCCAGCACGAGTCTGGACATCGCGGCGGCCGATGTTCGCGAGGCGGTCAGTCGGGTCGAGCAACGGCTCCCAGCCGAGGTCGAGCAATTAACCGTGGTCAAGGCCGACGTAGATTCCAGCCCGATCATGCAGCTCGCCGTTCAGGGGCGTGGCCTCGACGAGGATGAGCTGACCCGGATTGTCGAGAAGGATATTATCCCTGCCCTAGTCTCGGTCGATGGCGTCGCTGACGCCACTTTGTTCGGCGACCGCCGGCGGCTCTTGCGCGTGGTTATCGACCCGCTACGGCTCAGTTCCTACCAGCTCACCGTCGGCGATGTCATAGAGGTGCTCAACACTGCCCCCTTCGACATCCCGACCGGCAGCTTCGTATCCCGCGATCAGGAGTTGCTGGTGCGGGCCGACGCCACTGTGGAAACCGCGCGCGAGGTTGAGACCATCGTCATCCGCGAGCCAGTCCGCATTGGCGACGTGGCCGATGTGTTCTTTGGTCCGGAGGACGCCGAATCCTATGTCCGAGTAAACGGAGAGCCGGTCATCGGCATCAGCATCATCCGTCAAGCACAGTCGAACACGATCAAGATTTCGGATGGGGTGAAACAGGCTGTCGAGCGCCTGAACGCGCGTTTCGAGCGGATCGAGATCCTGACGATATCCGATGAAGCTTTGTTCATTCGAGGCTCGATCCGCGAGGTGCTGATCAGCCTCGCCCTGGCGGTGACCATCGTGATCGCCACGCTCTGGGTTTTCCTCGGCTCGCCCAGCGCCACCCTGATCCCTTGCGTCGCCATCCCGGTGGCGTTGATCGGGTCGGTGGCCGCGATCTGGCTGCTGGGGTTTTCGATCAACATTCTGACCTTGCTGGCGCTTGTCTTGGCGACCGGCATGATCGTCGACGATTCAATCGTCGTTCTGGAGAATATTCAGCGACGCCGCGCCCAGGGACTACGGGCCAAGGCAGCGGCGGTTCTCGGCTCCCGGCAAGTGTTTTTCGCGGTGATTGCGACTACCCTAACCTTGATATCGGTCTTCGTGCCAATCTCCTTCCTGCCCAGCACCGCCGGCCGATTGTTCCGTGAATTCGGCTTTGTGTTGGCGGTATCGGTGGCGATCTCATCCTTCGTCGCCCTCACCCTAGTGCCGGCCTTGGCTGCCCGATTGGGCGAACCGAAGGCCCCCAGCCCTGGCATCCGGGCGGGAATAGTCTGGGCTGGCAACCGGCTTGCCGCGCTTTATGCCGTCACCCTGCGCTGGGCCCTGGCCGCGCCATTGATCATTTGCGCCGGCGCGATTGTCCTAGCCGCCGGAGCCTGGCTGGTTTTCGGCACCCTGAAGCAGGAGCTAGTGCCGTCGGAGGACCGGGGAAAATTCACCGTCTTCGGCACCGGTCCCGACGGCGTCGGTCTGGCCTATAGCGACCGCCAAGCGGACCAGATCGAGGCGATCCTGCAGCCCTATGTCGAGAGCGGCGAGGTCACCACGTTGTTCAACTTCGTCGGCCGCTACGATTTAAACCGTGTGTTCATCTACACGACGCTGGCGCCATGGGACCAGCGGGAGCGTTCCCAGCAGGCGATCATCCGCGAGCTAAGGAGCAAGATGGCCCAAGTGCCGGGAATGCGCGTCCGAGTATTCAGCCGCAACAGTCTGCGGCTGCGCAGCACGGCGGGCGGTCTGGAAGTAGCGCTGATCGGCAACGACTATCTGCATCTCTACGACGTGGCGATCAAACTTGCCGAGGCGATTGAGGACCGATTGCCAAAACTTTCCGATGTTCGGGTTTCCTACCAACCGACGCAGCCGCAGCTTTCGGTCAAGATCGACCGGCGCCGCGCCTCGGATCTGGGGATACCGCTTGAGGATCTAGCCTCGACCTTACGGGTGATGATCGACGGCGATGAGCTGGGCGATCTCAACATCAAGGACGAGGCTATACCTATCATGCTGGAAGCCAAGGGCGGCGCGATCCGTGATCCGACCGATTTGGTCAATTTGTATGTCCGCACCCGCGCCGGTGATCTGGTGCCGTTGTCTAGTCTGGTCTCGCTGCACGAAGAAGGCGTCGCGGCGGAGCTTGACCGGCATGTCCAACGCCGCGCCGTTGAGCTTGATGCCGATATCGGCGACGGCTACGACCTGAAAGCAGCGATTACCGAGGTTCAGGTGCTTGCCCGAGAGGTCTTACCGGAGGACGTGGAGATGATCCTGCTGGGCGAAGCCGAGGCCCTGGAGGAGGCCGAGCGGGACGTTGCGATTACTTACGGTATCGCCGTCCTTGTGGTGTTTTTGGTGCTGGCAGCCCAATTCGAAAGCCTAACCAGCGCCGCCATTATCGTCGTCACCGTGCCATTCGGGATCGCGGCGGCGATCTATGCATTACTGCTGACCGGAACCACCTTGAACATCTACTCGCAGATAGGCCTTGTCATGATGATCGGGCTGATGGCCAAGAACGGTATCCTGGTCGTCGAGTTCGCCGATCAACTGCGCGACCGGGGCTTATCCGTGCGCGAGGCGATAGAGCGTTCCGCAACCGTGCGGCTGCGACCAATCGCGATGACCATGATCTCGACCATCCTCGGCGGGTTGCCGCTGATCCTAAGCAGTGGCCCCGGCGCCGAGGCGCGCTCGGCGATCGGCTGGGTAGTGTTCGGCGGCCTCGGCATCGCCGCCGTCTTTACGCTGTACCTGACCCCAGTCGCCTATCTCGGCCTCGCCCGTTTTTCAGCCCCCCGGGCGACCGCCGCCGGGACGCTTGAGGAAGAGCTGACCCTAGCCAGCTCGATTCCGGATGCGGCAACATCAAACGCCTCCAGCATAAAAGACAAGACCCTGCCATGATGGCAGAGCCTTTCACCTCAAGACCCGCGCCGCGCACCATCGCGTCGCCGGCGGAACTTAACCCGGCATGGAACCGGTGACTTCCATATCGCCAGCTGTGTTTTATCGCCTTGCGGGCAGGTATTTCACCGCCGGATGCGAACAATTTTCTTTCAATTTCACCGTCAAAAACGATGGGTATTCGGAGCACCAGGATCCGGCTATTTTACTGCAGCGGAAACGGACCGCCTTACACCGGGGAAATATCGAATGACAAAACCCGGGAGCCTAGGGTCCCAGATATCACCTTCGGCACTTGCGCCGCCCGGGTTTGAGATCACTTCCGAAGAGCTTGCTGCTTTGACGCCGGTGGATCTGATCAATCGGTTACGCCGACTGATCGCGATGGAGCCCAACCTGGCCCGACACCAGGGAAATTTAGCGGTCACGCTATCCCTCGACAATTGCTCCGAGGACGCCGCGCAAACGTTGGAGCGGGCCGTTGTCCTGGATGTGGTACTGGCACGCGTGCACCACAATCTGGCCAAAGTGTATTCCGGATTGGGCCGCAGAACCGAGGCCTTGATCTCCCTCACCCGCACGCTCTGCCTCACCCCTGGCGATCCGGATGCGTTGGAAGCGTGGGCAGACGCCCAAACGTCCCGTGGCGATCAGCAGGCCATCCAAGCGGCCTTCCTGCGCGTTATCGCCACCGCGCCGGATCGGGCCGACGCCTGGATCACCCGAGGCCTGGCGCTCGCGGTGTTGGGAAGGCCGGTTGACACCCAGCGCTGTCTGGAGACGGCCGTGCAACTTCGGCCGAATGACCCGACATTTCATTCCAGCGTGATCACCACGCTCGACAACCTGTTGGATCGACCGGCGAGCGAGGGACAAGCTGCCAGACGGCGATGGTGCGAACAACACACGGCGACGCTTTTGCCCGCCATTTTAGCCCATCAAAACGAGCCTGCCCCTGAACGGCGTCTACGCGTCGGCTATGCATCAGCCGATTTTCGCAATCATTCCGCCGTATCGGTCTTTGCACCGGTGGTGTTGGGGCATGACCCGTCACTGATCGAACTGGTGCTGTATTCCAACAGCGCCCTCAAAGACGAGGTGACCGAGAAATTCAAACGGCGGGCCGACCTCTGGCGCGACGTGGCCAATCTCGACGACGTGGCTTTGGCGCAGCTGGTCACCGAGGACCGGATCGACATCCTGGTCGATCTTTCAGGCCATTCCGAAGGCAACCGACTGCTGGTGTTTGGGCGCAAACCGGCACCCGTTCAGGTTACCGCCTGGGGTTATTCGATGGCGACCGGCATGCCGGCAATCGACTATTTCCTAACGGATCCCATCGGTGTTCCCCATTCAGTACGCAACCAGTTCGCCGAGACCTGTGTCGATTTGCCCTGCATGGTGCCGTTTGACCTTCCCAAGCAGCCACCGCCGGTGGTCATACCCCCCAATCAGCGTGGCGACGGCATCACCTTTGGCTCGTTCAATCGTTGGTCAAAGGTATCGCCTGCGACACTCGGGTCTTGGGCCAGGATACTTCAAGCGGTGGACGGTTCGCGTCTGCTGATCAAGGCCGCCACCTTCGACGATGCCCGAATACGCCAGTCGGTTGCCCGAGACTTCTCGGCGCTTGGTATATCTGCCGATCGCCTGGAATTCAGAGGACGGACATCGCGCTATGATCATCTCGCAAGTTATGGCGATATCGACATCGCCCTGGACACGTTTGGCCACGGCGGCGTGACCACCTGGGAGGCGCTGTTCATGGGCGTACCCGTGGTGAGCAAACTTGGCGAAGGTGTATGCAATAGAGTTTCCGCGACTATTCTTCACGTTATTGGCTATACAGACTGGCTGGCGGAAACCGCTACCGGTTATGAGGCATTGGCCATTGACGCCGCGCGGTCCCCGGATCGGTTGGCGGCGCTACGCTCCGGCCTACGCGAGCGGGTTAGCCGAAGCCCCGGTTGCGATGCCACCAGCTATACCCGGCCGGTCGAGGTGGCATATCGGAACATGTGGCGATCCTGGTGTGCCGCTCAAGCGTGACCATTCCGCAAATCAGTTAGCCTCTCCAATCCACCGGGGAATCGGCGAACGAGATATCGATTTCCCAGCGTAACACCTTGGTCGTCGACCTATACGAACGGTTGGATTGGCAGTCACCTTCACTCAAGCAAAGATCTCAGGCGCTCCATCGTTACCTCAAGGACACGGTGGTTGGAGGTGACATGGCCTTTCTCGCGTTAGGGCTGGGTTTCCGCTTGCGACGATCGAGCCATTGTCGGCTATCTCGGCGTTGACGCGATCTCAACCCCGGCCCAACCCTCGACAAGCTTGGCAACCTCGCTGAGATCGCGCTTACCCCCGCCCTGGTGCATGGCAAGCATAAGTATTTGACGGGTCTGCTGGCAAACGAACTGCGGCACCCCCTGCTTTTCCCCTTCCGCCAACGCCAGATCAACATCCTTCATCAGAATTTCCAAAGCCGCGCCGAAGTCGAAGCTGCGGGTCATTACGCTTTGCGGAATGATCTGTTCGATAGCCGAGTTGCGCCCGGTGCCGGCTTGGATGGCTTCCAGCATGATCGCCGGATCGAGCCCGGCCTTCACCCCCATCGCCATCGCCTCGCTCGTGGCTACCAGCGCGGTGGCAAACAGAATGTTGTTGGCGAGCTTGAGCACCTGGGCCAAGCCCGGTTTGTCGCCGCAATACACCAGGGTCTTGCCATAGGCTCTGAGATAGGGCTCGACCTCGTCGTAAACTTTCTTGGGCCCGGATACCATCACCGACAGGGTCCCGGCTCTGGCGCCGGGCGGTCCGCCGCTGATCGGCGCCTCCAGAGTGGCGATCCCCTTGGCCGCCAAAGCCTCCGAGATCTCCGTCGCAAAGGCCGACCCGGTGGTGCCGGCGCTGACGTAGACGCGCATCCTGCCGCCTTCGATCAAGCCGTCCGGTCCCAGCAGCGCCTTACGGATCGCCGCGTTGGACGGCAGAGAGCAGATGACGATCTCAGCTTTGTCTGCCAGATCCTTCGCCGAACTCGCCGAATGCGCCTGGCGCTCCAGCAGCGGCGCCATCGCCACTTCACTGATATCGCGCACCACCAATTTATGACCGGCATCCAGCAACCGACCAGCCATCGGCTGACCCATATTGCCAAGGCCGAGATATCCGAGTGTCGTGGTCATGGCTTTGCCCCCAATGGGTAGATTTAATCGATTATCGAGATCATTAAGGTTTGCCAACCGCGCCCAGAAAAGCAGCGGTATCAAGGGTGCGTTGAGCCTTTTCGACGATCGGATAGTCGACGAAATACCCGTCAATTTGAATCGAAGCGACCCCGGCTTTCTCGGCCTCTGCAAAGGCCGCGACGACCTTGGTCGACCACGCAACGCTTTCAACGCTGGGGGTAAATACGTCGTTACTCACCGAAACTTGATCCGGATGGATGCACATTTTTCCCTGGAAACCCATGCTGCGAACAGTCTCGCAGGACGCTCGAAATGCCTCATGCTCCTTGAGGTGAATAAAAACCGTGTCCACCGGTGGCTCAAGCCGTCCCAACCGCGAAGCCAAAACCATTTCCGAGCGAATGGGCAGCAGTTCCGCCTCTCCCAAGGACCAGTCCATAGCGAGATCCCGGGTATAGTCTCCGGCCCCGAAGGCAAAGCGGCGCACCCGCGTGCCGGCCCTGACGAGATCGCGAATAGCGGCGACACCCCTCGCGGTTTCAATGATCGGCATGAGGTCGATGCTACCCGGCGCCACCCCCCGCTCGCGCTCAAGGTTAATCAGCAGCCAGTCGACGGATTTCAAATCCTCGACGCTCTCTAACTTTGGCAGCACGATGCCATCCAAGTCACCGGAGACGATGGCTTGGATATCGCCGTAGCAGTATTCGGTGTCATAGGCGTTCACCCGCACGAAGCCGGCGCAGTTTCGCGGTCGGGCCAGGGCTTGGCAAACTACCTCTCGTGTCGCGACCTTCGCGGCGATGGCCACGGCGTCCTCCAGATCGAGGATCACCGCATCGGCGCTAAGCCCGAACGCTTTTTCGACCCGCCGTTGGTGGTTGCCGGGAGCAAACAGATAGGTCCGGTTCGCATAACGTCTCATATCACACCGTCTTGGTTGAGTTTCCGTCGTTGCACGGCAGTGAGGCCCAGCTCTTCACCATAGATTGTGTCATTTGCCTCGCCGAGCGCCGGCCCCAGGGTCGCCACCTCGCCCGGGGTAAGCGACAGTTTAGGAAACACCGCCGGAACCGTGATGTCACCAACCCCCGGAACCTCCACGGTCGTCATGCTCTCACGCGCCTTGAAATGGGGATCGGCGAAGATATCGGCGATGGAGTTGACAGCGCCGGCGGGCACGCCGTTTTCGGTACAAAGTTCGATCATCGCGGCGCGCGGCATCGATGTTGTCCACGCCTCGACCTCCGCCAAAACCGTATCCCGACTGGCCAGACGAACTTTTTGATCACCAAACTTCTCGAGCAAGTCGGGGCGTTGCATGGCGATGCTCAACCGCTCGAACATCTTGTCGGTAGTGCAGGCGATGGCGAGAAATTTGCCGTCACCGGTCGGGAAATGTCCGTGCGGGCAGGCGTTCACCGTCCCCGAGCCTTCCGGCTCACGCACAAAACCGTCCACTGCATAGCGCGGGGCAAGTTCATCAAGAGCGCGGAAAACGCTTTCATACAACGAGCAATCGATAACCTGGCCCTGTCCCGTGGCGTCGCGATGCCGGAGCGCCATCATTATCCCGATGCAGCCGTTCATACCGGTCATATAGTCGCCGAGCGACGTCGAGCCCGGCGTCACCGGTGTTTCGCCGGGATTGCCCGAGAGATAGGTAAGACCACCATAGGCATGGGCGATCCGCGCGAATCCGGGGCGATCCTTATACGGACCGGTCTGCCCATATCCCGACACCCGCAGCAATATCAGACCAGGGTTAATCGCGCTCAACTCATCCCACCCAAGGCCCCATTTCTCTAATGTGCCTGGCCGAAAGTTCTCGCAAACCACATCGGCGTCCGTGACCAGACGCTTGAGCAGTTCAGCGCCTTCGGGTTTGCCGAGATTTAAGGTGATTGACCGTTTGTTCCGCGCCTCGGTCAACCAGGCGAGGGACTGGTTCGGCGCCGCGGTTCGCGTCCCATAGCGGCGCCACGGGTCGCCGCCATTGGGATGCTCGACCTTGATAACCTCGGCGCCGAACTCCCCCATGATCGAAGCGGCGTGGGGTGCGGCAATAAAGCAGGCAATGTCGAGGACACGGACCCCTGTCAGCGGTTTTTGCGGGCCAGTCATCGGGCCTGACGGCGCCGGGCGAACAGCGGCTTTAATCTTGAATTCATGAGTTGCCTCGCGGTTCGTTCGGCGAAAGTCCCGTCAGTCCCACCGACGCAAGACCAACATTAACTTCGCCACCAATATGCGTAGGCCCAAACTATAATCTTGGCAGGGCCCTGTAAATTGACCGAACGCTCGGATCAAGCTGGCGATAACAAACAGCGGTCACCGACGATCCATTGCCTCTCCCCGCCGCTCTTCTATCATGCCCCGGTCCTTATCCAGCCTACAGGTTGAACGCATTGGCACGGAGCATGACATGGCCTACGATATTCTGATTAAGAATGGATCCCTGGTTGATGGTACCGGCGCGTCGGCTTTCCACGGTAATATAGCGATAGTCGACGGCAAGATCGTCGGGGTTGGCGACGTCGATGGCCTGGCCGATAAGGTGATCGATGCCAGTGACTGCGTGGTTTCTCCCGGCTTCATAGATCCGCATACCCATTATGATGCTCAGATCTGTTGGGACGGCGCGGTTACCCCCTCGTCCTGGCACGGCGTGACGAGCGTAGTGATGGGCAATTGTGGCGTCGGTCTTGCCCCGTGCAAGCCAGAAGCGCGAGAGATCGCGATGCATGACCTGGTGAATGTCGAATCCATTCCCTACGAGGTTCTAAACCAGGGCATCACCTGGGACTGGGAGAGCTTCCCCGAATATATGGACGCCGCCGAGCGTCGAAATCCCTCGCTAAACCTTGCGTTCCTGGCCCCGCTCACACCGTTTCGCCACTACGTCATGGGCGAGGAATCCATGGAACGGGCGGCGACGCCTGAGGAAACCCAGGGCATCAAATCGCTGCTTGGCGAGGCGATGGACGCCGGTGCGTTCGGGATCTCCAGCACCACGCTGAACCAGCATCTAGGGTTCAATGGCCGCCCGCTTGCCTGTCGCATGGCCAGCAACGACGAGCTGAAATCCTATGCGAATGTTCTGAAGGAAAAGGACAAGGGAGCGATCGAGATCGCCCTGACCCGTCAGATCGCGGTGCTCGACGATGATCAATACGATACCCTGGACATGTTGCTGGCGGAAAGCGGCAGACCGGTCACCTTCATCGCCATGTTCGACCGTGATGACATACCGGAAGCGGTGCGGGACACATTGCGCAAGGCGGCTCCGTTGATCGAGCGCGGCGCCCGACCGCAAACCTCGCCACTGCCGCTGACCCGCGAGGTCAATATGCGCAGCCCGTTCTCCTTCGCCTCCTTTCCGTCGTGGAACCGGGTGTTCCAGGACAAATCAAAAGAGGCCCAAGCAGCAGTCTATGCCGACACCGCATTCCGCGATCAATTCCGAGAGGAGCTGAAGAAGCCGCTCAGTTTCGGCAATTGGGAACGGGTCACCCTGCACGAGGTGTTCAACCCCGAGCTGAAACAATACGAGGGCAGGACCGTCGCGGAAATCGCCCGCGCCCAAGGCAAGGATGGTGTGGATGCCTTTCTCGACCTAACTCTGGCCGATGATCTACGGCTCGAATATACCATGGCGACCTTCAACAACCGCACCGACCGGATGGTTGAGATCCTGAACAATCGGGACATGCTTCTGGGATTAGGCGATGGCGGTGCCCATGTCGATATGCTCTGTGATTCAGGTTACCCGACCTACCTATTGGGCACCTGGGTACGTGAACAAGGCGCCCTTTCGCTGGAAGAGGGCGTACGACGATTGACCACCGATCCGGCCGATTTTTTCGGCATCAAGGACCGCGGTCGTCTGCAAACTGGTCTGGCGGCGGACATCACTATTTTCGACCCCGCCACGATCGGCTCATCCAATCGCGGCGAGCGGCGTTTCGATCTACCCGGAGGCGGCAAGCGCATGGTCATGCCATCGCGGGGCGTGGAATGCGCAATCGTCAATGGCGCGATCACCTATGCCGACGGCATGCTTTCAGGCGCTCAGGCCGGAATGGTGTTGCGGTCCTAGTGGATTGAGCGCAACGGATCGAACGCGATCAGCCGACTAGGGCGCTAGAAGTTGTCATCGCATTGTCGTAAACCGGTCAGCGACGGGATTTATCACGACCGGGGCGAATAACACTATGGCTTATGAGAAAATTGCAGTCACCGGCGGCGCGGGCCTGCTCGGCTCTCACGTCATGCGCCGTCTCGCCGGGAAGGCCCGCCTGACAAGCATCGACAGAAAGCCGCCAATCGAAGGTAACGCCGCTCTCGGTAACCATATCGACGCCTCGATCACCGATTTCGAGGCAATGAAGGCGGCCTTTCGAGGCCAAGACGCGGTAATCCATCTGGCCGCGATCCCGAACCCGCGCGAGGCCACGGCAGAACTCACCTTCAGCAACAATGTCCACGGCGCCTGGACGGTATTCGAAGCTGCCGTCGAGGCCGGCGTGAAACGCGTCGTCGTCGCCTCCAGCGACTCGGTATTCGGCTTATCCTACAACCCGCCAGACTGGCCACCGCAATATCTACCAGTGAACGAGGCACATCCGATCCGACCAACCGAGGTTTATTCCCTATCGAAGAAGGTGACCGAGGCCATCGCCGAAAGCTATGCCGCCCGCAAAGCCTTGGAGGTCACGGCGATCCGCCCCAGCCACATCCTTTTTCCACGCGGCTATGGAGAGATCGAGGCTCGAGGCGCCGATCCACAGAATTATCATTTCTGGGCCTGGGTCGATCCCGAGGACGTGGCCCAAAGCTTCGATCTGGCGATTAACACCAGCCGCTACGACGGCTTCGAGATTTTCACCATCACCGCCGCCGAGGGGCTCAATCTTCGCCCGACCCTGCAGATGGCGGCGGAGCGTTGGGGCAAGCTGCCGACGCTCCAGCGCCCCGAGGTATACGAGAAACTAGCCACCGCCTCGGTACTCGACATCACCAAGGCCCGCGAGAAACTTGGATATGAACCGGTGGTCGACCGCGCTGCGCTAACCGAGAAAGCCCGGCCCCCTATCCAATCATAAAGTCAAAAAGCCGATCCTGCCCGCCTAGGAGAACCCATCCATGAGTGCCTCTTCACTGCTGCTCTCACCGTTGAACATTCGGGGTGTCACCTTCCCCAACCGGGTAGTTTTGTCGCCACTATGCATGTATTCAGCCAATTGCGGTGTTGCGACGGATTGGCAATTCGCTCATCTGAGCACCTTTGCCCGCGGCGGTGTCGGGCTGGTCTTCGCCGAGGCGACCGCGGTTGAGCCGCGCGGCCGGATCACCCCACGCTGCCTGGGCATCTGGACTGATGAGCAGGCCGAGGCGTTAAAGCCGGTGACCCGGTTCATCAAGTCAATGGGATCGGTTCCAGGCCTGCAAATCGCCCATGCCGGACGCAAGGCCTCGGCCAGCCCGCCCTGGGATGGCGGCAAGCCGCTGCCGGTCGGCGATACAAGTTGGGGCGACCCGGCCTGGAGCATCGTTGGTCCCTCGGCGGTGCCGCTGGCGGACGGTTGGCAGACACCGCATGCGCTGAGCGAAGCGGAGATCGCCGACCTGGTGACTACTTTTGCCGACAGCGCCCGCCGCGCCGTGACCGCCGGATTCAAAGCGCTGGAGATCCACGGAGCCCACGGCTACCTGATCCACAGTTTTCTCTCCCCCCTGAGCAATCAGCGCAATGACGCCTATGGCGGAGATCTGCAAGGCCGGATGCGCTTCGCTCTTGAGGTCACCGAAGCCGTGCGCGCCGCTTGGCCGCCGGACCTGCCGTTGTTCTTCCGTCTCTCGGCGGTCGACGGTAAGGGCTGGGAGATCGAGGAATCCGTGACGCTGTCTCGTGAACTGAAGGCGCGCGGCGTTGATGTTATCGATTGTTCGGCCGGCGGCATCACCGGCGCGCCGGCTTTCCGGGTCAAGGACGACGGCACCCCAGCCGCCTCGGGTGACCGCCCGCTCGGCTTCCAGGTCCCCTACGCCGAACAAATCCGGCGCGAGGCGGAGGTGAAAACCATGGCGGTCGGGCGCATTGTCGGTGCCCAGCAAGCCGAGGATATTCTGATCGCCGGGAGAGCCGACCTGATCGCGATCGGTCGCGAGCTCATGTACAATCCATTCTGGACCTTGCACGCGGCAGAAACTCTGGAAGCCGACGAAGCGCAGGCCAACTGGCCGGAGCAATATCGCTGGTCGATCGTTCGGCGCGCCGATCTCAACCAGCAATCCCGCCCGTAGCGCCGCCGGTTGCGGAAAGTTTCGCCGCTCCTTCTGGCTGCCAACCGACGCCGATACAGACAATGTAGCCGCGAACCAAAAGGATGCCTCGCTCACGATCGCCAAACTGGCGGCGGCTACATCACCACCAAAACGGATCACCGTGAAGACGGCGTGATACCTGCCGGCCAAGTAGGGGTTGCCGGAGCTTCCTCTCGGGTAAGCTTGGCGCTCGCCGCCGCCATCACAGACGCAATGGACAAGGCGTTTGGCCGACCGCGCTTGATATAAACGCCGCGCTCTGCCTGAATTCTCCCGATGGTGCCAGCAGCACGGGAGTCCCTTGAAATGATCGACCTGACCGAACATCAAAAAAGCCTCAAGGCCGAGTTTATCGAAAACCGTGGCTATTGGTTTCCGTTCTGGCAACAAGTTCTGGAGATGAGCCCGGATTTCTTCGAGGCCTATTGCAATTTTTCCTCGGTGCCCTGGAAAACCGGCCCGTTGGAGCCCAAGGTTAAGGAGATGATTTATGTCGCGATGGATATCGCGACCACGCATCTCTACCTGTCGGGCACCCGTATCCATATGGCCAACGCGCTCAAGCATGGCGCGACCAAGGAAGAGTTGATGGAGGTCCTACAAATCGTCAGCGTGTTGGGCATCCATTCGATGACCGAAGGTTTGCCAATCCTTATCGACGAGCTCGGCAAGGCGGATATGACCGGAGACCTGGAGGCCCTTGAACTCGACGAGAGCACCTTGGCCTACAAGCAGGAATTCATCGACAATCGCGGCTATTGGATGCCGATCTGGGAATCGCTGCTGAAACTCTCGCCGGACTTCTTCAAGGCCTATCTCGACTTGTCATCAGTGCCTTGGAAAACCGGCGTGTTGGCGCCGAAGATCAAGGAATTTATCTATATCGCCATCGACATCTCGACCACGCATCTGTTCCTCGCCGGCACCCGGATTCATATTCGCAATGCGCTTGGCTATGGGGCAACCAAGGAGGAGATCATGGAAGTGATTGCCCTGGTCTCGGTCTGCGGCATCCACTCGACCACCGAGGGTGTACCGATCCTGGTGCAGGAATTGGAGCGCTTTGCAAAAGCTGCGGAATAAACGCCGCACCGGTCACTTCATGACCAACGACGGCAGCCAGACCGCGAGTCCCGGAAAAGCCAGCACCAATCCGACGACCATCGCTTGCACCATCACGAGGGGCACCACACCACGGTAGGTGTCGGCCAGCGTGACTTCGGGCGGGGCGGCGCCCTTGGCGAAAAACAGCGAAAATCCGAAGGGCGGAGTCATGAACGAACTCTGTAGGACCAGGGCGATTTGCACCGCCAGCCATATTGGCACCAGGTTCTTCGCG
>Ga0209501_10000426_pt1 | contig 51022 bp, 47 predicted proteins | sample ArcticOcean_MG_C_4_FD_187434 | JGI IMG/M metagenome (GOLD analysis project Ga0209501, IMG submission 187434) | Marine microbial communities from western Arctic Ocean - ArcticOcean_MG_CB4_134 (SPAdes) (version 2) | ecosystem: Environmental > Aquatic > Marine > Oceanic | place: Arctic Ocean...
CGGGGATTCAAATACGTTTGGCATGGGGCTAAACGATAGCGATATCTACACAGAATTAATGAACAAAGCGGGTATTCCGACGGCAAATTTGGCCGGTTTGAGCAACAACTCGCAGAGAAATTTGCGAGTTCTCAGGCGATTGAAAGCCATGGGGTATCAGCCCAAAGCCGCAATGATAGCCTTGACCATGAATTTCACGCCAACGCCGACCGTCGTCGAGGACCTGGTGATAAACGATGCAGCCTTATTGCCTGCTGCTCAACTGGGAAAGAAGCTGTCCAACCTGATGGGAGTGAAGATACCCCCCTTTCTACAAGTTAAAATAATTCTGTTGCGCAATGTGGCCACGTACGGATTTGTAAAAACGCATCTCGTGTCTATTCCCACGGTAAGGGACTACCTGCGCGACCAAGGCTTAGTGCAGGATATTGATTTACTCCCGATGGGCCCAGCCTGGTTGACAGATGTCTCGCGCTTGAGTGATGTGGAAGTTGCGGCTGCAGCTTTGGCGGATACGATGGTTAACATGCGGGAGGTGCTCGGACCGATTCCATTCGGTGTCATTCTGTTGCCCAATCTACAACATCTTTACCCGGTACGGTTTAAGAAATATCTGACCCATATGGGCATGTCACCGATGACCCGGGATGCGGCTCAACCCTACGTGGCGATTAGGAGCGCTCTGGAAGCGCGACATATACCTGTTGTGGAGGTCTTAGATGCGTTGCGGGCGACGGGTGATCCTCAATTAGTTTTTTATAACGATGCGCATTTCAACGCCAAGGGTCATAAAGTCATTGCCAAGGCTGTCGGTGACTGGGTTGGCACCAGATGATCACCGCAATCCCCCCATTTTCCATTGATAGTCTGGGGTTTGCGGCATTAGCGACCGGTTCGGTGTTGGTTGCTTGGTCTCCGTGGCGGGATAGGTTCGTCGCTTGGTTGGTTTTTTCGAGCTTAGTTTTTCTCGCGACGTGGCTTGATCTCCAATCCGCAGGGTTCTTTGTGGCATTCTTGGTACCTCCATACTTTGTAGTATGCTGGTCACGGAACAGTAAGAGCCTCAGCGGTCACTGGCCGCTGGCGATGATCATAGTTTGGCAGGTTGCTGTATTTGTTACGGTGAAGGGTTACGCCGGACTTGAGGGTTTGCAGTTTTGGAACCAACCGATAGTGACAGTTGGCCTATCCTATATTTTATTTCGCCAACTACATCTCGTGATCGAGGCCGCTAACCACGGGGCTTTGCCTTTGACCTTTCCACGGTATATTGCCTACACCTTGTCCTTTTGGACGATTTTGGCTGGCCCTATTCAACGTTATCCTGATTTTTGCGAGGGTATGGAGACAATTGGGCGGCCAAATTTGGATGTCGTTCTAGCGGCCCTGCATCGGGGACTCAACGGCGCCTTCAAGGCATTCTTGATTGCGCCGCTATTTTTTCAGCCGAAAAATGTCGTGTCGCTAATTGAACCGGGCGTAGCATGGATAGATGGGGCTGTGGTCCTATATGCCTTTCCCGTATACGTTTATCTAAATTTTTCCGGGTATACAGATCTCGTTATTGCTGTGGCGGAACTATGCGGCATGCGCACGATGCCTGAGAATTTCAATCGACCCTATTTGGCGCGAAACATCCAGGACTTTTGGGGGCGCTGGCATTTATCGTTCTGTCACTGGATGCGAGATTACGTATTCATGCCGCTGAATTTAGCAGTGCACCGAAATTTGCCGGTGTCAATCCAGGGGCTTGGCCTGGGGCTTTCTGTCCTTGGGACGTTCGTGTTGGTCGGCGCCTGGCACGGAACTACGGTTGAGTTTCTTATTTTTGGCGTTTTGCACGGCGCTGCGGTCATAGTCGTTTCTGTTACAGGCGAAGGTCTGAAACGTATATTAGGGCGGCAGGGCAAAAAACGTTTGTTAAGTCATCCTATTTGGATTGCTGCAGCATGGGTCACAACTTTCCACTTTTTGTGCTTTACCATTCTTTTGATAAATAACGAAGCTAAAGAAATTTGGCTGGTCATTGGAACGCTCGCTAGTTAGGAAAATTTTTAAATAAATCGGTTAACTTTTCAGGCCAGATTCCGAGCGCCATTAGATCAAAGGCATCGGTTTTCGTCGTAGCCCAGAGAGTGCGTTACCTGTGATGGCAAAAAGTAACACGCTTCCGCCAAGCAAGGTGTATCCTCCAATTGTCTCGCCCAGAAAAAGCCAGACCCAGAAAGGCCCGAAAACTACTTCAATCATGGAAAGCAGAGCCAGTTCCGATTCAAAAATAAAATATTATAGAAACTGATTAAATTTGCACGAAGTAAAAACTCCGCCTACCGGGATAGGGTGACCTAATAGGCCCGGTCGATGCAAAAATCAATAGCATCTATCAACGCTTGTTTTTCTGGCCCATCGTCGAAAATACCCATTGCATCCCTAGCAATCGCGCCATAGTGGTGTGCCCGCTTTATAGCATCTTCAAGTGCGCCGTGTTTGCCCATCAGCTGAATTGCATATGCGAGGTCAGTCTCGGTTTGTTCCAAATCTTCAAGCGCCCGTTTCCAGAATGTGCGTTCCTCATCGTCACCCCGTCTAAAAGCTAATATCACGGGAAGAGTAATTTTACCGTCTCTAAAATCGTCACCTATCGATTTCCCCAAAGTTGCTTGTTTGGCAGAGTAGTCGAGTGTGTCGTCAATTAATTGGAACGTAATTCCTAAATTCATGCCATATGTTTCTAAAGCGTCTTCTTCCACTTTGGGCCTATCCGCCACAAGTGCGCCTATACGGCAAGCCGCCGAAAATAATTGCGCTGTTTTAGATCGGATAACTTCCATATACGCGGTCTCACCGGTTTCTGTATTGTTAGAGGTTGTAAGTTGCTGAACTTCACCCTCAGCAATCACTGATGATGCGCTAGAAAGAACCCGTAAAACATCAAGGGAACCGTCATCAACCATCAACTCAAATGCCCGGCTGAATAGAAAATCACCAACCAGTACACTCGCTTGATTACCCCATACAACATTTGCTGAGGCCAAACCCCTTCGGAGGTCGCTCTCGTCAACAACGTCGTCATGGAGTAGCGTAGCTGTGTGAATAAATTCGACACAAGCTGCGAGAGCGATATGCCGCTTGCCGCGGTAACCGCATAGTCGGGCCGCCGTAAGTGTCATCATAGGTCGTATCCTTTTTCCTCCGGCAGCAACGATGTGACCCGCAATTTGTGGAATTAAGTTTACCGAACTATTCATGCACCTGACGATTAACTCATTGACGTTTAGAAGGTCTTTGTTTGTTAGGTTGACCATGAGGTCTAGCGACGGGCTTTGATTTTTTCCGCTCTCAAGGTTGACAACAATTCCCACAGGAATTTTTCCTTTTCAAGAGTATCTACACTAGCTTGATGTTATCGTATTGCTCATTGAGCATATGGGGAGAACTCTCAATTGGTCAAGCTAGTCTTGTTATTGGTTTATAAATGTTGGCGTTACAAGGGCGCTTATAAATAAATAAAATTGTATAAGTTTTTTTCTAGCCCAGACATTAAAAAAAGAACTAGATTGATTTTATTGAACTTATAATTGAACTTATATATGACATCAGCCTTTGCTTGATGCAGGATCTATATCAATCCTTGTTGAGTCATAGTGATTAAAAAGAACTTACTTTTCTCACAAGGTGTAGGTGGGAAAGGAGAGGCTGCTGGATGACGTTTGGATTATTGAGCCAAGATAGTTTTTTAAACGGACGGGTTACGTTGTTTCAGCCAGAAAGAGGGTATCGAGCGGCTATTGATCCTGTCTTTTTAGCAGCGTGTATTCCGGCTTGTCCCGGTGAAAAAGTTTTAGAAATAGGAAGTGGGACGGGTGCTGCTTCCCTTTGTCTTGCGGTTCGTGTACCGAAAGTTGAAGTAATAGGACTGGAGTTGCAATTAGATTTGGTTGATTTGGCAACTAAAAGTGTTGAACTAAACACCCTTAGTCACACTGTTTCCTTTCTCCAAGGTGATCTCTTGTCTCCTCCGAAATGTATTGGTGCATTTCTTTTTGATCATGTTATGGCAAATCCGCCTCATCTTAATAGACAAAACGTAATTTCGTCGCCTAATCTACAAAAAGAAATTGCATATGTTGAAGGAGAAGCTGCGCTTACGGACTGGATAAAATTTGCACTGCAGAACGTTCGGGTCGGTGGAACAGTTACTTTCTTGCATCGTTACGATCGTCGAGATGAAGTCGTTTCGGGCTTGGAGGAAAGTGCTGGGGGGATTATAATATTTCCTCTTTGGCCAAGGATCTGGGGTAACGGGGCAAAAAGGGTCCTTATTCAGGGAAGAAAAGGTATAGAAGGAATAACAAAATTAGCTACTGGGATTGTTCTATACGACGATAAAGAAAAATATTCTACTGAAGCCACCAAAATTTTGCGAGAAGCTGACAGGCTAATATTATAGACATCTTGTTAACTGGGTCCTTAGGAGCTTAACTGACTACGATGATAAGAGAATATCTTGAAAAATTAAGAGTTCCAGGATTTCGCAATCCCAAACCGGTGGTTGCGGTGTTAAGACTTTCTGGGGTCATTGGACAAATTGGAAATCCAATTCGTCAAGGTCTAACAGCAGTAGATCTTATGCGTTCTATTGAACGCGCTTTCTCCTTACCTAAGCTTAAGGCTGTAGCTCTCCAAGTGAATTCGCCAGGTGGTAGTCCAGTACAGTCTTCTTTAATATTCAAAAGAATTCGTGCTATGGCGGAGGAGAAAGAAATTCCTGTATTTGCGTTTGCGGAAGATGTTGCCGCTTCTGGTGGCTATATGTTGGCCTGTGCTGCAGATGAAATATACGCTGATGAATCTTCGGTTGTAGGATCCATCGGAGTTATTTCATCGGGCTTTGGCTTCGTTGAACTGCTTGAAAAATTAGGTGTGGAAAGGCGAGTTTATACAGAAGGTAAAAATAAAAGCATGCTAGATCCATTCCAAAAGGAAAATCCACAAGATGTTAAACGGCTGAAGGAACTTCAAGGAGATATCTACACAACATTTACCAATATTGTAAAATCTCGAAGGGGTGACAAGCTTAAGAAGCCATACAGTAAGCTTTTTACCGGCGAATTCTGGACGGGTCGTAAATCTCTGGAACTTGGGCTTATAGATGGGATAGGAGAGCTAACGAGCGTTATGCAAGAACGCTACGGTGAGCGGGTAAAATTTTGTCCCGTGTCCGAATCCAAATCATGGCTTAAACAGAAGTTTACCATGTGGTTGCCTCAAGGTCCGAACGTGGGTAGTTGGGCTGGTGAACTAATTAGTGCAGCTGAAGAGCGGGCTCTTTGGGGTCGTTTTGGTTTATAAACAGGGCGGATCCGTTTGACCTGTTCAATGAAACAGCGTTAGAGCACATTATGCTTGGTTTCAGCTTACCCAAAATACTCGTCCTCGCAGCGATTGTCGCGTTAGTATGGTACGGGTTTAAAATATTTGGTCGTGGGCGAGAGCTGGAAAAATCAATAAAGAAAGGTGATATTTCTGGTGGGAATGAGAAGCAAAATGTGGACTTGGAGGAGTGCCCAATATGTAGAGCTTACGTTGATGCAGGAGCTTCATCCTGTGGCAAGAACGGCTGCCCCTTGCCACTTGGTTAATACATCACCCGTTGCTGATTTAATATTTGTTCAAATTTCAATTTATTGGTTAGGGGCGATATATCTCTCCGTAGTAAATCTTAAGACTTCTTTCGGAAACGTTTAGAATACTTAGCTAGAATAATTTGGGATTTCCTCCTCGATTTATTGTTTACTAATCTGATAATAAGTGAGTGTGGGTTAGGTCCGTAGATACTAATTTAAATTCGTGTTTCATGATTTGTGCCTCCTTGTAGTTAAATCGCAGCAGAAAATAGTGCTTAAGGCAGCGGGAAGAATTTTAGCTACTTGACCGAGGCTTTATGCCCAAGTATCTATCCCTTCAATTTTTCGGTTCACGCTGGATTTGATGATGGGGAATGACCCCCAAAACGGCCAGGATTTTCAATCCCTGATTTTGAGACTGCAGTCCTATTGGGCAGACTACGGCTGCGTCCTTTTGCAGCCATATGACATGGAAATGGGAGCAGGAACGTTTCATCCAGCGACGACGTTGAAGGCACTGGGACCCGAGGCTTGGCAAGCCGCCTATGTGCAACCATCCAGACGACCGTCAGATGGTCGTTATGGTGAAAACCCTAATCGGCTGCAGCATTATTATCAGTTCCAGGTTATACTGAAGCCTTCCCCCATTGAGGCACAGGAGTTATATCTTGAAAGTCTCTATAATCTAGGAATAGATCAAACCCTTCATGACATCAGATTTGTAGAAGATGACTGGGAAAGTCCAACCTTGGGCGCTTGGGGGCTTGGATGGGAGGTATGGTGCGATGGTATGGAGATCAGCCAATTCACCTATTTCCAGCAAGTAGGTGGGATTGACTGTAATCCAGTATCTGTAGAACTTACCTATGGTTTAGAACGGCTAGCTATGTACGTTCAAGGTGTCGATAATGTCTACCAGTTAGATTGGAATGGCATGGGCGTTAAGTACGGAGATATTTTCCTGCAGGCAGAGAAAGAGTTTTCTCTCCACAATTTCGAACACGCCAATACTGATATGCATGTTGGCCATTTTGAAGATGCCGAGAGGGAATGTGCATTTCTCCTAGATAAAAGATTGCCGCTGCCAGCTTATGACCAGTGCATTAAGGCATCCCATCATTTTAATTTATTGGATGCTCGGGGTGTCATTAGTGTGACTGAGCGTCAAGCCTATATCGCACGAGTCAGAGCTTTGGCTAAAGGGTGTTGTGAAAGTTGGTTGGAGAGTAGCGGATTGTTTGATGCCCGAGCTTCTACTTGAAATTTTATCAGAGGAAATTCCTGCTCGCATGCAGGGAAACGCTGCTGACAATCTAAAACGGATAGTTGCGGAAAGTCTTAACGATATTGGTTTGGAGTTTATCTCCGCTAATTCATACGTAACGCCGAGGCGGCTCGCTGTGGTTGTGGATGGTCTGCCAAATAACACGCCTGAAGTTTCTGAAGAACGCAGAGGTCCCCGTGTGGATGCACCCAAAAAAGCGATTGATGGGTTTGTAGGCGGGCTTGGGTTAACTCTTAATGATCTGGAAAAAAGGAAGACCGAGAAAGGTGAGTTTTATTTTGCCGTACTCTCAAAGACGGGCCAAAAAACGGTAGTTTTGCTAAAGGGATTATTGGAAGAAGCGATTTCCAAGGTACCTTGGCCAAAAAGTATGCGCTGGGCCGGTAATACTGAACGGTGGGTCCGACCTATACATTCATTAATTTGCATATTTGACGGTAACGTTATTCCGGTAAGTTACGGGTCTTGTACGGCTGATCGGAAGACATCAGCTCACCGTTTCTTGACAAATGCCCTTGTAGAAGTGGCGGATTTTGCCGATTACAAAAAGACCCTAGAAACTGGCTATGTGCTGATTGACCCAAATGACCGCAGATCCAAAATTTTGGGCGAAATCGAAACTTTGGCGACTAAAGAGGAACTAACGCTCTTAGAAGATAAGGCTCTTTTAGATGAGGTCGTTGGTCTGGTCGAGTGGCCAGTCGCTCTAATGGGGCATATGGATGAAGCGTTTTTGGAGATACCCCAGGAAGTGCTCACCACCACCATGCGGAAGAACCAAAAATATTTTTCTCTTATCGCTCTAGATGGCACATTAGCTCCCAGATTTATTATGATCGTCAACAAGGAAACACCTGATCAAGGTGCGTCAATAATAGCCGGAAACGAGAGAGTCTTACGTTCGCGCTTAGCTGATGCCAAGTTTTTTTGGGATCAAGACCGGCAATCGAGTTTAGAAAGCCGCCTTAATCGTCTCGAAGCCATTACCTTCCATGCCAAACTTGGAACACTGGCCGAAAAAGTGGCCCGGGTTGGCAAACTTGCTATCCCGATAGCTGATGTTGTTGGCGCGAATAAACAGTTAGTTGGCCGTGCGGCACAATTAGCAAAGGCTGATCTAGTAACAGCAATAGTAGGTGAATTTCCTGAAGTGCAAGGGGTAATGGGCCGGTATTACGCGCTAAACGATGGTGAGGCCAAAGAAGTTGCTCAAGCCATTGAGGAGCATTATGCGCCGGTTGGTCCTTCTGACTTCTGTCCAATGGCGCCTGTTAGCGTAACCCTTGCCCTAGCAGATAAGATTGACACGCTAGTCGGCTTCTGGGCGATCGACGAAAAACCAACCGGCTCTAAAGACCCTTATGCTCTCCGAAGAGCGGCATTAGGCATTATTAGGCTTATCGTGGAGAACAGTCACCGTTTAAATCTTATGGATGCGTTTTCTCATGCATGGAAAATCGCCGGTTACCTTGGCAATCAGCAAAGCGCCTTAGAAGGTCTCCTACAATTTTTTTATGACCGATTGAGGGTCTATCTCCGTGGAAAAGGTGTTCGCCACGATCTAATATCTTCAATATTCAGTAATGGTATTGAAGATGACCTTGTTCGATTTTTGGCACGAGTGGACGTTTTGGAAACATTTCTGAAAACTGATGATGGTGTAAATTTATTGGCAGCCTATAAACGTGCAGTCAACATTTTGCGTATTGAGGAGAAAAAAGACAAAAAAACATACGATTATTCTGAAGGCCTCGATCACAAATTGCTTACCGAAAAAAATGAAATCTCGTTAGCTAAAACCTTAATTGAAATCCTACCTACCGTAAAAAGTGCTTTGGCTGTTGAAAATTATTCTGGTGCAATGGGGTTATTAGCTTCCACGCGTGACTTGATTGATTCCTTTTTTAATACCGTTACAGTCAATTGTGGCGACCCTTTGGTGAGAAAGAATAGATTGATGATACTGAGCCTGATTAGAGCATCCTTTGACCAAATCGCTGACTTTTCTGAAATTGAAGGAGGTGAACGTTGAGTAAACTTGTTTACGCCTTTGGCGGGGCATCCGTTGAGGGAAATGCTGATATGCTTAACCTGCTGGGCGGCAAGGGCGCAAATCTGGCTGAAATGTCGTCCATAGGTTTACCAGTTCCGCCTGGCTTCACCATTACCACTCAAGTTTGCAATCAATATACACAAAATAATAAGTCTTTGCCGGAAGGTTTGAAGAATGAAGTGGTCTCAGCTTTGACTAAAGTTGAGGAAATAATAGGAAAGAGATTTGGGAGACCGGAGAACCCTCTTTTGGTAAGTGTGCGTTCTGGTGCCCGAGCCTCTATGCCGGGGATGATGGATACGGTACTTAATTTGGGCCTTAACGACGAAACAGTGGAAGGCCTGGCCACTGTTAGTGGCGACGAGAGATTTGCATACGATACCTATCGTCGTTTCATTCAGATGTTCGGGGATGTGGTGCTAGGTGTAGAACACTACAATTTTGAAGACATCCTCGCCGACTATAAAGATGATCGAAGTCTCGTACTTGACACAGATTTAGGTTCAGCTGATTGGCAAACGATCGTTACTGTTTATTTAGAAAAAGTAGAGGATCTAATTGGCAAGCCATTCCCGCAGGACCCTTATGATCAGCTTTGGGGTGCAATTGCGGCAGTATTTGCGAGTTGGACGAACGAACGTGCTAAAGTCTACCGAAAACTCCACTATATTCCGGAGGAGTGGGGTACAGCAGTGAACGTACAGTCTATGGTATTTGGCAACATGGGTGATACATCGGCTACCGGCGTTTGTTTTACCAGAAACCCATCCACCGGTGAAAATGTGTTTTATGGTGAGTTCCTTGTAAATGCCCAAGGGGAAGATGTTGTCGCCGGAATTCGCACTCCGCAGCCGCTGACCATCGCAGAAAAGAAGAGGAACCAATCTTCATTGCCTGCTATGGAAGAGGTAATGCCATCAATCTATAACGAAATTTGTAATATTCGAAAGCAACTCGAAACCCATTACAAAGATATGCAGGATATAGAGTTTACAGTTCAGCAAGGTAAATTGTGGATGTTACAGACACGCAGTGGCAAGCGTACTGCTGCGGCAGCACTTAAGATTGCAGTTGATATGACGAACGCAGGTTTGATCTCAAAGGAAGAGGCCATTTGTCGTGTTGATCCACTAGCATTAGATCAATTGCTGCATCCGACTCTTGATCCTAACGCCTCTCGACATGTTTTGGGGAAGGGATTACCTGCCTCGCCGGGGGCTGCAAGTGGAAAAGTCTGTTTCTCATCTTTAGAAGCCGAGGCAATAGCTGCCAAGGGTGGCAAGGTGATACTTGTTCGCATTGAAACAAGTCCAGAAGATATAGGAGGCATGCACGCTGCCCAAGGTATTTTAACTACGAGGGGAGGGATGACTAGTCACGCTGCGGTTGTAGCACGAGGTATGGGGCGGCCTTGCGTTGTAGGTGCAGGTGAAATACGTGTCGATTATGCCCAACAATGCCTATTTGCCGGTGGACAAACTATTGGACAGGGTGAAGTAATCACTATTGATGGAACTCGCGGTGATGTGATGTTTGGGGCTGTTGATACAATACAGCCGGAATTAACTGGTGAATTTGGCATATTTATGGGTTGGGTGGATGAATTTCGTACTATGGGAGTTAGAACGAACGCTGAAACGCCGGAAGACGCGAAAACGGCAGTCAAATTTGGTGCCGATGGGATAGGTCTCTGCAGGACGGAGCACATGTTTTTTGATCCTGTCCGGATTGTTAGTATGAGAGAAATGATACTTTCAAGCGACGAGGCTGGTCGACGTTCGGCTCTTGAAAAATTATTGCCCTACCAGCGGGAAGACTTCAAAAAACTTTTTACAATAATGCGCGGTCTTCCAATCACAATCCGATTACTGGATCCGCCTCTTCATGAATTCTTGCCTGCTAAGGAGGAGGAACTTGAAGAAGTAGCACAAGCGGCTGGCACTGATGTGATTGAAGTTCGCGCCCGTGTAGCTGCTTTGCACGAAACCAATCCGATGCTGGGTCTTCGAGGTTGTCGTCTTGGTATAATGTATCCGGAAATTTATGAAATGCAGTGCCGTGCCATTTTTGAGGCTGCGGCCGAAGTTGAGAAGGCTTCCGGGGAATGTGTTATAACGGAGGTGATGATCCCTTTAGTTTCATCTAAGGAAGAATTTAAGATATTGAAAGATGTCGTTGGAGTAATTGCCAAAGAAGTAGAAGATGCTGCGGGTTTATCTTTGAATTATCTGATTGGTACGATGATAGAGTTGCCACGCGCGGCACTTCGAGCGGGGGAAATCGCACAGGAAGCTGAATTTTTTTCTTTTGGAACTAATGATCTAACCCAAACCACATTTGGTCTCAGCCGCGACGATTCCGGAACATTCTTGGATCCCTATATTCAAAAAGGAATATTTAGAAACGACCCTTTTGTCACCATCGATCAAGATGGTGTAGGGGAGTTGCTTAAAATTGCCGTTGAGCGTGGTAGGGCTAGTAGAACTGATCTCAAACTTGGAATTTGTGGCGAACATGGTGGTGACCCAGAGTCAATCAAGTTTTGTAAGATGCTTGGGCTTAATTATGTTTCATGTTCCCCATATCGGGTACCTATTGCGCGCCTTGCTTGTGCGCAGGCTTCTCTAAATATAAAAGAGGACATTGCATCGGCCTAGTCAATGATTAGGGGAACTAGTCCTTTCTCCCGCTTGATCATGAGTTCGGGAATACACTCATTAAAAGTGGATGCATCAGGCATATTACATCAACACATTATGGGGCTGGTAAAAAAGTTTTCAACTTAGCAGGCTAGTCGAAAGTTTCAAACTTTTCGATCCTAACATTGAAGGCAATAGAAACCCGCTCCCTTTTACCCATGTAAGGATTTACCGTGTGACGAAGCCATGCGGGAAAGCACAAAAGTCGACCATTTTCGGCAGTGAATCCTATTCGTTGTCCGAATGGATTGCCTGGTGTGGGGACCATTTCGACGCCATGACGGGGATCAAAGAACTCGATAGACCCAGCATCTTCAGGAATATCACTTGGGTCATCTAAGCCAGATTCAATATAATAAACCCCAGACCAGGTGCAGCCGGGATGTGTATGTGCTTTATGGTAACCCCCTTTTCGTAGGATGTTGGCCCAGGCGATGTAGGTGCTGTTAGCAGACATGTTTTCATCAGCCGCGCCTGTTGACAATTTGGTCAACTCAGTTACCGCCTCAGAAATAAATTCTAACAAACGTTCAACTTCTGGATAGTGCCAAGTGTGGACGTCTTCTGTGGAATGCCATCCATTCACAATACTTTTGGTGGTCCCTTTGTCTTCTTGCTCTTTTTGGTGAACGATTTCCAGAAGTCGAGTATTCATGTCACTAGTGTTAGGGTAGGCTCTATTAAAAATGGGTGTAGGCCATACGAGGCGAACGTCATTATCTAGTTCTATTTTAATCTTCATAGCGTGTAGCTACACTTTGAAATTTTGCCAATTATAAAGCGAATGAAACTAAAAACGCTAAGTTCATCACGTAATTGTTTTGTTACTAACAATTTCCTCATATTAAGTTAACTATTTTGAAGACGTCCAACTATTTGGATACCGCATTTTGCCCGACAGTGAATACCGAGTGGTTAGTTATGAATACATAGGTGCAGAGTGTGTGGGTAATTTTACCTTACCTTGTATCATTTCGCGGTAATGTCACTGGTTCACCAAGTTCGTCGGACATATCGGCAGCAATATATACATCCATTACCAATCGCGCTTCTGAAGGTTTCACCATCACAGGTCGATCATAAACCACCGCTTCAACAAAGTGAATGGTTTCTTCTTGCATTGGTCCGGCGAAAACATGATCAACGGGCTCGCCAGGCATAGAAGACATTGGATAGCGAATGCCGTGTTCAGTTGTATTAAGTTGGACTTCTTTATGTGTGTCATCGATAGTCAAAGCGCCTTCAGTGCAAATCACTTCTATCCAACATTGGGAATAATTGGGGTAACCGATAGGCAGTATCCAGCCCGCACCGACTGTAATAGTTGTACCGTCGTCCATGGTTACCATTATCCATTGATGGTCTGGTGTTTCACTTTGTTGACGGAACAACTTGCCTGAGGTTTGAGAGTAAACACGTACTGGTTTGCGGGGTTGTAGACACCAAAGCAAGAAGTCTAAATCGTGTGTTGCTTCCATGGCGGCCGGTGATAATTTTGATCGGCCGGTAATTTTTTCCCCAAGTTCGCGGGTTACATTTCTACTAACTAAACAGGTCACCGGGTCACCGGCCAAGCCTTCCTTGAGGACTTTATTAACATAGGCAAAGCGAGGTTTGAAGCGCTGAGAATACCCGACAGTAAATTTCAAATTATTTGCTTCGGCAGTAGCAATTACTTCATCTGCTTCTTCAATCGTGGTCGATATAGGTTTCTCAACGAATACATGCTTGCCAGCCTCAAGGGCCGCTTTAATCATGGGGTAGTGTGTCGATTCCGGCGTTGCCGAGACAATTATTGCGTCTAAACCCTTTTGTTGAATTAGCTCTTCCCAGTCATTGGTAGCGAAGGTTGGATTTGTTTGTTCCTTAATTTCATTCAATCTTTCGGGGTTAGTCTCTGCTATGTGCAATTCATTGATGAGTGGGGTTTTGGAGCAGGCGTTTGCGCGTATCCCACCTGTCCAACCTGTACCAATAATCCCAACATTGATTGGTTTCATAAAACTTTCCTGTCGTTTGATTTTACATTCATGCTTGGTTGTCATTGACACTTGAACTGCTATCAACCGTGCCAATTGATCCTATATCTCTGATACATTGGGGGCAAGTAGATGGATGGTTCACGCTTAATCAACATCAGTTAATAAGCAAACATTTCCATCATTTCAATCTCAGACCTTCAGCCTCCAGGGTTTCCTGTGTATCCAGCCAGATGGCTTCTTCGTCAAAAAGTGCTTTTTTTGTTGATCCAAGTTCTTTCTGAATTGTTTTGGCCTCAAGTCCACCCTTTTTGTAAGTCTCTGACTCGGTTAGCCTGAATTCAAGCTCTTTTATTATTTTGGATAATTGGATTATTTTATTTTCTGCTTCGTTTGCACGTCTTTTTATTGAAGATAATCTGTTGCGAGTTAACCCCAGTTGCTTTCTTTTTATATTTGTATCGCCTTTAGAAGACGAAATTCGCGTCGCATTCCTCGACACTTTGGCGCGGCGTTTTTTGAGAAGAAGCCTTTCGTAGTCAACCAAATCCCCTTCAAAGGGTTGGCAATTTCCGTCTTCTACTAGCCAAAGCTGGTCAGCCACCAAACGGATTAAATGGGGGTCGTGACTAACTAGGATAATAGCTCCTTCAAATTCATTTAATGCCTCAATTAGGGCTTCCTTGGCATCCATATCAAGATGGTTGGTTGGTTCGTCCAAAAGGATCATTTGCGGATTTTCTTTAGTAATCAAACAGAAAAGTAGTTTTGCCTTTTCACCTCCGGAAAGGTTGGAGACCTTGGTATTGGCCCGTTCACCTTCAAACCCAAAGCGCCCGAGGTGGGCACGGAGACGGTTCTCGGTCTCGTTTGGGTGGAGTAATTTGAGGTGTTCAAAAGCATTCGAGTTGGCAGTCAGTTCTTCAGCCTGGTGTTGGGCAAAATAACCTATTTTTAATTTCTTTGATTTGGTCAATTCACCAGACAGCCGTTTAAGTCGGCCTGCAAGCAATCTAATAAAAGTAGATTTGCCATTCCCATTCGGTCCTATAAGTGCAATACGATCGTCCATATCGATGCGTAGATTAAGATTATGCAGCACAGCTATTCCACCATATCCAACCTGAACTTGGTCTAGAGAAATCAATGGTGGGGGGAGTGGATTAGGTTGAGGAAATGCAAAACTAATTGTCCTATCTTCGATCACTGAGGCTGCGGGTTGCATTCGTTCCAGCATCTTTAAACGGCTTTGTGCCTGTCGTGCCTTGGTTGCTTTGTATCGGAAACGTTCGACAAACTTATTAATCCGTTTTATCTCGGCTTGTTGTTTTGTATGACTTTTTAGTTGGTGGGCCACCTTTTCACGTCTAATGCGTTCAAAATCATTGTAACCGCCGGTGTAACGCTGAAGCATTCGGCTTTCTAGATGCACTATTTCATGGACAGTATTATTTAACAGACTACGTTCATGGCTAATAAGTATTACCGTACCCTCCCAACGGGCTAAATGGTTTTCAAGCCAAATTACGGATTCTAAATCTAAATGATTTGTAGGTTCATCGAGCAGCAATAGGTCGGGGCGTCTAAACAATGCTGCTGCCAGAGCGACGCGCATGCGCCACCCACCCGACAAGGAACTGCAAGACTGGTGTTGTGTTTGTTCATCGAACCCGAGGCCGTATAGAATGGCTGCAGCTCGGGAGGGCGCAGTATGTGATCCGATATCTGCTAGCCTGCTATGAATTTCTGCGATACGAAAAGGGTCTGACGCCGTTTTAGATTCGATGAGTAATGAATTTCTTTCTGTATCTGCTTCGAGGACAACATCCAATAGTGTTTTCAGGTCAGATGGTGCTTCCTGTGCTACCGTGCCAATTTTTAATCGTTGATTGAATAAAATGGACCCACTGTCTGGTTCAATTTCACCGGTGATTAAACGAAAGAGGGTCGTCTTACCACTTCCATTTCGGCCGACTAGCCCTACCTTATGTCTATTAGGAACGGTTAAGGTAGCGTTTTCAAACAGTAATCTCTCACCGATGCGGTACGCGATGTTTTTAATCTGCAGCATGATTAGGTGGTAACATGGGGATAATACTTCACAAAGACCTCACAATATTGATCGTTAGCTGTAAAGAATTAGTTGCCTGTTTTGTTGGATAAGTTTATAAACCGCGGTTCTTCGGTCAAGGGTTGGAGATATTTAGGGGTGATCATCGTAAAACAATTTCCTTTAAGCAACAGATAAGGTCCCAAGTTCATGCCTATAGAGCGGACATTGTCGATAATTAAACCTGATGCAACGCGACGAGATCTTACCGGAAAAATTAATACGCGTTTTGAAGAGGTGGGGCTCCGAATAGCAGCCCAGCGGCGTATTCATTTGACGTTAAACCAAGCACAGGGGTTTTATGCAGTTCATAAAGATAGAGCATTCTTTGACGATTTATGTAAATTTATGATTTCGGGACCTGTGGTAGTTCAGGTTTTGGAAGGTGAAAACGCCATTGCCAAAAATCGAGAGATTATGGGTGCCACAAATCCGGCGAATGCTGATCAGGGTACTATTAGGAAGGATTTTGCTGAAAGTATTGAGGCCAACTCTGTACACGGTTCCGATAGTCCAAAAACAGCTGCATTGGAAATTTCTTACTTTTTCAACGAGTTGGATATTGTGGGCTAATGCCTACTCAAACGGGTTTATAATCGGTGCGCTGTGAAAACTGGCGCCCTCGATCTTAACCACGTTACCTTCAACTTTTACTCGCCCTTCCGCAATCATTCGGACTGCCAAGGGGAAAATAATGTGTTCTTGTTGGAGGACACGATTTGCTAAGGTTTCAGGCGTGTCCTGGGGTAGTGTTGGAATGGCAGCTTGCAGAATGATGGGTCCGTCATCCATGGCTGGTCGGACAAAATGGATGGTACACCCTGTGAAACATACTCCCGCTTCCAACGCGCGTTCATGGGTGTTAAGGCCTTTGAAAGAAGGGAGTAAAGATGGATGTACATTGATCAACCGATCCCTCCAATTGTTTACAAAGGTATCACTCAAAATCCGCATGAATCCAGCAAGGCAAATTAGATCTATGTCTGCTAGGATTAGGGCCTTATTTAGTGCTCCTTCATAAATTTTGCGGCTATCAAATTCTTTGTGGTTAATCACTTTTATAGGAATGCCGTGTGAAGCTGCAATTTCCAGTCCTGACGCGTCTGGTACGTTGGAAATGACTGTGGCAATCTCTGCCGATAGTTGACCACCGACTTGGGCTTCAATTAGAGATCGAAGATTACTACCACGACCAGAAATTAAAACACCAATATTCATATAAAAGCATCCTCAAGCTCACTTATATTAATCCTTGGAGTGCTTTTCTGAACTCTACAAATTTCGCCAATGATTGTGGTGGTTTCTCCATGTTCACGCAGACAATCCAATGCGGGTCCGGCCTTGTCTGGTGAAACAATTATTATCATTCCAATACCACAATTAAATGTACGAGCCATCTCTCTAGGGGAAAGCCGACTAGCGTTTGCCATCCATTTGAAAACTGGAGGAATATGCCAGGACTTGGAAAAGAAGTTAGCCCCAAGCTCTTTGGGGAGGATACGGGGAACATTTTCAATGATGCCACCACCAGTTATGTGCGCGAGGGCCTTTACGTCAGCAAATTTAATGGTAGAGAGGCAACTTTTTACATATATACGAGTAGGTGTAAGAAGTGATTCTCCAAGTGATTGTTTTTCTTCAAATGGGGACGTCCCATTAAATTCCAGCCCCGCTTCCAGTATAATTTTTCTGACTAGTGAAAAACCATTTGAATGGAGACCGTTTGATGCAAGGCCTAAAATTATGTCGTTTACTTGAATATCTTCTCGAGGCAGCAGGGCTTTGCGTTCCACTGCACCAACCGCAAAACCAGCTAGGTCATAATGCCCTGGTAAATACATACCCGGCATTTCTGCTGTCTCACCTCCTATGAGCGCGCACCCAGCTTGCTGACAGCCATCTGCAATTCCCTTCAAAACTTGTTCTGCAGGCTCTGGATTTAATTTTCCCGTGGCAAGATAATCTAAGAAAAAGAGTGGTTCGGCAGCTTGGACAATCAAATCGTTAACGCACATAGCCACAAGATCAATGCCTATCGTGGCATGTGTGTTGGTTTCGTGCGCTATTAATAATTTTGTGCCGACACCATCAGTCGCGGACACAAGAATAGGATCTTTATAGCCAGCATTTTTAAGGTCAAACAATCCACCATACCCCCCTAATCCAGAGACTGTACCTGTTCGTTTGGTGCTCTCGGCGTACGGTCTAATACTTTGAACAAACGCATCGCCTGCATCAATGTCTACGCCAGCGTTTTTGTAGGTGGAAGCGTTACGACGAGAGCCGGGTTTGAGATCGGAAATTTCTGTTACTCTTAATTGTTCGTGCTAAATTATGTTCGAAGTTATAAACAAAACATACTTTATCAGGGGTAGTTTGTAATGACACTTAAACAGAGCTCCAACAAGATACTCTTTTTTTGGGCTAGGGATACAAAAAATACAGTAGTTATTTGTTTGGGCTATTTGGTGATAGTGGCAATAACACTCATTTCGTTATCGGTAGAGTTAGGAGCTCAAGAAGGAAAAATCTTTACTGTATCCAACGTTCATGTTGATGTAACGTCCAGTTCCTCTGCAGATGCAAGAACAAAGGCAATTGTTGACGGCCAACGCCGCGCTTTTGAGTTATTACTGCGCCGGTTGGTGAAGTTTGATGAAATTGGTCAATTACCAATCATGAGTTCCCAAGAAATAGATCAATATGTCCGCGATTTTGCTGTTAATAACGAGAAAAATTCTCCAATCCGATATCTTGCGGATTTAACTTTTAGTTTCAAGGCACGAAAAGTTCGCACTTTACTCCGCGATCTTGAAGTCGAATTTGCTGAAACTGTTAGAAAGCCAGTCCTGGTTTTGCCAATTTATGATGTGGCGGCGGCTAAATTGCTTTGGGAAACCCCTAATCCATGGAGGAAAGCATGGATCGGCCTTAAACTTCCTGTGGGCCTAGTACCGTTTAGACTGCCAGTTGGAGACCTTAAAGACATTAGTATAATTGGCGCGGAACAGGCTATGTCTGGTGATGAACCACGTATCCGGGCGATTGCTACCCGTTACAATGTTGAAACAGTAATGGTGGTGCGCGGGGCCCTTACCACGGGCCCGAAAGGCCAGCCCGCTATTTCTGTCGATGTTATTTCTTACGGATTGTATAGAATAGCTTCATTAAAAGAACAAAAATATTTGTTGGAACCTGGTGAAACTGTGGGTGGTATGCTCATGCGGGTAGCAATATCAACTAGAAACAAAATAGAGGATACATGGAAAGAAGAGAACCTAATTAAATTTGAGCAGGGGTCAGTCCTTGCTGCCTCGGTTCCTATATTGAGCCTTACCGATTGGGTGGAGGCTAGGCGGAGGCTTGCAGACGTGGCTATTATAGAACGTATTGAATTAGTTCTGATATCGCGTAATGAAGCTCTTATAAATATTTTTTATTTGGGTGGGGACGAACAATTATCTTTGGCCTTGGCTCAAGCAGATATGAGGTTAGAGGAAGAAGAGGGGAGTTGGACGTTGAAGTTTCGGCGGGTTAGTAAAGAGCCGAATACGATAAAGGCGAAATAAGGTAATGGGTGTATCTGGTGAGCCAAAAGAATGTAAAACTTAACATTCCTAATGTTATTAGTTTTGGTCGTCTACTCTCAGTTCCAGTGGCGGTTTGGCTAATTCTGCACCAGTTTCATTTAGCAGCGTTTTGGATATTTGTTGTAGCCTGTATTAGTGATGCAGTTGACGGTTACATTGCTAAAACGTTCGACTTACAAACTGAATTGGGAGGCTTCCTAGATCCGATTGCTGATAAGGCGCTTTTGATATGTGTATTTGTAACGTTGGGCCAGGCCAGCCTAATTTCTACTTGGTTGGTAATTTTGGTTGTTTTTAGAGATGCGCTGATAGTTTGCGGAGCACTTTTGTATCACCTTTTGTATCAAAATCTTACTATCCAAATTCACCTAGTAAGCAAGTTAAATACCACATTCCAATTTATTTTAGCTGCGCTGGTTTTAGGAGAAGCAGCCTTTAGCGTACTTGATCAGTTTGTTATACGTGGTCTTGAATATTTAGTTGGGGTTACGACAGTAGCTTCTGGGACATCTTACGTTATCATGTGGAGCCATAAAGCTATAGATATGGAGCAGGATGAATGATAGGCCGCGGGCGGTTGTGGATATGGGGTGCAATATTTTGTATTTTGTTTGTTGCACTTTATCTCGTAAGAGAGGTTCTTTTGCCATTTATAGCAGGTATGGCGGTAGCATATTTCCTTGATCCGATCCTTGATCGACTGGAGAAATGCCGGCTATCTCGACTAATGGCGACGATTATACTAACCACTACTTTTTTTTCATTAATCATCGCATTGATCACAATTGTTGTGCCGCTTTTACAAGGACAAGTTGTTAGCTTTGTTCAAAAACTGCCAGTTATGATTGATGCTTTTGTCCAGTGGTTATTACCATTTCAACAAGAACTACTTAACAGTATTCCTAAAGAACAACTGCCCGAACTTGGGCATCTTTACAAGACATTTGGTGGTCAGATGGTCAAATGGGGTATTGGACTTGCACGGGATATATTCGATGGTGGGGTGGCTATATTTAACGTCGTGTCGCTAATAGTCATTACACCGATCGTCTGCTTTTATCTCCTTCGTGACTGGGACATGCTTGTTGAGAAAATAAATTCATGGCTGCCTAGGGAATATTCAGACCAAATTCGAGAAGTCCTCGTAGAAATTGACAAGACAATTGCTCGCTTTGTTCGTGGACAAATGACTGTCGGGCTATTACTAGCTGTAATTTATAGTGTTGGGCTTACAATGGTTGGTTTAGATTTTGGTTTGCTCGTAGGTATTTTAACCGGAATTTTGTCGTTTATACCGTATTTTGGTATGTTTATCGGACTATTAACGGCATCTGTAATCTCATTTTTCCAATTCGGTGATCTCGTTTCTATCCTTTGGGTAGTTGGGGTTTTCGTATTGGGTCAGATTGTTGAATCTGTTTTTCTTACTCCCAAACTGGTTGGAGGGGCTGTTGGACTCCATTCCGTTTGGGTTATTTTTTCTTTGATGGCAGGTGGGGCGCTTTTCGGTTTTATCGGGGTTCTCCTCGCCGTACCGTTTGCTGCGATAATTGGTATACTAACGCGGTTTTTCCTCGCTCAGTATTTGGCAAGTGCGGTTTACATAGGAAAAGTTGGAAGTGATACCAGGGATAGGGGTGAAAAGTCATAGTTTATGGCCGACATTTATCAGAACACATTCAACTTTGATATACGGCCAGCTGTCGGGGGACAGGATTTTCTTGTAGCATTTTCAAACCAAAAAGCTGTGGAATGGTTTGACCGTTGGCCAGACTGGCACGTTCCAGCAATTATAATTTATGGGGTGGCGGGTTGTGGAAAAAGCCATTTGGCTAACTTGTTTAAGATAAAAAGTAGTGCATTACTTATCACACCGTCATTGCTTGAAGAGGTGGGTGTTTCGAGGATTTTAGAAAACGAGACTAGTTGTATTGTAGATGATGCCGAAATTGGAATTGACGAAGAAACTCTTCTCCATCTTTACAACGGCTTAGCATCAGTCGGCGGCCATTTGTTGATGACCGCTGCAAAACCGCCGGGTCTTTGGGGTATTTCACTAAAAGATCTTGAGTCTCGTTTGAAGTCGATGCCATGTGTGGAAATTGGATTGCCTGATGACAGGCTTTTGGAAGCAGTCTTTGCAAAATATTTTGCTGATCACCAACTTTTAGTTGGGGCCGACGTTGTATCCTATCTTTTGCCTAGGATAGAGCGTTCGTTATCAATGGCTCAAAAGATCGTTGAAAAAATTGACCAGCACTCGCTCGCCGCTGGTCGCAAAGTCACTTTACCTCTCGTGAGGCAGGTTCTCTCCTCAAATTTTGACTAAAAAATGGAACCTCCAAATATATTTATTATGGTTTTATCGACATTTGATATTCGATATTTGAGTTTTCTGCCAATATGCACGTGAACGCTTAATAAAATTTTCAAGGTTTGCCCACGGGAGAAAAGCATATTACCTATCCAAGCGTTATGAATGTATATTAGACCTTGAATTGCCATCCTGGAGGTGTTTATGGCCGATAGCGTCGCCAGACAAGAAATGTCTAAGATAGATTTCAAATCACCCAATAGATTTTTGAATAGAGAACTTTCATGGCTTGAATTCAATTACCGGGTCTTAGGAGAAGCGGAAAATAAGATCCATCCTTTGCTTGAGCGCGTAAAGTTTCTGTCGATTTCTGCCTCAAACTTGGATGAATTTTATATGGTGAGGGTTGCTGGCCTAAAAGGACAGGTTGCGGCTGGAGTGGATCACCCCAGTGTAGACGGATTGACTCCCTCAAGGCAATTGATTGCTATTAGAGAAAAAGTCTTGGATTTAATGGAGAAACAGCAGTCTTGCTGGTGTGCAACCAAATCTGAGTTAAAACATTCTGGCATTAAAATTTTGGAATCAAATACTGTCTCAGAAGAAGAGAAGGATTGGTTGAAAAATTATTTTAAAACCAAGGTGTTCCCGGTGTTAACCCCTATGGCCGTAGATCCAGCTCACCCATTCCCGTTTATCCCGAACTTAGGGTTTTCGATGGTTTTACGCTTGCATCGCCACTCTGATGACCAACATCTTCGTGCACTATTGCCTTTACCCAATTTGCTTGAGCGCTTCGTACGTCTACCTGGGGATGACATTCGTCTTATATCACTCGACAGCATTATTACTCAAAATATACAAGATGTTTTCCCAGATTTTGATATTAACCAAGCCGCTTGGTTTCGGGTTATTCGTGATACGGAATTTGAGATTGATGAAGAAGCCGAAGACTTAATTCGAACTATAGGCTCTGCACTAAAAAAAAGGATACATGGTTCTATTATTAAGCTTTCAGTAAATAAAGACATACCAAGCGACTTATGTAGAATGATAACTGATGAAATGGAGGTATCGGCTTTGGATGTGGTGCTTCACGACGATTTAATAGGTCTTTCGGATACAATTGAGCTCTATAGTATTGATCGTCCCGACTTAAAATTTAAGCCGTTTGAAACACGTTTTCCAGAGAGAGTTCGTGAATTGGGGGAAGATTGTTTTGAGGCAATCCGCGCAAAAGATTTTATAGTTCATCATCCTTATGAGAGTTTCGACGTCGTTGTACAATTTATCCGCCAGGCTGCGCGTGATCCTAATGTGATTGCGGTGAAGCAAACGCTTTATCGGACGAGCAATAATTCCCCAACCGTTGCCGCATTAGTCGAGGCGGCAGAAGCTGGAAAATCAGTCACCGCTATGGTGGAATTGAAAGCGAGATTTGACGAAGAGGCCAATATAAAATGGGCACGGGATTTAGAACGAGCTGGTGCTAATGTTGTATTCGGGTTCATGGATAAGAAAACCCATGCCAAGATAAGCCTGGTAGTTAGACGTGAAGGAGATCAACTCCGATCTTATGCTCACTTTGGGACAGGGAACTATCACCCAGACACTGCTAAGGTTTATACGGATCTTTCATTTTTTACCTGCGATCCAGTTATTTGTAATGACGCTGCCCTGGTATTTAACTTTATGACGGGCTACACAGCGCCCAAGAAACTTATAAAGTTATCCATTTCACCCGATAATTTGCGCGGAAATTTAGATAAGCTGATTGAAGATGAAATTGGACATGCAAAAGCGGGTCGCCCAGCAGGAATTTTTGCAAAAATGAATTCGTTGGTAGACCCCGATATGATCGATAATTTTTATAGAGCATCTAATGCGGGTGTTCGTGTTAATATAATCGTGCGCGGAATTTGTTGTTTGCGCCCCGGTCTAATTGGCTTATCCGAAAACATAGAAGTAAAAAGTATTATTGGGCGATTTTTGGAGCACTCGAGAATACTAGTGTTTGGAAATGGCATGAAATTGCCTTCAAAACAAGCAAAGGTATTCATAACATCTGCTGATTTGATGCCTAGAAATTTGAACTGGCGTGTAGAGGTTATGGTACCAATCGAGAACTCTACGGTCCATCAACAAGTTTTGGAGCAGGTGATGATGGCCAATTTATTGGATACTACCCAAAGTTGGAAAATGAAAAGTGATGGTTGCTATGAAAAACCTAACCCTAAATTAGACTCTTTTAGCGCCCACACTTATTTTATGACTAACCCAAGTCTATCTGGTCGTGGCAAGGCGTTGGATCATCACCGACCGAGCATTCCACATTTGGTCGCCATAAATGAGCAAAAAGGTGACGGTCAAAGTAATATATGATGGAAAGTACTACGCCTTTTGATTTACCGACTTTAGAAGGGTGTTTAGACTCCGGTGAGGATAGCTATCGCATAGGTATAATTGATATTGGTTCAAATACCGTGCGTATGGTTGTTTATGATGCCCCTACACGTCTGCCGGTACCTATATTTAATGAGCGCGCGATTTGCGCTCTTGGAAAAGGTATAGATATTACAGGACACTTGGATCCTGTCGGCAAGGAACTAGCGTTTGAAGCTCTGCTTCGATTTTGCGGTCTCGCTAACGAAATGAAAGTTGGACAATTTCGTATCTTGGCAACTGCTGCGGTTCGAGATGCTAAAGACGGTGCTGAATTTGCTCAAGAAGTAGAGAAACGTTTTGGTTATGCTGTCAAAATTCTCAGTGGGAAAGAAGAGGCTCATTTAGGTGCAAGGGGTATATTAGGTGGACAGCCTAACGCAGATGGTCTTTTTGGTGATATTGGGGGTGGTAGTTTAGATTTGGTGTTACTTAATACGGGAAAATTTGGAGATAGTGATACACTGCCGCTTGGCCATCTACGTATAACGGAGGCCGCTGAAGGCAGCCTGAAAAAGGCTCAGAAGATCATCGATAATAATTTAAGCACAGTTAAATGGTTGTCTAAAATTGAAGGACGTAATTTTTATGCTGTTGGAGGTGTATGGAGGGTAATAGCAAGAATTTATATGCAACAAAACGATTATCCCTTACACCTAATTGATAATCTTACAGTTGATGTGGAGGCGGCAAGGGACCTTACTGAGATTATATCAAAACTTTCCAAGAGATCGTTACAGGGCATGATTGGTATTGCGAAAAGGCGTGCAGATACCCTTCCATTTTCGGCATTGACACTCAATCGCATACTAAAATTAGCAAAGCCAAAACAATTGATTTTCTCTGGGTATGGGTTGAGGGAAGGTCAGTTTTTTGAATTGCTGCCGCCGGAAATGAAAAACCAAGACCCACTTATCAGCGCCTGCGAGGGTTTTGCGAATAGGAGTGGTCGTTTTGCTCTTCATGGTGCAGAGATACTAAATTGGGTTATGCCACTTTTTCCCGAAGCTACAGAACGAGAGACACGGATATTAAAAGCAGCAGCACTTCTGAGTGATATTGGCTGGACCGAACACCCTGACTACCGCGCTCTGCATTCGTTCATTCGCATACTTAGACTTCCTGTAGCAGGTATTTCACACCGTGACCGCGCTATGATAGCAATGACTGTTTTTTTTCGATATAACGGACCAAAGGGCCAGTACGAAGTAAAAGAGGTGAGACCATTAATTAGAGATGGTGACCAATCGTTGGCGATTTTTATGGGAGCAGCGCTGAGATTAGCGCATGTCTTGTCTGCAGGAGTGCCAAGCTTATTAGCTCAAACTAGTTTAACTATAAAGAACAAAGAACTTCTCTTAGATCTAGGACATCATAGTAATTTATTTAAAAGTGAAGCCGTAATAAAACTAGCTAAATACCTGGCCGATACAATTGAAGTAAAATTTTTAATTAAAGCAGCGCAAAGTTAACCGGCATTAGCCATATTAATTATTAATTTCCACTAACTCTAGATTGTGGTCTTTTATAACCATCGCTAATTGGCCGGACCGAAGTCTTAAGGCGTCTATACCAAATACTTCTTGGCGCCAACCTTGTAGGGCTGGGACGTTTGCATTTTGGCCGAAAGCAGCGATTTGTTCCATATCATTAACAGTAGCAATTAGCTTTTGGGCAACATCATGTTTTTCACATTTTAGTTTTAGGAGTACTTTTAATAAATCTGTAATCGGACCAATTCCCTTCGGCAGGGGTGCATCTCTTTTAACCTCCGGCAGGTTTTCACTAGGAATATTCAAACCAACTTTAACAGCATTGAGCAAAGCCTTACCTAGTGATCCTTCAGCCTTTTTAAGGCTAAGGCCTCTCGCCCGAGACAGGTCGTTAATGGTTTTCGGGGCGTGATGAGAAATTTCAATTAATGACTCATCACGTACAATTCTATTTCTAGGAATATCTTTATTCTGGGCTTCTATTTCTCGCCACGCAGCAACTTCTTTTAAAATAGCCAGAAATCGTGGTTTTGGGGCACGATATTTTATTCGACGCCATGCATCTTCAGGTTCAAAAGTATAATTTTTAGTATCTCTTAGGATACTCAGCTCTTCATCCATCCAGTTATGTCGATTGTTCTGGCCAAGCATTTCATTAAGTTTGATATAAACTTGGCGTAGGTGGGTAACGTCACCGAGCGCGTAATTTATTTGACGTTGGGATAGGGGGCGTAACGCCCAATCTGTGAAACGCGATGACTTGTCAATGGTTTCATCCGTAAGTTTACGAACTAAAGTATCATAACCGGCGGAATCACCAAAACCGCATACCATAGCGGCAACCTGAGTGTCAAAAATTGGTGAGGGCAACTTACCCATCAACTTATAGAAAATTTCCAAATCTTGCCGTGCTGCATGGAATATTTTTAAAATTCTGGGGTTAGCTAATAAATTCAATAGGGGGGTTATGTCGATGCCTTTGGCCAATGTATCAATTGCAGTAGCTTCATGCTCGTCCGCGATTTGAACTAGGCATAACCGAGGCCAATATGTTTGATCGCGCATAAATTCCGTATCAACGGTAATATATGAGGACTTAATAAGACGGTCACAAAATTTTGTTAGTGATGTACTGTCCGCTATTACAGCCATAGCTTACATTTCCAATAATTAATTTGAGGGCGAAAGTTTTCATGCCGTTATTTTAAAGTTCCGGGTCTCTATGATCTAACCACCGATAGTGAACGCTTCCTAAATTCTCCTTTGTAGCCCCAGAGAAACATTGTTCATGCATTGAATGGGTTTCCTGGTTATGTATCACTAAGTTATTGATTAGTTTGATCCCTTTCTTTGAGCAGTAATCATCACTGCAACAACAACAGAAAATTGAGAGTGATTTTTAATTTTTATTTCAACAAACCCCGCAGCCTCAAGAGCAGATCGCATTTTGTCTTCGTCTACAACGCCGCCAAGGGATGTCGTGTGGGCTAAAGGATCTTCTAAAATCTCTCTTGGAAGTTCTCCGTTACAAATGAGATCACATAAAGCAATCCTTCCTCTAGGTTTGAGAATTCTATGCATTTCCCTATATGCCATATCTTTATTGGGGGTAAGATTAAAGACGGCATTTGAAATAGCGTAATCTGCAATTCCACTCCTTAAGGGAAGACTTTCTACATCACTAGCGAGTACGTTTACTGGAGTACCTTGGGCATGATTTTGTAATATCTTTAGCATTTCGAACGTAAAATCAACGGAGATAACCACGCCACTTGGAACCAACTTACTTGCTATGAACCCATCGATTCCGGCACCACAGCCAAGATCAATTACCACCTCATTACCCGCAAACGTTAAATCGGAAATCGGGCATCCACAACCTGAAAATGCACCTTGTAATTCGTCCGGCAACAGGGAAATCATGTCTTGTGAATACCCTAGTTCTTTCATTCGGGTTGCACTATTTGGGCGAAAATTATCTTCTAATGCTTGACGGGCATATCGCCTCTTAATTTGGCTTTTAATTTGAAATTCCCAATCGGAATTGGATCCTACCACTCTGTTCTCCCCATATTGAAAAGACTGCCCTAGTTTTTTCAGGGACAGTCTTTTATTCTACATGGATAACAGCTTAGTGCGGCATATGACTTGGGTTCCAGAATTGGCCCGAGCGTATCATACCTGCAATGCGTTCACCATGTTCAATCCAACTATCTTCGTTAAACTTGGCTTGAGCCTCACTGTCAAACTCAACGCGTTCAACACGACAGTCCCATTGGCCTTTACCCATATAATCAACAACAGCGTAGGAAGGACGCGGATCTCCATCCCAACTCATGCCGACAGCTGCGGCACAAACTAACTGCTGTTTTTTACCATCTGCTCGTGGAATGTTTCTGACGGATGGGCCGTGAATGTGACCGTGGGCCATTACATCATAGTCATAGCCTTTAAGTTTCTCCGCGATCTCATCGTTAGTGAGACGGAACGGAAACGCATCAGAATCTCCAATATCATATGGTGTCCCGTGGAAAACGTGAAAATCGTGACCCAAGTCTTGGGAAAATGTTATAGAGAACGGCCGTTTGTCGAGCCACTCCAGTTGGCTTTCATTGAGACGTTCTCGTGTCATTTCCATCATCCTAAACATCCATTCCTGGTGCGGACTTTTGGGTTTCACGGTTTCCCATACTTTACGTGTGACCCACAGATCGACATTTCCGACGATTACCTCAATCCAAGGGCGATCCATCATCCGTTGAACGATATCACCTGGTTCTGGACCGAGACCGACCAGATCACCAATAACTACCGTTTTATCGGGATTTTCTTTTTCAACCTCAGCCTCCACGGCATCCAGTTGAGGTATTTGGCCGTGTATGTCTGAATAAAGGCAAAATTTAAATGACATAACTTGTTCCTTCTAAAAGCCAAAGTTCAAATCGCTTTGACAAAGATAAAAATTAGCGGGGCATGCATTTCCACGAATGTCACATTTAATCACTACTTTACTGCAACTGTTCTAATATTTCATAGCAAACGTAAATATAGAATTACTGATCATACTGAGACCCATCATACAAACATATTTATTTAGGGCTTTTGATTGATTTAGATTTGCTCTGGATGTATCTGAGCACCTTCTGCAAAGACTATTGAATTATTTATAACTAAAGCGAGATGGAACTATATACCATGGATTCAAAAGATGAATTAGATCTGAAAGCGCAAGAATTGATAAAAGAAGCTCGGTCACGTGTGACTGAGTTGGATGAGACAGCAAAATTGCTTTTATTTAAGGCCGCTCGTTCGTTTAATGGTTGGAAAGAAAAAACTGTTTCTGACGAGCAACTTCGCGAAGTCTATGATCTCCTGAAGTTGTGTCCGACCAGCGCCAACGTGTGTCCTATCAGGATCAAATTTATATGTTCAAAAACCGCAAAAAACTTTTACAACCTATACTATTTGAAGCTAACAGGGCTAAGACCATGGATGCACCAGTTGTTGCCATCCTAGGAAACGATCATGCGTTTTTCGAGCATAACTCATTTCTTGCTCCACATAAGCCCCAAGGCATAGCTGACCGAATGCAGAAAAACCCTCAATTAGTTGCACCCTGGGCGAACCTAAACGGTACTTTGCAAGCAGCTTATTTCATTATGGCAGTTAGAGCAGTAGGACTGGATGCTGGGCCAATGCAAGGTCTTGACAAAGAAGCTGCTAATCGAGCCTTTTGGGAGGGTACTGAGGTTAAGACAAATTTTATATGCAGTGTGGGTTATGGAGACGAGAACACTGTGTTCAAAAAGCTACCCCGTTTTGATTTTGATCAAGTCTGTGAATTTTTATAAGTGAGGTATATCGTGTCAACTCAACCTTCTTTTCTTGTATTCTATTTGAATTCTTAGTAAACGCGGTGCGCCGTGTTTTTTAGTGCTTATTGTTTTTAAAATCATTTTCTTGGTGAAAATAGTTGAATCATGACCAGTGTATCTGAGCTCCATCCTTTTAGAACCCATACATGTGGGGAGTTGAGGTTGAATAATGCAGGAATTACTGCACGCCTTTCTGGTTGGGTACATCGTAAACGAGATCATGGAAACCTGCTCTTTATCGATTTACGAGATCATTACGGCCTCACTCAAGTAATGATCGAATCAGATAACCAAAACTTTTCTTTAGTAGAAAGTTTGCGGCTGGAAAGCGTTATTACTGTGACTGGTAGCATCGAAAAGCGAAGCCAGGAAACAATTAACACCGAACTAGCTACAGGAGAGATTGAACTTAGAATTGATGAAATAAACATAGAATCTGAGGCTGATTTACTGCCTATGCAAGTCGCTGGTGATGCGGTTTATCCTGAAGATTTGCGTTTACGTTACAGATTCTTAGATCTACGCCGAGAGGGGGTCCACAAGAATATTATTCTTCGAAATAACGTGATTACCTCCATCCGTCGGAGAATGATCGAGGCCGGTTTTCTCGAATTTCAAACGCCGATTCTTACAGCATCTTCTCCAGAAGGGGCCAGAGACTATCTTGTTCCAAGTCGCATCCATCCTGCAAAGTTTTATGCCTTACCTCAGGCTCCGCAGATTTTTAAACAACTAATAATGGTGTCAGGGTTCGATAAATATTTTCAAATTGCTCCCTGTTTTCGGGATGAAGATGCTCGCGCGGACCGATCGCCTGGTGAGTTTTATCAGTTGGACGTCGAGATGTCATTTTGTACACAAGATGACGTCTTTAATGTATTAGAACCTGTGTTAGGTGGGGTGTTCGAGGAATTTTCTCAAGGTCGGAACGTAACTATTCCCCCTTTTCCGCGTATTCCATATAGGGAAAGTATGCTTAAATACGGTTCGGATAAGCCCGATTTGCGTAACCCTCTAATTATCGCAGATGTCACTGAGGCGTTTCGCGAGTCGAAATTCGGTTTGTTTGCAAAGATAGTTTCTGAAGGGGGAGTGGTGCGTGCGATACCTGCAATCGGGGCCGCCAGCCGCCCTCGTAGTTTTTTCGATAAACTCAACGATTGGGCACGAAATCAAGGACAGGGAGGGCTTGGATATATCAGCTATTTGGATGATGAGGGCCACGGCCCAATAGCTCGTAATCTAGAAACGCTAAGAACTGACAATATTAAGGATATAGTAAATTTAACTAACGGAGATGCCGTATTTTTTGTGGCCAATAAAGACGCTTTCTCTGCAGCGAAGTTTGCTGGAGAGGTTCGTACTCGTGTTTGCGAAGAGTTGAAGCTTTTAGAAAAAGGTTTCTTTAAATTCTGCTGGATAACAGATTATCCCATGTATGAGGTTGATGAAAGTTCGGGCCGGGTAGTTTTCAGCCACAACCCTTTCTCCATGCCTCAGGGTGGAATGGAGGCTCTAGAGGCAAAAGACCCCCTAGATATTCTCGCCTATCAATATGATATTGTATGTAATGGAGTAGAACTATCAAGTGGTGCGATACGTAACCATCGTCCAGAAATTATGTATAAAGCCTTTGAAATCGCAGGCTATAGTAAAGAATTTGTGGAAAAGCAATTTAGCGGTCTATTAAATGCCTTAAAATTTGGTGCACCACCACACGGTGGCTCAGCACCCGGGATTGATAGAATGGTTATGCTCCTGGCGGAAGAGCCCAATATTCGTGAGGTTGTCCTTTTTCCAATGAACCAACAAGCTGAAGACCTAATGATGAATGCCCCAGCTGAAATTACGTCGGAACGATACCAGGAGCTTCATATCAAAAAGGCTCTTCCGCGGGCAACCAAATCAAATTAAGGACAAGTATCTGGAACAGTAAATAAGTAATATTATTTACTTAAAATATTTAGGCTAACTTGTTGGTCATTGCCTAACTTTTATAGTATTGAAATTTGATGGCATCCATCAGCATGGTAGCATCAAAAATACGCAATAATGTAATGCTACGTAAAAACCCAAGATCAATACCCATTAGTATTCCATACGTTTAAGGCTGAGAGATGGGAAGTTAGGGATAGAGGTTTGGTCGTCGTCAACTTTAGTTTTCTGCCACTTTTGGGCTGTTTGTGCCATTTTGTCTAAAGCCGTGAGCATATTGAGAATAATTTTTAAGCGATAGGTTCTTTTATGGTCGGGATCAGGATAGTTCTGTTCAAACACGCACCTTTCTAACCATAATTCGATAAAATCTCTTTGTTTATCTGGGGCAGAGTTTTGATTGATTAAGGCGCCAATTGTATCATCAAAGTTAGGCTGCAACTCTGCTTGGAATGATAATAATAAATGTTGTTCTTTATCTATATATCCGGCGGTATACAAGTCAAAGCTGAGCGCTACCATTTGGCGGGATGAAATCATTTTAACGTTGTAATCTGTTGCAATTTCGAGAAATGATATAATTTTGCGTTTGGACTTAGACCCAAATAGGGGCTTTGGCTGGGTATAATCTGTATATTTTGACGATTCCTTATCTTTTTGTCCTGTTTTCTCTACAAATTCTGCGCCTGGAGCAATTGTTTCTAGGTGACATAACTTGGGCACACGCCGAGCATCAACCCGTGGTATCTGTTTCATGTTCTCCTCCCAGAGATTTAACGCATTAGTGACGATAGTTGGTCAACAGGGATACTTTGTTGAAACAAACTTTGGTCGTTAACCAGACAATAATATTTCTTTTTATTATATTAAATATTCACAAATTGATGAAGCAAATAGCATACCAAATTTAAAAATGGAAAATTTAATTAAACATAATGATGAGATTTAATTTATTAGATTATTTTGCTATAGGCCTCTGCATAAGGGCAAAAATATCATGTAATTCGTTTTAATATTTATGTATTAACTTTCTCATCATTCAAATCAGGCCAAAGATAGGCGGCGCCCCGAACGCCGCTTGAATCGCCGTGCTTATTTTCACTAACTTTGTTTCAGTCTTGTCTGAAAATACCCATTTGGACCAAAGTTGCGGAACCTTTTTATAAAGAAATTCAATATTAGATAGCCCTCCACCTAAAACAATTACTTCTGGATCTATAATATTGATGATAGTCGCAAGACTTTTTGCTAGTCGAGTTGCATAAAGATCAAGTGCACGTATCGCAAATGACTGCCCCTTATTTGCAAGTGCTGAAATTTCAGTAGGAGAATTAGTTTGTTTTAAATTCGTCCCAGATAATATAGCGTGACTTCGCTCTAACCCCTTACCAGATAAAAAAGTCTCAATGCAGGAGCGTTGACCGCAATAGCAAGATTGTCCGGATAGTTCGAGTTGATCTTCGGTAACGCATGGCCACGGAAGCGGATTATGCTCCCATTCACCGGCAATGGCATTAAGCCCTGTCAATATCTCACCAGCAACACACAATCCTCCACCCACGCCCGTCCCTAAAATGACAGCAAACACGATTTGATGCCCCATAGCCGCGCCGTCTATAGCTTCGGACATAGCAAAACAATTTGCGTCATTTGCAAGTTCAATTGGTCGTTTAAATATCTCGGTTAAGTCTTGGTCTAATTGGTGACCTATCAGCCAAGTAGAATTTGCGTTTTTAACCAAGCCAGTTACCGGTGAAATTGTTCCTGGAATTCCTATGCCTATTGTGGCAGGCCTTTTGGCTCGTTTGATCCTCGTGGCCCGTGTTTCAACGATATTTACTAGGTTTTTTACACTTGCTAAGGTGGCTGCGTAGTTCCCTTGAGGAGATGCAATGCGTTCCCTCACTAATTCAGTACCATTCGGGCCGAGAACTACCGCCTCAATTTTTGTACCTCCAATATCAACCCCAATGCGCAATAATTTACAAAGCTCCTAGACTGTTACTAAGCAATGATGGCGTTAATTTTCTGTAAAGCTACTTTTTTAGCTAGATGATAGATTACAGGTTTAGATATTCTCTCAATCAATACACCCCCTTAACAAATAAAGGATGCGACTCCACCCAGGCTTGAGCCGCATCCTTGCTCCCCCGAATCCCTTTCAATTCAATATGCTGAATCGAAAGGGTCAGCAAAAGTCTTTACATCAAATCATCTTGATGAATAACCGGCCGGAATTCTCCTTTGATAAAGCGGGCTCCAGGAAATTTCATCTCGTCCTCAGGCGGAGCTAACTGCATAATTTTCTTAATAGTGCTATTGGTAAACTGCATTTCAGCAATCCTGTGTGCGACTAACTCACTCGGGGCCGAGACCATTCCTGTCCTAGTCTCTTCAGGTGAGTCATGTTCGGCATAGTACACCGTGTACATAAGGCAACTCCCAGATTTATTCCTCGTTATCCCCAGTAATTCCGATGTTTATTGACGAAAAATTATTTACGATTATTTTTATAATTTTTTTATTGACTCAGTTAAATCAAGAATTGAATTTTTTATACTAAATAACCGGTTATGTCAAATAGTTATATACATCATATAGTATGTATTACCTTATATTGTTGCAAAAATGAATCACTATAGAATCATATATCTGAATAAATATATTTTGATTCTGATGCAATCTATCAAGTAATAGTTTGTTTTTGAGAGTCTTGTGACTTAAATTTTGTATTCTATATATGTAATAACAGAGTCTACATATGGATTTTTACTTGAAAATTTGGTTTGAAATTCAAAATGAAGGATCCGAATCAAAATTAGCATGAATTAAGCTAAATATTATTAGGTAGATGGTAAGTAATTAAATCCCAAATAAAAAAGTTAAAAACTCAAAAAAACTATTTTTACTATTATAAAAGTTTTTTTATCGCCTGTTAGGTGGCTTAGGTCGGTAGTTCTCCAGGGTTCAAATCCCTAATTTTTTAAAACCCTGTTAATCCAGAGAGTGATAAAGCCATTATAATCTTCGAAGTTTAATCAGACGAAGTTTGAATTATTAAATAATTTAGCAATTAATTTACCTCATTAAATAAATATAACGGCAGAATTTAAAATATGAGTCGCAATCGATAATCCAGTTATTCCGTGTACCTTAGATTTTTCCGTTTTTTATGCGAACCATGCTGAAGGTCGAAATTTATGTCGAACAATCTGGGGATAACCCGTCAAGGTTTAGATCTAGCTCTTTCTCTTAGGGAAAAGTACTTAGCCAGCGAACCTCCGGTTATTTTAGACGAAACCCATAGGCTTCTCATGCCTGAACATCTTTTAAATCGAGATATTGACCTCCAAACTTATGAGGATCCTCTACCACTTGCGATGGTAGCTTCCCGGGACCCTGATTCGCCCATGTCTATTGCGGCGGTTATCCGTATGTTCAGTAGTGCACTTTCAACGCCCTTAGTAACTGAAGTTTTTAGTATGCTGGGTGAGACTTCCAAGCATGCCGTAGTAAAACAATGCGTAGAGGCAGTGACGGAGAGTGCTTTCAATCCCGAGGTTATTAAAAAGATAAGGTATAAAGCCACAAAATTTGTTGTGATGAGTCGCAGTCGCTATACAGAGGCGCTGAAAAATAATCTAAAATTTCTGATGACGGGACAAATTGATGCCAGTGTCTTTGTTAGAGATTTTTTTAAGCTTTCGGAAGCAGGTAATTTACGGTTGGATATAAGAAAGCGTCTAATCTTAGGTTTATTAACTTCAGATAAAATTAGGCCCTCAATCAAATTTCTGTTTTTGGAAAATTTAGAGTGTCTACCCTTGGAGATCCGTCGTGATATAATAAACGAAGCAATCAACTCCCCCGATAAACCCAATCTCGAGGTGATAAAACAAGAACTCGCTTGGCTGAAGTTAGAGCTACCTTCTAACCGAGTTAACTAGGTCACATCATTTCTCAACGGTCTTTCCACCATGGCTTTCTGATAATCAATGTTTTGATCGCCTAACCCAAAAAAATTTTGCCCAATTAGTTTAACTCATGTTAGATATTACCAAATGAATAAATTTGAGAGGTGAATCCTCCGGCGCGAATTATTTTCATCCCAACCCTCTGGCAACGGAACACCTAGACGCCCTTTTATCGGATAACAATAGAAAATAACTTTTCCTTCCATATTTACTAGGATTGATTTGTTCTTCTCTTGCCGATGTAAATTTCAAATCGAGATGTTCAGCACCTGTTAGACGGTGTCGTTATTTACTCCCAAGTGGCCTAGCTATCTATTTTGTTTGGATGAATTGTCAAATTTTAGCCCAATCATTGAAGTCAGGATGGTGGCATCGTTTTAAATAGTACATTCTAATGATCAATGTTAGCTCATATTTGTCATTTCAATAAGCAAAATTATACGGAACCAACACGAAGCCAATGGTGTAGGTTGAACGTAGACTCTGGTAAAATATTCGTACTAGGACTTAAGTTATTAAAAAAACAAAAATTTCTCTGCGGGGAAAATTAATGACCACAGCATATTACAGCCATAAAGTTTGTATTGATCATCAACCTGGTCCAGGGCATCCAGAATCCCCAGAACGACTGAAAGCAATATATCAAACGTTAGATGGAAACGATTTTGGTTCACTTAAACGACTTGAAGCACCTAAGGCTAAACCGAATGTGGTTGAACTCATGCATGATACTTCTTACGTGAACTACGTTTTAGACAGTATTCCGTCGGAAGGATACAAAGCTTTGGATCCTGATACATATGTGTCGCCAAGCTCGGGAGAGGCCGCACTTTACGCGATTGGAGGTGTGTGCGATGCAATAGACTTGGTTGTAAGAGGAGAGGTTGATAATGCCTTTTGCGCCTTTCGACCACCTGGACATCACGCGGAACGAGACCGTGCGATGGGATTTTGTCTCTTCAATAATGTGGCTGTTGCTGCCAAATATGCGCAAGTGAGGTATGGTATTGAAAAAGTAGCGGTCGTCGACTTCGATGTGCACCATGGGAATGGTACGCAGCATATGTTCGAACTAGATCCTTCTCTGTTTTATGCATCTAGCCATCAAGTTCCAGCATATCCGGGTACTGGTGCTGCTTTGGAAACGGGGGTGGGTAATATATTTAATGTTCCTTTAAGTCCTAATTCTGGTTCTGTAGATTTCCGCAAGGCTTACACGGATGTAATAATACCTGCGTTAGAAAAATTTAAACCCGATTTTATATTAATTTCAGCAGGCTTCGATGCTCATGCGAGCGATCCCCTTTGCCAATTAAATGTTAAAACGGAAGATTTTGGCTGGATAACGGAACAATTGTTAAGGGTAGCTTCTGAATCTTGTGACGGTAAAGTTATCTCGACGTTGGAAGGAGGATATGATTTAAAAGCCCTTTCAGACAGTGTTGCTGTGCATGTTCATGCTTTAATGTCGAATGTCTAACACTTAACAGCTATGGCACTTGCCCGTGATAGCTGACGGTCGTACAATTCCTTTTGTAAAGTTGACAACTGAATTAATATAATGAAAACAAATCGGTCAGGTGCAGTTGTATAAATGGAAAAAAAGTCGATTCCCAATGACATCAAAGAATTGAGTTTTGAAGAGGCTCTCTCTGAACTTGATAGTATTGTAGGTGATCTTGAACAGGGTTCCAATAAGCTTGATGATGCTATCACCGCTTATGAACGCGGTACACTTCTCAAGCAGCATTGTGAGGCCAAGTTGCAGGAAGCCAAAGAGCGCGTGGAAAAGATCACTATAGATGCCTCGGGGAAAATAATTGCGGAACCTGCCGATATCGCGTAGAGGAGCGGTGTGATTTCATTTGCTGATGCCTTAAAAGAAGCAGCAAGTATCACTGAAGTTGCTATGGAGAAGCTGATTCCTGAGGGGGAAGGCCCTGAGGCGAAGCTTTTGAAGGCCATGCGGTATGCTGCCTTTTCGGGCGGCAAACGGCTGCGTCCATTCATTGTTTTGACGTGTGCCGATCTTTTTGACGTTCCGAGGTTATGTTCTCTGAGAGTGGCGGCAGCGGTTGAAATGGTCCATACTTATTCCTTAATTCATGACGATCTTCCAGCCATGGATAATGATAATCTCCGCCGCGGCAAGCCGACTTGTCATAAAAAATTTGACGAAGCAACCGCGATTCTGGCTGGGGATGGTTTATTGACCCTAGCGTTTCAAGTTTTGTCGGATGAACCCACCCATGTTAATGCGGAGGTTCGTGGTGAGCTAATATTGGAAATGGCAAAAGCGATTGGTGCAAGAGGCATGGTTGGGGGTCAAATGTTGGATTTGTTGGCAGAGGAAGAAGAATTTGCCGCGCCCGAGATAGCCAGATTACAAAGAATGAAAACAGGAGCGTTGATAAATTTCTCTTGTCAAGCGGGGGCTATATTAGGGAAAGCATCAGAAAATCAGAGACATATGTTGAATGCTTTTGCCCATGATTTGGGTCTCGCCTTTCAGATAATTGATGATTTGCTTGACGTGGAAGGAACGGTTGAGGAAACGGGAAAAGAGGTTGATAAAGATGCGAGCGCGGGCAAGCAGACATTTGTTTCACTACTTGGTCCGGAGCGGGCTCGAGATCAAGCAAAAATTTTATCAGCGCAGGCCATAAAACACCTTGAGATTTTCGAAGAAAAAGGCAATCTTCTGAGCCAATTAGTCCAATTTTTGGTTCAACGGCGTAATTAGTTAAATAAAAGGTTTGAGAAGATCTAAGGGGTGATTGTGGCCAAAGCAGAGACAACGGTTTTACTTGATCAAGTTACCTATCCAAATGACATCAAGCATTTTACGGTTCCGCAGTTAAAAAAACTCTCGGACGAACTGCGTCAAGAGACGATCGAAGTTGTCTCTATAACCGGGGGGCATCTTGGTGCTAGTTTGGGTGTAATTGAGATGACCGTTGCATTGCATTACGTATTCAACACCCCTCATGACCGCTTAATTTGGGATGTAAGCCATCAGGCATATCCCCACAAAATTCTTACAGGACGCCGCGAACGTATTCGCACACTGCGGCAGGGCGGCGGCCTTTCTGGCTTCACTAGACGTGCTGAGAGCGAATACGATCCATTCGGTGCGGCGCATAGTTCGACTTCCATCTCTGCTGGTTTGGGTATGGCCATTGCCCGTGATCTTAAGGGTGAAGATCGCAACATTATAGCTGTGATTGGTGATGGGGCGATGAGCGCCGGTATGGCTTATGAAGCTATGAATAATGCTGCTTCTTTAGATACAAGAATGTTGGTGATACTGAATGATAACGATATGTCAATTGCTCCACCCGTAGGGGCAATGAGTGCTTATCTATCACGTCTAATTTCTTCCAAACCTTACCGCTCGTTTCGTCACTTTGCTAAGGAAGTCGCCGGAAAATTTCCACGACGTTTGGAAGTTACGGCACGCCGGGCGGAAGAGTATGCCCGTGGAATTTTAACTGGTGGAACTCTCTTCGAGGAGTTAGGTTTTTTCTATATTGGACCCGTCGACGGCCACAACCTCGATCATTTATTGCCTTTACTAAAAAATATTCGCGATATGGATGAGGCTATTCCGGTTCTCCTTCATGTTGTGACTGAGAAAGGTCATGGTTACGTACCGGCAGAAATGTCGGCCGATAAATACCATGGTGTTTCCAAGTTTGATGTGGTGACGGGGAAACAGACAAAGCCGGCTTCTAATGCGCCTTCATACACTAATGTTTTTGCCCAGGCATTGATCCAGGAGGCAGAGAAAGATCAAAAGATTGTTGCAATTACGGGTGCAATGCCATCGGGGACGGGCCTCGACAAGTTTGGTATGTCTTTCCCAGAACGCACTTTTGATGTTGGTATTGCCGAGCAGCATGCTGTGACTTTTGCCGCTGGTCTGGCAACTGAAGGTTACAAGCCCTTTGCCGCTATATATTCAACTTTTTTGCAGAGAGGTTACGACCAGGTTGTGCACGATGTGGCAATCCAAAAACTACCCGTTCGCTTTGCAATTGACCGGGCTGGCCTAGTTGGTGCGGATGGTCCAACTCATGCCGGTTCTTTCGATATTACCTATCTTTCCTGCCTTCCAAATTTTGTGGTTATGGCGGCTTCCAATGAGGCGGAACTAAAACATATGGTGGCTACAGCGGCTGCGATAGACGATCGACCTTGTGCTTTCCGTTATCCCCGCGGTGAGGGCTTTGGCGTCGATATGCCGGACGTTGGGATCCCTTTAGAGATTGGAAAGGGTAGAGTTATTTGTGAGGGCACCTGCATTGCACTTCTTAATCTTGGTGGACGTATGGGCCAGTGTTTAGATGCGGCAGACGAACTAGCATCACTGGGTTGGTCCACAACGGTCGCAGATGCTCGTTTCGCTAAGCCATTAGATAAGATGCTCATTCTGCGGCTCGCTAAAGAACACGAGGTATTAATTACTATAGAGGAAGGGGCCGTAGGCGGATTTGCAGCCCATGTGATGAATTATTTAGCAAGCGAGGGACTGTTTGACAAAGGTCTCAAGTTTCGGGCCATGACACTTCCAGATATCTTTATTGAACAGGATAGCCCTGACAGGCAGTACTCACTGGCCGGGTTGAATCGCGTAGACATTGTGGCAACAGCTCTCACTGCTCTTGGTGAAGAGGCCGCTATTCAGGCTGCTGTCCAGCCTGCCCGGGCATAGGTAACTGAAAGACTGGTTACAAATCCTAAAATCCGAGTTGATCTGCTTGTGGTTGAACGTGGTTTGGCAAAGTCGCGTTCCCAAGCACAATCGCTAATCATGGCGGGTCGGGTCTATCTAGATAACAGCAAACTTCAAAAACCTGGAAATCAAGTCAATAGAGATGTAGCGTTAGAAGTTCGCGGTAAAGAGTATCCCTGGGTATCTCGTGGCGGAATGAAGTTAGATCACGGCTTAAACCATTTCTGTATTGATGTGTCAGGTTCTGCATGCATAGATATTGGTGCATCGACAGGTGGATTTACCGACGTGATGTTGGCTCGAGGTGCCACAAAGGTTTACGCTGTCGATGTGGGACATGGGCAGTTAGACTGGAAACTACGTCAAGATGAAAGAGTAATTGTACTTGAAAGAACAAACGCCCGTTACCTTACCTCTGATCTTATTCCTACTCCAATCTCTTTTTTATGCTGTGATGTAAGTTTCATTAGTCTAAGGGTTGTCCTCCCAAATAGTATGGCAATGATATCGCAGGGTGGGCATCTAGTAGGCTTGATTAAACCGCAATTTGAGGTGGGTAAAGGTCAGGTAGGTAGGGGGGGAGTGGTAAGAGATCCAGGTCAGCACAAATTAGTGTGTGATCGAATTTCGGATTGGATATCGAAAAATTCCGATTGGTCGGTGCTAGGTGTCACTGATAGTCCTATTACTGGGCCTAGTGGAAATAAAGAGTTTCTGATCGCGGCCTATAAAACAGGGTGACGTCCGAAAAACTAATATAAATTATATTTTATTTTTGGATTTTAGACGATTAATAAGTCCTCGTTGCACATATAATTTTTAGTCAAAAACAAAACCTTGAGCTATTCTATGATAATGACATTGTGGTTAATTTCGCGATATGAAAACTCATAAATTTGGGTTGCAAGGTCAGATTATGATATAATATCGAGGACCAGTTTGAGAGGTAGAGATGCCTGACGAGGGCACCAATATCACCGTACGGCCTAAGCTCTTGAAATACGCTCGGGAACTTGTGCCCAAATTACGTGAACGTTCACGCGCAGCGGAGGAAGCCCGGCAAATACCGGAACAAACCGTTTCTGACCTTGTTACAACCGGTTTATCACGTGTTTGCCAGCCAGGTAGATTTGGAGGGAGTGAACAGCCTTGGGACGTACTTTGTGAAGTCAGTATGGAGCTTGGTAAGGGTTGTAGCTCCCAAGCTTGGGTTTTTAATATTTTTGCCGAATATAGTTGCCTTTTGGCACAGTTTCCTGAACAGGCACAGCAGGATGTATGGGGCGTTGATCCTAAAACTTTGATTTCTGGATCATATGTGCCATCCGGTGAGGCTAAAAAGACAGAAGGTGGCTGGCTGTTAAACGGTCGTTATGGCTTCTCTAGTGGCGTTCACAATTCCGGCTGGTCTATTGTTGGAGTTTTATTGCCAATCGGGGAAAATGATTCTCACGTCCATTGTTTTGTTCTAGTTTCTAAGCTTGACCGCAAGATCATTGATAATTGGCAAGTAACTGGTTTATCTGGAACTGGCAGTGCCGATATTGAGTTTCATGAAGCTTTTGTTCCCGAACATCGGGTTCTTGATGGACGTCTGGCTGCTCGGGGGGAAAGTCCAGGATCCGCGCTGAATACTGCCCCTGTTTATAAAATGCCTAATTTTGGGTTTGCGCAGACCGCACTAGCATCAGTTGTCATTGGTGCGGCCAAAGGAGCCATATCTGATTTTACGATGTTGATGAAGACAGAAAAAGTACGAGGAAAACCAATGGCTGATATCCATAGTATGCAGCTACGTTTGGCAGAAGCATCTGCTCAGGCGGAGAGTGCTCGTCTACTGGTTTTAGGTACGGCTCGAGAAAATATGGCCAAGCTGTCTACTGGAGCAAAGCTTATGCTTGGTGATTTGGCAAGGAACCGCCGTAATTCTGCATATGGTGTAGATCTCTCCAAAAGAGCGGTGAATAGTTTATTGGAAGTAACCGGTACCGCTGGTTTATACCTTGAGAATGATATCCAGAGGGCATTTAGAGACATCAATGCGGCTTCTGGTTATTATCCTCTTAGCTGGGATTTGAATGCTACCATATATGGAAGGTACGCGGTTGGTCTCGACCTTGAGGGCTTTTTGTAGAGTGAGTAAGTGTTTCTAAACTTCTGAAGAATATTTTTAACGTTACAGACCGATGTTTTCTTTAGCGGTACTATTTTTTTTGAAAATAATTTTGCCTAGGGTCGGATTAAAACACCAACAATTCGTAAGTCACTTTCATGTCCAAAAAATAGTTTTATCTTGATTTTCCTGGACCCAATATACTCCAGAGATAATATTAAACAAAATTCATAACCTTAGTTTGAAAATAATTATTCCAAATACTAAACCTAATCGGCAGGAACTCTGATTTGCAACTAGAACCGTTAACCCAGCCTTTTCCGACCATTAATAAAATATTTGCCGATATTCAATTTGTTCACGTCAGCAATGCAGTAATAGCTTTTATTTTTGCGGCTTCTGCGCCTGTTGCAATAATTCTTGGTGTAGGGACAAAAGGTGGCCTTTCTGAATTCGATATGGCTTCGTGGATTTTTGGCGCTTTTGCGTTGAACGGTATATTAGGGATTATAGTTTCAATAACTTATCGCCAGCCGCTGGTTTTTTTTTGGACTATCTCGGGTACAGTACTGGTAGGACCGGCTCTTGAGCATCTAACCTTCCCAGAGGTAATTGGGGCCTTTTACGGCACAGCTATACTTCTTCTCGTGTTGGGGTTAACCGGGTGGGTTAAGAGAATTATGGCAATTTTACCGATGCCAATCATTATGGCCATGGTAGCCGCTGTATTTCTACAATTTTCCCTTAACTGGATTAAAGCGATTGGGGAAAATCCATGGATTGCGGTCCCAATGACATTTGCATTCGTTTTGCTATCTCTTAACGGCCAGCTTTCCCGACGGATTCCGCCGATGATTGGTGTACTTGTAGTAGGCGTAATAATGGTAGTTTTTACCGGTTCGTTTGATTTAGTCGGGAACCTGGATCTTTCTGTTACTAAACCCAAAATCTACATGCCTATATTTTCATGGGCAGCTATATTTGAATTGGTAGTTCCCCTGGCGGTTACCGTGTTGGCTGCGCAAAACGCTCAAGGCATTGCTATCCTACGCAAGAATAAACACAATCCGCCAATCAATAGTATTACAGCAGTCTGCGGCGGGGCATCGTTAATTACTGCTTTATTCGGTACTGTCTCGACCTGTCTTACAGGACCTGTAAATGCCATATTATCTAGCAGTGGGAAAATTCATCAACAATATACTGCTGCTATTGTAATTTGTTCGCTGGCAATTTTGTTTGGTATTTACGCACCGTTATTTACCAAACTAATGTTAGCCACTCCCTCCGCCTTTATTGCAACACTTGCGGGATTAGCCCTATTAAGGGTGTTGCAGACTTCATTTAAAGATTCCTTTGGAGGTAGTTTTACTCTTGGAGCTTTAATTTCCTTTTTAGTCACGATTGTAGATCAGTCTATTTTTAATATTGGCGCACCGTTTTGGGGTTTAGTATGCGGTTTTTTCACATCCTGGCTATTGGAGCGTGAGGATTTCAAGAAGATTTAAAACAATCTTAGATAGTATAGCGGAAATCTACAAAACTAATGATTTTTATTGAGGTATCATTTTTTCTAAACAAAAATGATACGGAAAAGTAATGAAATTTAGCATTATCTGAATAACTTTCCTACGCTCGTGAACCATTAATTTGGGGTGTTATCGCTATGGATATAAATGGAAAAGCAGCAATAGTGACCGGTGGAGCCTCAGGATTAGGAGCCGCCGCTGCACGCATGTTAGCTAACAAGGGTGCAAAGGTCGCCATACTTGATCTAAATGAAGATCTTGGTGAAACAGTGGCCAAAGAACTAGACGGCTACTTTGTTACGTGTGATGTAACGGACGAACAAAGCGTCCAGGATGGATTGGAGGCAGCGACAAACGTTCATGATTGCGCCCGGATATTAGTGAATTGTGCAGGCATTGGTAATGCAGCACGGATGGTGGGCAAAAACGGTCCCCATGATTTTGGGTTATTTTCAAAAATTATTACGGTAAACCTCATTGGTACTTTTAATGTGACGCGCTTATTTGCTGTGTCTACAACCCAACTCGACCCACTTGAGGATGATGAACGCGGTGTCATTATTATGACCGCATCGATTGCTGCTTTCGATGGCCAGATAGGGCAGGCGGCTTACAGTGCGTCAAAGGGTGGTATTCACAGTATGACCCTTCCAATTGCTCGTGAATTTGCAAATCGCGGTGTACGGGTGTGTACAATAGCGCCCGGTGTTATTAAGACACCGTTGTTAGATATTCTCCCAGAGGAAGCACAAAAAGCTCTTGGAGAAAGCATACCTTTCCCGCAAAGACTTGGCCATGCCGAGGAATTTGCTTCTTTAGCCATGCACATACTTGAGAACAGATATTTAAACGGTGAAACGATTCGCTTGGATGGTGCCCTGCGCATGGCCGCTAAATAGTGCTGCTCCTAAAAAAATATATGAAATAGAGAGATTCTATAAACTTAGAGAATTGCTTTGTGGCGCAGCAAGTGGTCAGCGAGCACACATGCAATCATGGCTTCACCCACAGGAACCGCACGGATACCGACGCAGGGATCATGGCGCCCTTTTGTCGACACTTCTGTTTCTTTGCCAGCGGTCGTGATGGTTTTCCGAGGTGTGGTTATGGAACTGGTTGGCTTAACGGCGAACCGGGCAATAATCTCCTGTCCACTGGATATCCCTCCTAATATTCCACCCGCATGGTTAGTAGTGAAGGTTGTTTTACCGTTTATTATACGCATCTCGTCGGCATTCTCTTCACCTGTGAATGAAGCTGTTTCCATGCCAGAACCAATCTCAACACCCTTGACCGCATTAATGCTCATGAGCCCTTTGGCAATATCTGCGTCCAGCTTATCATATACCGGGTTTCCCAGGCCGATAGGCACCCCGCGGACTACAATTTCGATCATCGCGCCTGCAGAAGAACCCCTTTTGCGTAGACCGTCGAGATAGCTTTCCCATTGGACAACTGTCTCCTGGTCAGGACACCAAAACGGATTTTTACTCACTTGTTCCCAATCCCAGCGATCTCGACTTACCTTGTGGGGACCGATTTGAATGAGGGCACCGCGTATATCAAATATTGGTCCTAATATTTTGCGGGCAATTGCACCAGCAGCAACCCTACATGCAGTTTCTCGAGCACTGGCTCGACCACTGCCGCGGTAGTCCCGGTTACCGTATTTTTTGTGATAAGTATAGTCGGCGTGGCCTGGTCGGTAGAGGTCTTTTATATCGTCATAGTCCTTGGAACGCGCATCTGTATTGCGAATGAGTAAGCTAATTGGTGTACCGGTTGTTTTATTTTCAAATACTCCTGATAGGATTTCTACTTTATCCGCTTCCTTGCGCTGGGTGGTGAATCGGGTTTGGCCAGGCTTGCGCCTATCCAGCCAGATCTGGATGTCTTCCTCAGTAAGAGTTATATTCGGAGGAGTTCCGTCAATAACACATCCAATAGCGGGGCCATGGCTCTCACCAAAGGTCGTAAATCTGAAAAGGTGACCAAAGCTATTGCCAGACATCGATTATGGCCCGTTAGGCCTCAGGTTCGTCTCTGGAAACAGAAATATCAGGCGCGTCCACTGCTTTCATGCCTACTATATTATATCCGCAATCAACGTGGTGCACTTCACCGGTAACACCTGACGATAAATCGCTTAACAGGTAAACGCCGGCACCTCCAACATCATCAGCAGAGACATTTCGGCGCAGGGGAGAATTATATTCGTTCCATTTTAAAATGTAGCGGAAGTCTCCAACGCCTGCCGCGGCAAGTGTTTTCATGGGACCAGCTGAAAGAGCATTTACACGAATGTTTTGAGAACCTAAATCTTCAGCCAAATATCGAACGCTGGCCTCAAGAGCGGCTTTTGCGACACCCATCACGTTATAATGAGGCATTACACGTTCGGACCCGGCATAGGTGAGTGTCATTAGGCTACCACCTTCCGGCATAAGAGATTGCCCTCGCCTGCAAATCGCCGTGAAGGAATAACAAGAAATCTGCATAGTTTGGGAAAAATTTTCTGAAGTGGTATCAACGTATTTCCCAGTGAGTTCCTCCTTATCCGAATAGGCGATGGCGTGGACTATGAAATCCAGTTTTCCCCAACGTTTATGTATTTCGGAAAAAACAGCATCAATGCTTGGTTCATTCGTAACATCGCATTGAAGTATAATGTCTGAACCAATTGAAGTGGCCAAAGGGGTTACCCTTTTTAATAAAGCATCCCCTTGGTAGGTGAATGCTAACTCTGCCCCTTGTTTGCTGGTTGCATTAGCAATATGCCATGCGATTGAGCGCTCGTTAGCAACACCCATAATCAAACCCTTTTTACCGGCCATTAATCGAGAATCAGCATTCATAATTGTCCCCTATAATCCGCCGAAAATTCTGCTATGAATGTCACATGTAGCAAGAGCTAGAATGGGCGAAAACACTAGAGCATTATTATAATATTTTATAGCAAAGAGAAAGCGACGGGTCTTGAAACCTGCCGCTTTCTCTTTGATAAATTAAACTTGTATTGTTAGTTAATCACTCTCCACTTGCCGTTCAGCTGGCGACAGGCTGTTCCTTTCGCGACTTCAGTGCGACCTTCTACTACAATTTCATGCTCATAATCACGGCAAAATTCTCCAGAAGCTAACTGCGTCGCTGGTTTGGGTGTCACTCTACCGGAGTTTCCAGTATCTGGGTTGCGCCAACTTGTAGCAACTCCAGCGCGGCTACTTTCAAGTGCTGTCTGTTCGGCTTCACCTGCTTTTAATCGGTCAACATAGTCAAGTGACTTACCGATCTCACTTCCAAGGTATGCCCCTCCCAGGGCTCCGATAGCAACCGCAGCAAGTTTTCCTTTCCCCCCACCTACATTGGAGCCTAATAAGGCCCCGGCGCCGGCTCCCAAGAGGGTGCCGATGGTTTGTTTTGGGTTATTCTGTGTATCGGTGCAAGCAGCAACAAGACCCATCAGCGTAACGACAATGGTTAACCTCGAAACTTTCATTTAGAATGTCCCCATAAATATTAAATTAAAATTATACAGAATTATACGAACGCATAGTTTGATTGTAAGAATATAACACATTAATTATGGTTAAAATGTGAATTAGATTTAATTAATTGGAATTATTGGATTGGCCCGATCTTCCTTGTCCTCTGGCATAGAGTAATTTTTTGACAGATGAATTGATTCCCTATCCCACAGATCCCGTTTCGTTGTTCAAAGAATGGTTAACAGAGGCGGACAAATCTGAAAATATCAACCCTACAGCCATGGCGTTAGCTACAGCTGACGCCAGTGGTGTACCATCGGTTCGAATGGTTTTATTAAAACACGTCGATGAACGCGGGTTCTCATTCTACACTAACTCTGAGAGCCGTAAAGGTATCGAAATATCTCAAAATCCAAGAGCGTCGTTGTGTTTTTATTGGAAGTCGTTGTTGCGAGAGGTCAGGGTAGATGGACCCGTGTCGAACGTCGGCCAAAAGGAAGCGGATGATTACTTTGCTACTCGCACTCGTGGGAGTCAAATTGGAGCATGGGCTTCAAAGCAATCGAGGCCCTTAGAGGGGCGTTTCGAACTTGAAAAAAGAATAGCAGCCTATTCGGCAAAGTTTAACGTTGGCAAAGTACCCCGACCTAAAGACTGGCAAGGCTTTTGTGTTTATCCTGAGCGAATCGAGTTTTGGCAAGAACGTAAGTTTCGATTGCATGATAGAATCGTGTATAGTTATTCCGGCGAAGGGTGGAAAAGCCAAAGGCTTTATCCTTGAATCCAACGTAGAGGTAATTTCGGAGTAACCGGGCTTTGTGATGTACGGGGATAGAGTATAAAAAATGCCGCAGGTTGAGACCCTCATAAATTTAGAGTCCAGTAATCAAATGGCCAAACTTATGCGGTTGGCGACGTATGCTTCGGTTACCGTAGCCGCGATTCTGATTGTTGTAAAAACAGGGGCTTGGCTTGCGACAGAATCGGTCAGCTTATTATCGTCTTTGGTTGATTCTTTGTTAGATGCTGGATCATCCCTGATCAATTTATTTGCGATTTACCATGCTCTTCAGCCAGCAGATAGAGAACATAGATTCGGCCATGGAAAGGCTGAAGCCCTTGCGGGGTTGGCACAAGCAGCCTTCATCGCTGGTTCAGGTGTATTTGTAATGCTTGAGGCAATAGACCGCTTGTTCAATCCAAGGGCTGTTGACAACGGTGAGTTTGGAATAGGGGTCATGGTTTTCGCTATCTTCCTTACCTCTATACTCGTTTTATTTCAGGCCTATGTGGTCAGAAAAACTGGTTCAATCGCAATTCAAGCTGATTCATTCCACTATCGTGTAGATGTTTTGGTCAATATAGCCGTAATCATGAGCCTAATATTATCTTCCTACGGCGGTTTTTTATTGGCGGATCCGTTATTCGCAGGTGCAATAGTCATCTATATGGGCTTTGGATCTTGGAAAATTGCGATCAAATCTCTAGACGATTTGATGGATAAGGAATTTCCAGATGAAGAACGAATAAAAATTAGAGAGATAGCAATGGCTCATCCTAAGGTGCACGATATACACGATATGAGAACCCGAAGATCCGGAAGATACTCTTTCATTCAGATACATCTTGAGATGAACCGCGAACTCACGCTTGTGGAGGCACACCAAATTTCGGATGAAGTTATGTATAAAGTGGAAGAAGCTTTTCCGTCTACTGAAGTCCTGATCCATCAAGATCCTGAAGGCGTGGAGGAACGTCGCGATGGCCTTTAAGTAATTATGAATTTGCGCAAGGATTTAAATACAGCCGTTATTACGGGAACGAGCAGGGGTATTGGTTACGCGACTGCTATTTATTTTTTGGATCGAGGGTGGCGTATTATTACCTGTTCTCGTTCCGATGCACCCAAGGACATTATTAACAACAATCACTGCCTTGGACACCTGAAGACTGACCTCTCTGATGAAGAAGAGTTATCCAGTTTTATCGACATGGCAAATGATATTCTTGCTGGCAATCCACTTCAAGCTTTGGTGAATAATGCAGGAGTTTCGCCAAAGTCCCATAATTCTGAGCGACTTGGATGTCTCAATGGTGATATTAGTGCATGGCATGACGTATTTGAGCTCAATTTTTTTGTACCATTAAAGTTAGGTAGAGGGTTTGCTTCTGCACTTGCTAAAGGGAAAGGTTCAATAATAAATGTAACTTCCATCGCCGGCCATAAAATTCATCCTTTTGCTGGTTCGGCCTATTCCACTTCTAAAGCGGCTCTCTCAGCTCTTACCAGAGAAATGGCTAATGAGTTCTCAGGCTTGCAAGTTCGTGTCAATGCCGTGGCCCCTGGAGAAATTGCTACCGAGATGATTCAACCGGAATATGAAATGCTAATACCCCGTATACCCCTTAACCGGATGGGTACTCCAGAGGATGTAGCCCGCACTATTTATTATCTGAGTTCGGAGATGTCAGAATATGTCACGGGTACTGAAATTTGGGTAACCGGTGGTCAGCACATGTTTTAACGTTGATTTTATTATTCGTTGTTACCCAACTGGGTCCGGAAAGCAATCAGCCATTCTATTCGAGAGTTTAGCCATTTAATATCATTTGTTAGCCATTCGACTAGATATCCATAATCGTTTTTGTGGTATTTCAGTAGGTCATTAAGACGAACAAGTTCGGTTTCGCAAAGTTCTAAAAAATCATCTGCTTGTACCATTTGATCTTCAATAGGAAGTAGATGAAGAAAACGAAATTTCAGGGCTGTGATAAGTTTGTTGAGTTCGCTGCTTCCGGAGCGGATATTAGTAAGTAGAAGTGTATTTAGAACAGCATGTCCTTCGCTTGTGATAATCATGGGGGGATTTGGGGTATTTCCTCCGTCTAAAATTTTAATTAAGCCCTCGTACCGGAGGAGTTCAATCGATTCCCCCATTAGATCCAAAGATGGTCCGGTTATCCGGCTGACAAAATGACGAACGGAAGAAACGAGGTCGTCATACGTCATCGCTTCTCCCCTTGGTTGTTGGGCAAGTGTTCCGAGCGCGCATAGTCTTATTGTTTCCCGTGGGGTAAGTGAATTATCTGCGTACATATTTTATTTGTTGTTTGAAAGAGTTTCTATAAAGCGTGCGATGACTTTCAAGGTAATATCCTTTTGCTCAATTTGTGGAGAATGCCCGCAATTGGGAATTATCTTTACTTTGGCCTCGAGTCCTATCCCCGTCTGGATAGCATTAACTTGGGCGCTTGTTCCGTATTGGTCGTCTTCACCTTGAACGACTAGGGACGGTAGAATTATATTCGCCAGATAACTTTCAATATTCCATTCTTTAAACTCTGGAGCGAGCCAAATATCGTTCCATCCCCAAAAAGCGGAGTCCACATTGGTGCCGTGATATTTGGCGAGTTTCTCCCTTAAGCTCCCAATTTTGAAGGCCTTTTTTGCTTCCTTAATGCTCTTAACGGTAATGTCTTCGTTAAACACATGCGCAGCCAACAACACCAATGCCTCTATCCTTGAGTCTCGGGCACCGCCTAGATTAATCAAAGCAATAGAGGCGCCATCGCTGTGACCAACAAGAATTGCACGATTGATACCCACAACATCGAGAATATTTGGTAGAACATCCAATCTTTCAGAGTGCATAAAACTCAAATTTCTGGGCAGTGGCACTGGGTCAGATTTTCCGTATCCCTGGCGGCTATAAACAAAGGAAGACAGCCCAGTGAGGTTCGAAAGATTTTGTGGAAAATCCCGCCACATGCTCACGCAGCCTAA
>Ga0209501_10000430_pt1 | contig 50569 bp, 49 predicted proteins | sample ArcticOcean_MG_C_4_FD_187434 | JGI IMG/M metagenome (GOLD analysis project Ga0209501, IMG submission 187434) | Marine microbial communities from western Arctic Ocean - ArcticOcean_MG_CB4_134 (SPAdes) (version 2) | ecosystem: Environmental > Aquatic > Marine > Oceanic | place: Arctic Ocean...
ATAATCCAGGGCAAGTAGGGTAGAAAGAAACGGAAAAAGGAAGGCGCTCCCAAATGGGAGCGCCTTCCTTTTTGTATTTGATTATATAACCTAGATTGATCTAGTAATCTACCCCGGTTGTAATGAACATTCTAAATTAACAAGTTCTGGAAATGCCAGGTGCAAGGCATTTGAAACAACGCTATGGCCAACATCAGTGAGGAAGCCTGTATTTACGCTGTCATTACTACAGACACCGTTCCGTCTCCTGCCTTACATAGTCGCGCAGTTCTTGAGGCAACATGGCCACAGAGCCTGCTAGTACATTCTCGAATATCCTCTCAGGCCTAGATGTCGCAGGGATAGTCGCACTCACCCTTTGGTCTGCAATAACCCAAGCCAAGAGCGCTTGACCCCACGTCTGTATCCCGAAATCAGCCAGTGGTGTCAGGTCAGGCTGCTGTTTAAGATCTTTTACATATCTGCCTTTTTTCAGAGGCTCCATAACCAACACCCCAATACCGCAATCTTCAGCAACAGGAAGCAGTTCAGATTCACATTCCCGTTCCATGACGTTATAAGGTATCTGTACCGCGTCAATACGGGACGATTTCATCAATTTGATTATCTCAGGATAAGCCTCATGCACCATAGCTGTCACACCAACCATGCCAATCTTGCCCTGATCTTTCAATGCATCCAGTGTGTTGAGGTGTATCCGCCAATCAATCATGTTATGGACTTGATACAGGTCTATGTATTCAGTGTTAAACAACTCGAATGACCGGGCAATCTGTGCAACACCTTCCTCCTTACCCTCGCACCGCACTTTGCTAGTCAAATAAAATTTATCGCGCTGGTCAGATGTAGTAATACCAACTATCTTTTCGGCATTACCGTACATAGAAGCACAATCTATGAGGTTCACATGGCTTGCTATGCAATTCTCCACTATCTGCCGACATCTGGAGATGTCATTTTCTGATGTCACATCAAAAGTCCTGAGTGTTCCCAGACCAATGACAGAGACTTCAAGGCTGCCAAGTTTTCGATATTCCACTATCTCTGTTACCTCCTATATAAGATTAGATACTCAGCGTACACCAAGACAGTACACGCGGTAAGGCGAACTGCCGAATACGCCTCAGATATGAGGGAAATTGGTTAATAAGTCTCGTGATACAATAAGCACATTTTTTGCACAAGAAGTATGTAATATCTACGTTAAGTGCCTCTAATTACCAATCTTACGTTGTTGCCATCTAATTCGCTGTCCTTGTATACGTACCGCACCATACAAATATTGAACCTGGAGTGCCAACTAACAGCGACTCGGACGGCATTCATATATTCCTAACGCTCTCCACCAATTACGAATAGCAGACCTGACTCCAGTAACACAGCGTCAATTATCAAAGGAAACCTAGCTGCTGGCAGGCGTTTTAGTATCTGTTTGCCCAGATATGATCCCACAAACATTACAGACCCAATGGCCATGCCGATCACTGCTATGTTCAAGTTTATTAGCTCATAGCCACCGTACACACTCAACTTCGTGACGTGCATCATCACAGTAGCCAAGGCTTCTGTACCAATATACGCACCTCTACCCAAGCCATATGCGAGGAAAATGGCGCCATGAAAGGACCCACTACACCTACTACAGAAGAGATAACCTCAGAGATTACTCCCAGTGGGAAGAAGCCCCGCAGACCTATTCGCGCGTTCTTGCCCCAGGAGCTATGCCGATAAACAATCATTAGCAGCATGAATACTCCCAACAAACGGACAAGAGAACCGGCAGGCCTATTGGCAAATAGCACCCCCCCCTAACACTGCGGCAGGCACTGCTCCAAGCCCAAACCACTTAACTACCGAAAAGGACAACTCAGTCCTGTTAAACCACACCTTTGAAAGGTTGCCCATCAACTGAGCAATTGTAAGAATTGGAACCGATTCAACTATACCAAATGACCACACCAGTACAGGGAGCATTATGGCAGCGCCACCAGAGCGGCGGCACCTATTGCAACTGCTACAAAAACATCTTCCATTCATTCTCCATCGGCATACTGCCGTGATAATATCAGTACAAATAGGTTAGTTTGTATGAGCCATCCAGTTCAAGCAATCAACCCTCGCATTTTTAAATTGATAACAAAATCGCTGCTCTTTAATCGTCTGCAGCAGGAATTAGCGCCAAATTTACCACCATACTCATGGTCAGTCAATTAAATTCTTCTATTGCCTATGCTATGAGTGTGACTTGGAAACAGACTGAAACGCACTGCAATGTACACTGACGGCATTGAGGAATTCCGTGGGACGACCTACCAGAAGACGACCAGTCGTAGGATATGGTATCGTACGCCAAACAACCACTTTCAATATCAACCAACACGACCCCAGTGTACGAATCATAGTGAAAAATAAAAAGTGAAAAGAGAACAATGAACCTACTTATAATCTCCGGAGGAAAGCATCCGTACGAGGAATCCACTCCTATCTTGGAACGATTCCTCAAAAGCGCTGGGCACGATGTGACAGTGCATTGGGAGGCCAGTATTCTGGGCGATGCAGTGGAGATGGGCCAGTACGACGCTTTGGTATTCAATACGCTGAGAACCAACGAAACTGCCCTTAACAAGGACGAACAAGACGGCATGAAGAACTTCATACTGAGCGGCAAGGGTTTTATCTGCATCCACATCGCGGGTTGCATACCGAACAACTGGCCCGAGTATCGTGATATTACCGGAGGTGGATGGGTTACTGGGACAAGTTTTCACCCACCATACGGACATTTCACAGTTGACATACAGAACCCAAGCCACCCGGGAGTGGCAGGTATTTCTAGCTTTGAAACCACAGATGAATTATACATGGGCATTGAGTACAGCAACGACAACGACGTATTCATGAGCGCTAATTCTCAAGATGGAACTCACCAATGGGGAGGAAATCCTAAATACATGCCTGCAGGCACGTTCCCACTGGGCTGGACCAGAAATTATGGAGATGGCAAAGTATTCGTCACACTACTGGGTCATAACGGCCACAGCTTCGAGATATCTGAGTTTCAAAAGATAGTGCTGAACGGAATCCATTGGGCCACAAGCTAGCTACAGCATTCCATAGGACTCCTAAAGTCTAGAATTTTACAGCCATAGACACAAAAGTTTATGGAGTGAACTTGGCAGTGCGCCTATCACACTGCGTAGCAACTCATTTAGACTGTTATTTCCAAGCCTATCGGACAGTGATCTGAGCCCAATACCTCAGGCATTATCCAACCATTAGACACATAATTCCGCAGACTTTCATCTACGAAGAAATAGTCAATACGCCACCCAACGTTGCGGTCTCGCGCACGCGTCATTTGGTCCCACCATGTGTAGTTATCGGAGTCTTGGTTAAACATCCTGAATGTATCAATATAGCCATTCTCAAAAAACTGATCCATCCACTCGCGCTCCATAGGTAGAAAACCAGAGATCTTCCCATTCTCTTTGGGCCTTGCTATGTCCATTTCTTTATGTGCTGTATTCACATCCCCACATATCACCAAGTGTTTACCTCTCGCCCTGAGGTCGTTCATAGCAGCCTGGAATGCAACATAAAAGCGCATCTTATAATCAAGGCGTTCTGGAGACCGTTTACCGTTCGGGTAATAGATATTGACGAGAGTAAAATACTCGTAGTCTGCTATGAGTATACGACCTTCGCTATCAAATTCTGAGATTCCAAAACCGCGTTGGACGGCAGTTGGTTCAACTTTAGTGTATATGGCTACTCCGCTATATCCCTTACGTTCAGCCGATGAGAAATACGCCTTATATCCCGGTATTTCAAGTAACTCACTGGTTAGCTGTTCAGGTGATGCTTTCGTTTCCTGAAGGCACAGAATATCCGGGGATTCCTCAGCTAACCAATCGAGCAATCCCTTTTTCAGAACTGCACGAATGCCGTTTACGTTCCAAGACAATATCTTGATTGTATACATACATAGTCCTTATCAGCCCTTACTGCATATCACAATAGAAATCTCAATGTAACCAGGGATCTGGCATACCAAATGGAATATCAAACGACTGGCTAGTCGAATATTATCTCGCTTTCTGTATAAAAAGTCGTAATTCCGTTATATGTCCTTTAAATTCAGCGCCTGACGTTTGTAGTTCCAGTTTGCATCCCAAGAATAGGATGAAACGAGTGTATGGACGCTCTGACTCCCTGTCAATACAATAAGTCTCTTACTCACGCTATATAAATCTATTAATGGGATTCTTATAATCGACCCTTTCAAAGATTCTACTAGACCATGATTGAGAATTTATGTACAGTTATACGGTCTACCTATAGGTGAATAATCTGCAAATAACTACATTGATGTTAAAAATATACAGCTCAATCGCAGATGTATTCCAAGTATCATAACTGCCACCGAACTTATACTTGTTGCGATGCCAACATTGTGGCTTGTGAAGAATATCAACCATTACTGAACAAGTAATCTAGATAGGTTCCAAACAGACGCCATATCCAAAATAAAGCAGGGAGCAATTCTAATGACATACAAATTCAACCACGTTCATCTAAAGGCATCTGACCCAGAAAAAAGTGCAGACTGGTACGTCTCCGCCTTCAATTTTGAGATATTGAGCAACTCAGTACGCGCATCTGGAAGCAGGTTCGTCCGCTGTCAGACTTCGAACGGAATCATCGTGAATATTTCAGCTGCTGGAACCGGCGAGCAAATGGGGGATGGATCCGCATCCGTTCACTGGGGTCTGGAACACTTCGGTATCGAAGTAGATGACATTGATGCACAGATCAAACGCTTAAAAGACCTTGGCGCTAAGCTTCTAGAAGGCCCAAGCAACTCTCCAACAGGCTCTCGGATAGCTTTTATCCAGGGACCTGATGACGTCAGAATAGAATTGATGCAACTCCCCAAACTAGAACCCTAGCCACAGGTTTCCTGCATTCAGATCGCACCTGCAAACACTCATGCACGTTGACCAGTTGAATATATTCTCTTTGTGAATCAAGCCAGTACATCCAAGAGTAACGTTGTATAATGAACTAACAACCTAAAGATACGGAACCAGATAAATGAGCACCTCACATATTTACTCCGGCAATCCACTCGATAGAGGCGAACGTGAACGCCGTGATGAACAATGGCTAACTGATATTTCCAGAAATCCTGCTAGCAGATTTCTTCCCATGAATGACCTGAACGTCCCGGTTTCGCAAGGTATCGACGAAGGTCTGGTCTGGCTAAGCATAGATGAGATTCGCCGACTCAGAATAGACACCGACCCTAAATTTCTCGGCCTGCTTAATGGGATAGCCCATTTCGTAGTAGACATATCCGGTCAAGTGATCACTGTGCAGGAATTAAGTGATGGTGGCTACAAATATGTCGATGCAAGGACTGTCACAGAACTCCTCAGCGGCTCGGACTCAGGAATAGTCGCTCAGGCACGAGCACAGGTAGACTGGCACAGACGCAACCGCTTCTGCTCTACCTGTGGGCATGAAACGTTTGCCACACGCGGTGGACAGACACGAAAATGCTCAAAGTGCGAGGCTGTAAACTATCCACGCACGGACCCAGTCATAATTACGGTTGTTGCTGACAGTGAATGGTGTCTTCTTGGGCAGTCACGTGGTCGCGGGGCCAGTACCAACAGGTATTCTGCATTGGCGGGGTTTGTTGATCAGGGAGAGTCAATAGAGGAGGCCGTAGCTAGGGAGGTCATGGAAGAATCTGGAATTGCCATCAAAAATGTCCGCTACCTCTCATCTCAACCCTGGCCATTCCCTTCTTCACTTATGATCGGATGCCATGCGGAAGCGGCTACGACGGACATCTCTATAGACGATGAAGAGATGCTAGACGTGCGCTGGTTCCATCGCGACGAGGTCTTGATGGCGCTCAAAGGAACAAGTGAGGTCCTGACAGTTCCCGGGCCTATAGCAATCGCACATCACCTGATCAAGGCATGGGCAAACAACAACATGACTCAAGCCAACGGGTAGATGAACTTTATAATATTCCCGCATTACATTGACATTCACTGTGTTTCCTCTAAAAAACCGCTATCAATTGCCCTCCCAAAGCTGCCAACACTACTACAAGCCACGGTGGCCATTTCCATAACACTAGAAGTGCAACAGCCGCAAGTGCCAGTCCAAAATCTTCTCGTGTGTGCATAGCGCTTGTCCACACAGGATTGTATAGTGCCGCAAGTAGAAGACCTACAACCGCCGCGTTTATGCCTCGAGTCGCCTTTCTGAATGCACCGTACCTTCGTAATTGGTCCCAAAACGGAACAACACCTATTACCAAAAGGAAAGATGGTAGATATATGGCTCCCAGGGCAAACAGTCCTCCTATCCAGGCGTTCGCGGTGCCAGTGTTCAAGTGGCCATGAAAGATTGTTCCCAGATACGCTGAGAAAGTGAACAACGGCCCCGGCACGGCCTGAGCGGCACCATATCCGGCAATGAACTGTTCATTTGTTAACCATCCGGGAGGCACGACTTCTGACTGGAGCAACGGTAGAACAACATGTCCTCCCCCAAACACCAGAGAGCCAACACGGAAGAAACTGTCAAATACCTGAACAAATTCATTTGTAACAGTCTGCCTCAGCAGCGGCAAGCCTATCAGGAGCAATACGAACAAAGATAGGCAAATGACTGCCAGAACACGCCCACCTGGATACTGTTGGAGCATTTCAGAGCCGTCATGGTCGGCAGAAAGCAATCGCCATCCCACGATTCCAGCGATTATTATTATAACTACCTGTGCGATAGCGGTTGGCCAAGTCAGCATAGCAATTGCAGCGACTATGGCCATAGTCGCCCTCGGCCTATCCGGACACAAGTTTCTGGACATCCCCAAAATTGCAACGGCAACAACTGCAAACGCAGCGATTTTCAAGCCATTCAGCCAGCCCGCATTTGAAACGTCTCCAATTGCTGTGATTCCGTAGGCAAACAGTATAAGAACAACAGCCGAGGGAATAGTGAATCCTATCCAAGCGGCCAGAGCACCTAGGAGACCAGCGCGCTTGAGGCCAAGAGCAATTCCCACTTGACTGCTGGCTGGACCTGGAAGGAATTGACACAGGGCAATCAGGTCGGCATATGCCCGTTCATCCAGCCACTTGCGCCGCTCAACTACTTCGTCTCTAAAATAGCCCAGGTGAGCAACTGGTCCGCCAAAAGAGGTAAGACCCAGCCGCAGGAAAACTATAAATACTTCAAAGACCGATCTTCGAGAGAAATGCAGCCACATATATCAACCTTTCAATGAGCCCGTAAGTATCCTAGCCCCTCAGTCAAAATATGCCTGGACATTAGCCACATCTCTTACAGCACCAACCAATCGACATAGCCACCGTCAACTAAATCACAGGCACATCACCACAATGTTTCCTGAATGATATAAGCATTACGCTACTATGATATAGTAGCAATACTCTTTCTCAATATGGTAGTTCATGGTGGTTCATTGCGCCTAGATATTATCCCAATCCTAAAAGCTAATCCAACAATTCTTCTCCTGTGCATTTCCACGGCATTACTCACGTCCGGTCAGGGCATGGTGGCACCAATCCTCCCACTATACGCCGATGCTCTTGGAGTCTCGACAGCTATGGTCGGGTTGGTGATCAGCGTCTTTGGTCTTGCAAGATTCTTAACAAACATGCCGGCCGCTATTATCTCTGAGAGATTCGGACGCAGAGTGCCTCTGGTGGCAGGACCCATTGTGGCCGCCTTGGGGAATACTCTGGCCGGGACCGCAGACTCTCTGGAATTTCTGCTGGTCTACAGGTTCATCTCCGGCATTGGCTCAGCCGCTTTCATCACGGGGTCCGTGATTTTCATTGGTGATATTAGTACACCAGCAAACCGTGGCCGAATGATGAGCATCTACCAGGGCAGCTTTGCCTTGGGAATATCACTTGGCCCAGCTATTGGAGGAATAATAGCTGAACTTATGGGGCTACGCGCACCCTTCTTTGTGGTGGGCATATTGTCTCTATTCAGTGGAATATGGGCATATTTTAAAGTGCCTGAGTCTAGGACTCTGACAAAGACCAATCAACTTACGCCCAGCACATACGCTCAGGCCGTACAGCCGAATGCTTCAACAGATCCAGGAATGCCTGAATCCAAGCATTCCTTCTTCCGCTCTAAGGGATTCATTCTTATTGCGTTAGTATTCTTCATAACATTCTTCAGCCGCGGCGGCGCCCAATTCACACTGCTGCCCCTCAAGGCTGCACACGACCTCAATTTATCTCCTGGACAAATTGGGGCGATTTTCACAATCCCACCTGTCATTGGTTTCCTGCTTCTGCCATTTGCAGGCTCGATTTCTGATCGTTACGGACGTAAAAAGACAATCGTACCTGGGCTTCTAATTGTATCTGCAGCGCTTCTAATACTTGGAACCAGCTCCTTACTGATTCTATTTGTAATGGGAATGGCCCTATACGGGCTTGGTAACGGGATTGAAGGACCTACGCCTGTCGCGTACGTAGCCGATATCAGCCCACGAGGTCATCAGGGAATTGCGCAGGGTGCGGCACGTTCAATTGGTGATCTGGCGATTTTAATGGCTCCGCCTGCTATGGGCCTTGCTGCCGATATGTACGGAGCTACAACAGCGCTTGTAGCAAATGGAGTCGCCGTGGGAATTCTAGGCACAATATTCCTAATATTTGCCAAAGAGTCAAACAGCCCTATACATACAACGAAAAAAGACACTCAAAGCGCAGAGCCAAGAAATTCCAAGAAATAAATACTCCGCACTAACTACGAGCCGGCACCTGATCGGTGAGTAAGACATAACAAAACCGAGCTACATCCACTAACTCACCTACATCCAAATGTTCCCTGGTAGTGTGCATATCTCTGGTAGCAATGCCTACAACCACAGACGGAATACCATTAAAATTAAAAATGTTTGCATCAGTTGCACCTCCTGATGCACCAATGTCTAGGACCATCTCCAATGCGCCAATAGCACGGGCGACTCTGGTTACAATCCTGTCATCCCCTGCCAGGGAATACATCTGAAATTGAGTTTCCAACTCTTCATGAATATCGGCATCCGGATATCTCTTACGCGCCGCTTCCACAGTGACCAGAAACTGCTGTCTAACCATCTCAAGAGTCTCGACATTCCTGCTCCTGAACTCCCCTGCAAAAGATGCCGACTCCGGAACGGCATTACGCACAGTGCCACCTTCAATACTACCTACGTTGAATGTCGTCTCCTCATCTATGCGCCCTTGAGGAAGTTGGGCGATTATCTCTGAGGCTATCCTAATAGCCGACAGTCCTTTTTCCGGCTCCAAACCTGCATGTGCTGCCCGTCCTGTGACGCGGAGATCACATCTGATATAAGTGGGGCTTGAGACCGTAACTCTGGACACTGGGCCATCACCATCGAATATTATCCCTTCCTTAGCGACAATCAGAGAAAAATCCAGGTTTCTGGCACCAACAAGACCAATCTCCTCCCCACGGGTGATAACAATCTGAACAGCCGTCCTCTTCATCTGGTCATCTCTAATAGCTTCAAGTCCCTCCAGAATCGCGGCTATGCCAGCCTTGCAGTCACCTCCTAATATGGTCGTTCCGTCCGTGTGAATGAGCCCGTCTGATACAATCGGCCTTATCCCACGGCCCGGTTCCACAGTATCCATGTGAACTGCAAGCATAAGCGGATTATCCCCTTCTTCGGATGCAATTACATTTCCATGATAATCCTGTCCAACTGCGAATCCCAAATCCTCCAATCTCTGCACAATATCACGGGATATCGCCTCCTCTTCGCCAGAAGGGCTATCTATTTGAACCAAGTCACAGAATGTCTTAACCAGACGTTCTTGATCTATCATCTCAGCCTCCAAAGGTTACATGGTTGATTAACATAACGAGACGGCCGTGCGGAATATGGCGTCATCAGTTTACAGCAGCTGACGCCCTGCGAACCCAGAGTCGATTGTGTGCCAGTATTCCAAATCAGGCTCTCCAGCCAGCCAACAAAGATATATAACGTTGCCTTCTCTCAAAGAAGGAAAGTCAAAGAGACCTCTCTGTATATCCTTGATCAAGACGCCTTTTTTTTCGACGGAATCAATCAAAAGTCGTACCTCCCGCGCTACCTCTCTTCGAGATTTCTCCGCCTTACTCACCTCTTCTTCAGCTTCATTCCCTCCATCAGATTGCAATTGAAGAGATTTGCCATCAACATCCCGTGCAAGACTATCCAATTTATCAATCAGGAATCGCACATTATCAAAAGTAGATTGAAGCCACGGCACTAGCTCTACGGCTTCCTCAATGGTGAATGTTGTAGTCAATTTAATTGTCCTATTGTAATTTCACTGTAATTTTCAAAAGGAAGATAGTCGCGTGCGCTCATTCAAGTGGCGAGACGTTTCCAGGAGTCACGACTTCACCGAAGTCATTACAGGACGCATCAGCAACGACAGCCCTTGAGCGGATATTCCCCACAAGAGACACCTCTAGCAAAATCGGCCCAGACATTACTTCCTCCCTCACATATCAACGATTCCCCAATCAGGTGTTCACATGGTACAGTGCAACACAGGTGGGCGGGAACATTAAATATATAATACACCTCTGCCCAACGTGGAATCCGAGCTTGCTATTTGCAGGATACGTATTGCCAATCTTATCCACATTGGATTACAACCGCACAGAGGAAGAGTTAATGATACAGCTAGTCGCAATTGATGGCTCAGGCCAGTCCGGAACCGCAACTTTGACTACCAAAGGCTCGGCGCTTCCTCCATTGTCCTGAATGGGCTATCCACAGATACACCCATCATTGGCCGCTTCAAGCCATAAAACAATTTATGAATCAAAATGACAAGAGCTTCAAAACTGAATCTATCACTGTCTACGAACGAGTCGGCGGTGAGGTGTTCTTTGTTGAGCTTGTTAATCGATTCTATGAGTTCGTAGAGACTGACCCCGTGTTGAGGCCTCTCTATCCCCATGACTTAAAGCCTGGCAAATGGCATCTGGCCTCATTTCTAGCACAGTATTGGGGCGGGCCGCCGCAGTACTCAGCGGAACGCGGCCATCCACGGCTTCGACAGCGTCATATGCCATTTCCAATCGGCCAGGCGGAGAGGGATGCTTGGGCCACCCACATGCTCTCGGCACTGTCCTCCATGAACGCTCCCTTCCATGAGGCCGCACTGATGGCGGAGTATTTTGAGCGCACTGCTACGCTGATGATGAATCATTAACAGGCAAATCATAGGAGGTTGTCATGCAGATACTCACAATCCTATGCCCAGCGCATAACGTAAATGAAGACATAAGCCTGCCTGAGACATATCCAGGTGTGGGCTATACCGGATCAATGGTGTACGAGGGAGATATCCCGTGTGGTGCTACCCTCCCAGACAAGCAAGCGATTTTACACGTAAGGATTCACCTACCAGTGGTACGCTTCGAAAAAGTGGAACTGGTCAGAGATCCTGAATGAAATTGTCGAACAAGAATACTATCTCAAATCATTGTTCCACTTCCATGAGCTTTCTCAAGAACCCCAAACCTCTTCTCTCTAGCGTACAATGAGTTCTACATTGAGCGGACATTCGACGAATCAGGGTACCAGTTCTTCCTGTTGTTCAACGCGGAGAAGAACATATTCATCTGGGTACTCAACGAAGAGGAACTTATTCCAGATATCCTGGAGCCTATTGAGGACGACCTTCTGTCGGGCAAGCAAAGCGGGTTTGCTTTCTGGATTGATTCTGCCAATGACAACCGTAAGGTGCTTATCGCGATACGTGGCCAAAGTGCCGTTCGCAACGATTACTACGATGGCCCATTTGATCAGTTAGCCGATAATTATGTCGATGAAATCCAAATATCTGAGTACATGCAGAGGGCATCGCCTTCGCTGATAGGGCGCATCGACAAATACGGCTATTTCACAGATCGTGCACAGTGCAGAGTGTCTATATCCCCATACTACGTATACTTTACCCTGCAGTCTCTTTCTCAGTTCCTAGCAATGGCTAAGGAGGCAGAGAATCCTTATCAGTTCATATCCACCGGACGGCTTCCAAGCCTTTAGCCTTAAAGCTGTGCTATAAATGCCTTGTCCTTAAGCCAATGTAGGGGCTAGGCATTATACGTTTGCATATCTGCGTATCCAGGACATGTACGTCGTTGCGATGAGACTATATCCACTGCTATATTGCCGATTCCTTGGATTTCTTCGCAGTGATGGCTTCCAGTATCGCTCCAGGCGTCATAGGCAGCTTGGTCATACGTACACCGATTGCATGTGAGACGGCATTCGCTATGGCTCCCAGTGGGGGCACGATGACAATCTCACCAACAGCTCGCACTCCAAATGGATGACGTAGATTCGGTACTTCAATAATTACGGTATCAACCATCGGCATATCCAAGCTCGTAGGCATTCGATAGTCCAACAGGCTGGAGTTAGCCATTGTACCGTCTTCTGTGATGAAATACTCCTCATGTAGTGCCCAACCAATTCCCTGTAGGGCCGCTCCCTGCATTTGGCCTTCAACGTATGCGGGATAGATTGCCTTACCGGCATCTATAAATGTGGTATAGCGTAATATGATCACCTTTCCGGTCTCAGGGTCAATCTCAACATCCACCATATGACCGCCCAATTGCGCTCCCACACCTCCTTGGGTATCTATAGCCGAGCAAGTGACCAGGCCACCTGTCGAAGGAAGCTTGCTTGCAAGTTCTTTGAAGCTGAGCTTATCTTCCGTGTTCTTTGTGCAGATAAAAGTTCCGTCTAGAAATTCCACATTCTCGGGTTGTACCTCCCACACTCGAGCAGCGCGAGCACTCATCTGCCGGATGACCTCTTCCGCCGCTGTAATGGCAGCACGTCCGGTGTCGAATGTTATGCGGCTGCCGTTGGTGCCGCCAGTGTAACCCACAGAGTCAGTGTCTACGATAGTTGGATTCACGTCCTTAACGGAAATACCCAACACCTCTGCGGCCTGCATAGCAACCGAGGTACGAGTACCACCGATGTCCACAGACCCACTGACGAGATTTATGGTGCCATCGGCAATGACGTTTATTGTCACCGAGGAACCGCTGCCACCACCATTTAATCTGTATCCCACGGCTACACCGCGTCCACGATTTGGGCCTCCCAGAGGGGAGTTATAGTGTGGATGAGCCTTCATGGCTTCTTCAACTTCCTCGCATCCAAAGTGGAGATGAGTTACTCCACTTGGCGCCCGATCCCCTTCATGAACTGCATTCTTAAGCCGAAAGTCCATGGAATCCATACCAAGTTTCTCTGCCACCTCATCTATGACAGACTCAACCGCAAAAGTTGCCTGTGGTTGGCCAGGTGCACGGTATGCAGCAGTCTTTGGCTTATTAACCACCACGTCATAGCCATTCACCAGCATATTGTCCATCTTGTATGGCCCAAACCCACCCATGGCTCCTGTCCCCACTGAAGAACCTGGGAAGGCTCCAGCTTCATATGCAAGATAAAGTTCGGCGGCGGTAATGCGCCCACTCTTGTCTGCACCTATCTTGCACCTCATATGAGTACCGGAGGCAGGGCCAGTGCCCTCAAACACCTCCTTACGTGTCATAGAAATCTTGACTGGATAACCAGATTTCCTTGATAGAATGGCAACCACAGGATCCAGGTATGGAGTTTGTTTACCACCAAAACCACCGCCTATCTCCATAGGCACAACCTTTACCATGGATTCTGGAATGCCCAGGATTGCGGCAGTGGATGCCCGAATTGGGAAAATACCCTGTGTAGCAGTCCAGATAGTCACATGTCCGTCAACTGACCAAAATCCTGTGGATGTCTGGGGTTCTATGTAGCCCTGATGAACCATTTTCGTATGGAACTCTCTCTCAACTGTAACATCAGCGTCCTTGAATCCCTGTTCCAAATCTCCACGCTTCCATTGGATATGTTCGGCGATGTTGCTAATGACACCAGTATCTTCCCCTGTACCAAACCGTTCAACGCGGAATGTAGTTGTTATGTTCTCAAGAATTAGTGGTGAGTCCGCTTTCATCGCTTCCTGCACGTCTAGAACCGGAGTCAATACATCGTATTCAACCTGTATCAACCCAAGTGCTTCTTCTGCAATGTGAGGACTTGTGGCAGCTACTGCCGCCACCGCGTGGCCCTTATATAGAACTTTCTTGCTGGCAAGAACGTTCTCAGCCACCATGCGTAAACTACCGCGAGTCTCTGCGAAGTCCAACACCTTCCTATCGTCCACTATAGCGAAGTCCTTTGCCGTAGCCACCGCCTTAACTCCCGGGAGTGCCTCAGCTTTACTTGTGTTTATAGAGCGTATGACCGCGTGTGCGTGTGGGCTACGCAGTATTTTCCCGTGTAGCAGCCCCACCATCTGAATATCGGCTCCATACTTGGCTCTACCAGTTACTTTATCCACCCCATCGTGCCGAATAGGATTAGTGCCAACGACCTTGAATTGCCTCTTAGATTTGCTATCTTGATCTGTTGTTATGGTCATATTAAATCTCCATCAATTATATTCATCTATCGTATTAACTAGCATTTCTCCTGTCAATGACACTGTCCGTATAACAATCTTTTTAGAAACAGCAGACCCTAGATTTCAATAGACATTCCACCGCATCAGTCTTTTGAGAAATCCTACTAGGCCATTCTAACTATGGCAAACACATCAAATACTAATGATTTGACTCTCACTATCACTTGTAATCCTATCTAAAAGTCGTATTCAGTGATGTGATGTCAGTTAAGAGGCCATGCCATTAGATCTATCTAACGTGAGGAAGTTCGGTTAACAAATCAATGCCATGATTGTAAACCTGCGCCAACTCGAACGGGATATCGCTGTCAGGAAACAATTCCACAAGTTTACCCTTTAGTTCTTCTTCAGTCGGACGCTCAGATCCCAATCTATGCATCTTAACCACAAATCCATAGAAACGCTGCCAGTCACCAGATTGACCCTTAAACGGTACCATCTGTACTGCTCTCCTCAGGGCTTCGAGACTCTCTCCTGTGAATGGCATGTTTCTCCTCACTGATTACAGTATTGCATTATTGTAGCATCGTCACATTATGAACTGCGTAGCGAACTCCCAAGTTGTTACGTGTAGGCGCTACGACCACGGTACGATCGAAAGGGTCGTAACAGAGACCTTAACACTTTAGGCAAATCTTGGAACAACTTCTGTACCCAATTACTACATGTACTACAAAATGAGATAGAATGAAAATTGAGCTAAATGAGCCGCGCGTCAAGAATCCTGATACCGTGAGTGTAAATCGGCACCAATAAATCTGCCAATTCTATGCGGCCCATCTCACCAAGCTCAACATACAATTCTGCCTCCGTAGGTCTATGGGGTAAATCATACATCTGATTGATATAGCAATAGAAGCCATACCAGTTGAACGGTTGGTTTATAGCATCAGATCCCTGCAGTGCCTCTGTAAGCGCTTTCCGAGTCGCTTTAGTAATCATAACGATATTATATAAGTCTTAAATATTCGAGGCAAATGATGGTTGTATCGTGACTTAGTAGACATCTGGTACGCTTCAACTAGCGCACTCATTAATTACAGTCACATCTCCATCAGGACTTCTGCTTTTTTTTGAGCCTTATCAAACCTCTCTGCATCGAGTAAGCCTGTGTTTCCCAGCAGATACAAAAGAAACGTGTCTAGCTGCTGGGACATCGGCATACGCTCGTTCTTTGGTAACTGCTCATCGCAAGCTTTATGAACGGTCTTTCCGACAGTTCCATCCCAATCAGTAGTTATAAGAGCTGCATCGGCCCTGATAATGAACTCACCACAACAGGCACATAGCAAACGAGCCAATATCTTGTCTTGAGATCTATCAAGCACTAGGCCTTCTATTCGAGTTACGCCTTTCTCTTGCATGAATTCTCCTTTAATACTTGTATTACAAGCCTGACATTACATCTATATAAGCATGGCTCCCAATACAAGCCACTTCAGGTGTTTCCTTATGGTAGAAGACGTACGGCTTTCTGTTAGATTTAGTAGACCATCCTGATTCCACATAATTAATATTGTGATATTGGAATGTAGGATTTTGTTATGAGAAATAAGATTGGGTTTCATGTGCCAAGGCAGATGCACCAGAAAAGCCAATCTGCCTCCACATCTCGTACACAATAATCGCTGCGGCATTAGAAATGTTTAGGCTGCGATTGGCAGGCATCATAGGTATGTGCACACGGTTCCCAAAGTTTAATTTACCCACCACGCTAGCAGGCAATCCTACACTTTCCGAACCAAAAACAATGGTATCCCCAAGTTGGTATCGAGGGGAGGTATACATAACAGTTCCAGATATTGTGGCTCCGTAGACGCTATCAATGGATATAGTCTGGAACAATTCATCTATCGAGTTGTGTACAAGTATATCTGTAAGGTCACTGTAATCTAAAGATGCTCTGCGCAACCCAGGGTTTTCCAACCGGAATCCTAACGGCTCCACCAAATGCAAACGAGCCCCGACATTAGCACAGAGACGAATTATATTGCCAGTATTCTGTGGTATTTCTGGAGCTACCAAAACGACATTCACTATTGGCTGAAAATCCATAGTTCATCCTTTATTAAAGATTAATGAGGATGTAATTAAGGTTTAGTGGCTCCCCGAGTAGGATTCGAACCTACGACCTATCGATTAACAGTCGACCGCTCTACCGCTGAGCTATCGGGGAATGGAACACTGCGTTCATATATCCAGCCTAGACATGAACCAGTTTTATCATGGGATTATAGCATCCAGCCACTAAAGCCAACAAGAGTAGCCTGATCACTATCCTGGAGAATTACGCGGTCGTACCAAACCTAACATGAAATAAACAGAATATGGCTTATGGCCATTCCATGTTTGCCGAATCTCCCACAGCAGTTTATTAGTTTCCAATTGCAAAGACCACTTGTACGCTGATCTGTAGCTCCAACTCGCCTGCACTAATTGGGGTAACAGTAGAATCTGCAAATTGCACTGCTTCTATACCATCCAGGTGCCGTGCAGTAGCCGTGCTACCGCCACTCTCGGTGATATACAAGAGATTCCCCCTAGTCACACCTGTGAGGGTTGCAAACTGGGCTGCCTTAGTCAACGCGTTCAGCACAGCGTTTTCTCTTGCTTGAACCTGAGCCTCAGAAGAATCTTTTACGGTGAATTGTATGCTTTGAATGCGAATCGCATCACTTCCTGCTTCTACCACATCATCTATCGTAGCGCCAACTATCTCTAGATTCCTGATTTTGATGATAACAGTATTGGACACGCGGTACCCCGTGAGCATCTGTTTGTCGTACCTTGTGCCATTTTCGTTTATCTCATGATAAGTGTACTCAGGATAGATGTTAAAGTATTTGGTCTGTATGTCCCTGTCCGCTATACCACTGGATTTGAGTACTTCGATTATTCCAGTCATGGTATCTGCAGCCTCAGACCGTGCTGTTTCTACAGTGGATCCCCTTACTTCCACTCCAAGACTCAATATTGCCATATCTGGTTCCAAGATGACCTTGCCAAGTCCTGTAACCCATATCCCAGCTTGCTGGTACCCTCCTGCTTGTCCCAAAGCCGGTGCTATGAAACCCCGGAAAGCTGCCTGATCTGTTGATGTAAAGTTTCCAATTGTATCTATAGCACTTGTGTTGGTTCCCACCAGAGGTGAATCATCTGATCCAGTATCACACGCAGTTCCAAGTACCAGCGTCATTGTTAACGCCAGACTCACAAATAACCACTTTGCTCTTTTCATTCGACTGCCCTCCTCATCCATTAATTTCGTTCTGTGTAACCTATTTTATATTTTTATATATAGAGGAAATTCCATCATCAAGAGTTCCATACAATTGTGCAATTCAAAGGAAAAGACCACTCTGTTTATACCGCCAAGTCGAAAGTATTGTAATTAGAGCTAGGAGTACGAGTGATATTCCTTCTGAGTCAAATGCCAATCTACATTTCTTCAGGTAAATATACCACTTTGACAACACCATACACATGGCGGATTCCTAAAATCACAGGTGATATACTGAAAGTAATTTCAGAGAATTAGGCGTGACGTGGTGACGTGACACTCATCAGGAGCTATAATCAGCGGTCGGTCAACGCAACTGCTGAAGAGAAGGCCGCTGACACATTTATATGAAAGATTCCCTTAAAGACATACTGGAAACTATTTCGCTCGCACTAGTGATTTTCCTGGTTCTACAATCCAGCATCAGAAATTACAAAGTTGAGCTGTCCAGCATGGAAACCACGCTTCTCCCCAATGATAGGCTGGTTGTGAACAGGCTGGTATATTTTCATCTAGGTACCGAAACCATAGACAGCCTTGTACCATTCGTAGATATCTGGAAGGATGATGTAAGACTGTTTCCCTTTCATCCACCCAGATATTCAGACATAATCGTCTTCCGCTTTCCCAATGACCCCAACAAAGATTTTGTTAAGCGGGTCATTGGTGTTCCTGGAGATACCGTGTCTATAGTACGCGGAGATATATTTATAGATGGTGTCTTGCTAGACGAACCTTACATTACAAGAGAATTTGGTGATACTCTGGCTCCAACCCTAGTATCACCAAATAGTTATTTTGTTCTTGGGGACAATCGCAACGGAAGCAGCGATTCGCGACACTGGGGGCTAGTACCACTAGGCAACGTAGTGGGAAAAGTCTCTGTACGCTACTGGCCATTATCAGAATTCTCACTCCTATCAATGGAACCATTAGGCATTCTGCATTCTGGGTCCATTGAAAATCCATAGTAGCTAAGATAGAATCGTCCTGTCCTTCTAGGGCCGTTAGCTCAGCGGTAGAGCTCCGGACTTTTAATCCGGGAGTCCAGGGTTCGAATCCCTGACGGCCCACCACTTCCACGTGCAAAAGGCCACCGAGAGGCTCCGCAGCCTCCCACGCTTGTTTTGCTAACATTTTGCAAACCAACAAGAATTTTTCATGAGGTTTGCAAAGGCGTTGACAATCTCAACTTGAAGCCAGCCACAACATGTCCATATACTTGCATTGTGAAGTTTACTGAGTCATGCACGAGGCATTCTTTGCACAAAACAACCAGACACTCATGAAATCCTAGCAGGCAAGAAAACCTTGAAAGTATTGGGACAAGAAATGGCTGATGTATAATGAATCCGAATTAGAACATTGGGAGTTGAGTTGCCAGAATCAACAGTGCTAATAGTAGAAGATGAAGAGAACATTCTCGAAGCCGTCAAATACAACCTGGAGAAGGACGGATACAGGGTTCTTACCGCTGTGGATGGAGAGAGAGGACTAGAAATTGCCCGCAAAACCAATCTTGCACTCGTCATTTTGGATGTCATGCTGCCTAAGCTCGACGGCCTTAAGGTGTGCCAGCTTCTGAGAAGCGAGACGAATGTCCCAATACTGATGCTGACGGCAAAGGCCGAAGAGATAGACCGTGTGGTAGGTTTGGAGATGGGAGCGGACGACTATATCACCAAACCTTTTGGCATGCGAGAGCTTTTGGCCCGGGTCAAGGCCCTACTCAGGCGATCTAGCCTAACTGCTGAAAAATCTCCTGACACATCTTTCCAGCTTCTGACGTCAGGGAACCTAGAAATAGATGTTGCTGGCCACCAGGTGAGAATGAACGGAGACCAACTGGACTTGAAACCCAGAGAGTTTGAACTGCTAAGGCTATTTATGGTCAACAAGGGACGAGCTTTAACTCGCGATCATATCCTTGATAACCTTTGGGAACATGATTACATAGGGGACACACGAACAGTTGACGTTCACGTCCGCTGGCTCCGCGAGAAGATTGAGACCGATCCTAGCAGACCAGAGAGAATCATAACCGTCAGGGGAATAGGGTACCGCTTCCAACAATGATGCTCCTGAATACTCTTAAATGGCGCATTGTCCTGGCTTACGCTGCCCTTATCGTCATATCTATGGGAGCAGTGAGCATATATCTGATCAATTTCGTTCAGAGCACCTATATCTCAAATCTGGAAGAGCGTCTAGAACAAGAAGCCTGGATGTTAGGTGAGTCCTCGAGCCGGTACTTTGAAGGTAATCTAGGCGCCACGGAACTTCAAGCCCTCAGCGAACGTATCGGAGATCTCATAGAGGCGCGAGTCACGATAATAACTCTAGAAGGCACTGTTATCGCAGACACCTGGGAAGACCCTATCCTCATGCCGAACCACAGTTCGCGCCCGGAGGTGCAAGGTGCCCTGACCACAGGAATTGGAATGTCTACCCGTGTCAGCATCACGGTAGGTCAGGAGCTGATGTATACCGCCATTCCGATTGAGGTTGATGGAATACATGTAGGTATATCTAGAATAGCAGTCCCAATCTCCCAGGTTAAACAGGCGGTCAACCGGTTAATCCTCCCCATCGCCCTTTCCGCCATCATTGTAACTTCCCTTTCAATAGCCTTAGGTTACTTACTGGCCCGTAGGACATCTCGTTCAGTTCATTCCGTGACCGAGGCCGCCAGGCGTCTTGCGAATGGTGACCTGGAACAGCGTGTCGAGGCATTGGCATCAGATGAAACTCGAGACTTAGCCAATGCTTTCAATAGCATGGCAACAGCACTGAGAAAGATGATCGATGATCTGTCGATGGAGCGGAACAAGCTATCTGCCGTCCTCGATACAATGGCTGACGGCGTTGTGGTTATCCGCCAGGTATTTTATCTTCGCCAGGGGGAGGGCCTGATCGAACTAATAAACCCCGCAGCTGAAGAACTACTATCCCTCAAATCTGTGGAAGCGGTCGGCAGTAGGTTCATGGAAACCGTTAATGACCATGAGATCCAAAAACTAGTACACCTATCCTTTGAGACTGGCGAGCAGCAACATGGAGAGATTGAGCTAATGCAGCAGCGACGATCCCTCAGCGCTATTGCCACTCCACTTACTAGTGACGGTCCAAACAGCATCCTATTAACCTTGCACGATCTCACTCTCATTCACCAGGCAGACTCGACTCGCAGGCAGTTCGTTAGCAACGTCTCTCATGAGCTTCGTAGCCCTCTAGCGTCCATAAAAGCTATGGTGGAAACACTGGAGAGCGGCGCGCTGGAAGAAAAACAGGTGGCCACGGATTTTATACACCGTATCCACATTGATATTGAGCGCATGAGCCGCATTGTGGAGGACCTGCTAGAACTCTCACGACTGGAAAGCGGCCAGGTCGCGCTTGAATTAACTCCTATGGACGTACGACCATTAATGGAAGAAGTTAAGCATGAGTTCCAGCTACGTGCTGAAGCTAAAGAGATCACGCTGAAGCTAGGTTCGCCTGACTCTCTCCCTTTAGTCATGGGGGAGAGAAACAAGCTGCACCAAGTTTTAGCCAATCTGCTGGACAATGCCCTGAAATTCACTCCTGAAAACGGAGCTGTGACACTGTACGCCATTCCTCTAATTAATATGATACAGATCTACGTTTCAGACACGGGGATTGGCATTGCCGAAGAGCACCACTCCCATATATTTGAGCGATTCTATCGGGTAGATAGCTCACGGCAGTACCGTGGCACTGGCCTCGGTCTTGCCATAGCCAAGCACATTGCCCAGGCACATGGTGGCGAAATTGCCGTAGAGAGCCACGAGGGAGAGGGTAGCACCTTCTCTTTTACTGTTCCCGTTGTCTCTACCTAGTCAGTATCACTTCCTTATCCATCTGACGATACCATTAGGCACCCGAACACACTGCTTATTCACTATCTCTTAATAAATCCTTAATTGTTCGTTAAACACAGCCTAAATAATCTACGTTATAATTAGGACTGTAAAAAATTAGGAGCCAATCATTTACTCGACTACTGCACTAGTAGTGCTATCGGACATCCAAAACAGTTACCAGTTACGTCCTCATAGTGGGACTATGCCTATAGATTTACAAACTCTCTTATTTCAGATGGTATCTCGTGCCTTGAAAACAGATATATGGAGGACACAATGAAGCTATCATTCTTGCCCAGAGAAGAAAAATTCTTCCTCTTCTTTCAACAAAGCGCGTCGAACATTAAGGAAACAGCAACGAAACTGCTCGACCTGATGGAGAACTACGAGAATATCCCTTCAAAGGTGGCTGAGATAAAACGTCTGGAAGAGGTGGGTGACACCGTAATTCACACCATAATGACTAGTCTCCACAAAACCTTCGTCACTCCCCTAGACAGGGAAGACATCGCCGCACTCGGAGAACGCATGGACGACATAGTGGACAGCATAGAAGAGGCTGCCCGCATCATGGTGGAATATAGAATAGAGGAATCCACTGAAGAAGCCAAAGAGCTTGCCCGCATCCTCCTGCGCTGCGCTGAAACCCTTGAGCAAGCTATCGGACTGCTACACTGCAAGGGATCCAAGCTGGAGGCGATTCTCCCTCTTGCTGCAGATATAAACACCCTAGAGAATGAGGCAGACCAGGTGGTCAGCAGAGCAATGGCAACGTTATTTAACGGCAGCCTAGACGCCATATACGTACTCAAGTGGAAAGAGGTATACGACCAGTTGGAGAAGGCCACAGATTTCTGCGAGGATGCGGCCAACATGCTGGAAGGCATTGTGTTAAAGCATGCCTGAACAAGCCATCCTAATAATCACAATAGCCCTGGCTCTAGCCTATGCTTACGGTAACGGTATAAACGACGCCGCCAATGCTATTGCCACTGTAGTCTCCACCCGGGTCATGACTCCCATGGCAGCGGTGATAATGGGCGGAAGCATGAACATGATTGGCGCCCTTACCGGGACCGCCGTAGCCAAAACCATAGGCAGTGGAATTGTTAATCCGGAACTCATGTCTCAGGCAGCGGTTATGGCAGCTATCATGTCGGCAGTGACGTGGGTCCTTATTGCCACACGTTTCGGATTTCCAGTAAGTGTGAGCCACTCTCTGGTAGCCGGAGTGCTTGGTGCAGGAGTGGCGCATGCAGGATTTGAAGCAGTTAGAACTGCCACAGTCGTCAAGGTGTTGTTGGCCCTGGCATTTTCACCACTACTTGGTTTTGGAGCTGCCTTTATCGCCATGATCATAATCTACTGGATCTTTCGACACTGGACACCTCATCAGGTAAGCGCTGTTTTCGGGAAACTGCAGATACTTTCAGCGGCTTTCCTAGCCTATAGTCACGGCAAGAACGATGCCCAAAACGCCATGGGTATCATGGCCCTGGCAGTTGGGGTGTATTACTCCCGAGAGGTCTCAGTTGAACTTTGGATGCAGATAGTCAGCGCACTTGTGATAGGATTCGGCACAGCCTTTGGAGGATGGAAGGTAATTCGCACGCTGGGAATGCGCGTGACAAGACTTCAGCCTGCCAGTGGCTTCGCCGCCAATGCCATTGCCGCCACAGTAATCGAAGCAGCGTCCCATATAGGACTACCTGTGAGCACCACTCACACCACTAGCTCGGCAATTATGGGAGTTGGGGCAACGCGACGGCTTTCGGCAGTGCGTTGGGGAGTTACACGTGGCATCCTCTGGGCGTGGCTAGTAACGTACCCATTTTGTGCAGTTCTGGGCTGGACGCTGTCAAAAATCCTAGGAGCAATACTGTAAGGTCCTGCTACAACGGGTAAGTCTCCAGAAATCTAGGATTACAAAACGGATGGATTCAGGTTTGAGCTACAATCCAAGGTAGTTAGAGGTTTCAATGCGCAGACTCGAATTTGATATTTGCCCAGCAAGTTCAACTTGGAATTGTATTTTCTGTACATCACGCTTAACGTCTTCGTTCAGCAAGCACAGCTAGATCTGTGTAGAGTTGATGTACTTATGCCACAACTGCTCATGCAGAGCATCGATCCACACAGAGCAATCTGCTCGTCTTCTGCCATGACATAGACACTTTCACCGACCCTCACAGGCTCAGCAATGGTGGAAAATCATAATATATAAATCATAGCGATACGTTGAAATTAAAGACAAGGGCCTCCGGGGATTGTAATAAACCAAAATGACGATGAATAGCGTTTAAACAATCTCGGGCATAATCATAATCACACCCTAAAGATTAATGGTATGTTTATTAGCAAATTTCTAGGTCTGGGCATAGGGTCCTTTCATCCCCTCAAACGAGACAGGAACGACCAATATGGGAAATCTAGTCTGCAGCTCATTTGGGATTGACCTGAGTTACGAATTTAGCACAGAATATAGAATAGTGTTTAACCATAAAGAGCAAAGTTTGTTTAGGAGGGTCTTATGAGCCGTTTATTATCCAAAGGAATAGCTCTTCTAGTTCTAATGTTGGCTATGATTGTCTCAGGTTGTAGCGACACCAGCACTCCTACTCAACCTACCGCCACTACAATTCCCACCATCTCGGCCACACCGGAACCAGCTGAGATTGTCTTAGCTCTTCTGAAGGGAGCGAGCGAACACAAGCTAAAGGGAAGTGAAGAGTGGTCCCGGGCCGTCAATGGCATGGCCGTGAAACCCGGTGATACAGTCAGGACCCTTACCGTTTCCAACTCGGTGCTCCATTTTGCAGATGGGAGCAAAGTCAAACTCCTGCCCAACACCGAAGTTTCCGTTGAGGTCTTCTCTATAATCAATGGAGGGCCTCCGATTGGCCATAGGGTAGGCAGGGTCCGAGTGGTGAATGGGGCAATTGACTTCGATGTGACTAAGGCACCGGCCCCAAACATCTGGGAATTCATGACCAAAGACAACTTAATAGCTATCCACGGTACATCTGGTGCGATACAGAGCTATGCAACCGACGGTGAAACCACTGTGAACATCCTAGAGGGTGAGGCCACTGCTGCACATGCTGGTGTGAATGAGCAAACGGGTGCGGCTGAGCTTGACCTATTCACAGTTCTTGGAGGCATTGCGCTCACCATCCCACACGATGGCATGGGAGAAGAGGAAACCAATGCAATATTGGCAGTGGGTGAGGTACTCGCCCTAGCTGGGAATGAGGTCATGAAGGAAGCAGAAGGTGATGTCTCAAAAGCCTTTGAAATGGCACTGGAAATTATCACTAAGGAACCTGGCGGCAAAGAGACTCTTGACAAGCTTGCAGCCAATGAAAGTGGCAGTGGACAGTCTCCAACAGAAGCACTTTCTCAAGTGGCATCTGTGCCCAATGCAGGGAAGGTTATATCAATGGACAGGAATCTGGGAGCTACTGAGTTAACAGCGAAGGAGCTCATAGATTCCGTTGCAGAGAAAAGTGGAGGTATTTTCGAACGAAGTGTAGATAAGGTGCAGGAGGTTCAATCAGGGGCAACTCGACCCGATGACTCTCTTGCTCTCCTTAAGGACTTTGCGGCCGGTTTCTTACCACCCACGCCTCAAGTATTGTACGATGCGGTAGGTAATCCCATTGCCCAGATGGACCCACCGGTTACGGTATTCGATAAGGACGGCCTCCCCATTGGAGAGCGGTTGGGGGACTTCTATGCCGTCGATGCCAACCTCGTCCCAGACAGAGAGAAAGATATCCCGGACATAGTATATCGGGAACAAAGGCTCGGCCTTGCTCCAGTTACCATGGTAGACCTGATGCCCAAAATTCCCACCGGCAAGGATGGGAAGTTCTGGATACCACCCATGGTGACCGCTGACAGTGATGGCAACGCAGCGTCAACCTTCATGGTGTTCGATAATCGTGGCAACCCCACAGGAATACAGGCCATAAACGATAATACTTTTACTGGCACCGGTGCAGCTATGCAATCCCCTCATAACCCATACCTGATACTGGAAGATGACAAGCCGGTGGGAGTTGAGGATATGGCATACATTCTGCTGAAAGACGACGGCCTACCAATGCAGTTCGCTATTCCTTCTCCCATGGCATTTGACGATAATGGGTTAATAGTTGGTATCCAGTCGCCAATGACCATTGCCGTAGGGGATAATGGTGTCCCGTATGGTTTTGAGGTTGGGAATGTGCTGGATATGGACTTCCTTTCAAGCGCTCCTGCTCTGACACCAGATCTCGCAACGGCATCTAATGCTAAGTTGGACAGGAATATGGTGCACGACAAGCACGGTATGGTAATAACTAAACAACAGATGCGGCCTGCAATGATGCTTTATGATGACCAGGGAGCCGAAGCAGGCAGGCAAATTTCCACGAAACACACCTGTGCTACCAGAGACTGCTACGGTGACGCTGGGGACAAGGCCGAGGAGTTTTTCGCCGAGAAGATCGAGGTTGTGGTAGCAGACGCGATGGGGAACATGTCTGTCGTCGAACTCCAGAGCACAACTCTTTATGACGATAGTGGAATGTTTGCGGGGATTGTTGCTCCTCCGTCATTAATGATGAACGCCACGGACGGTCTAATATCAGGTTTTATTCAAGGAAGGGCCTCGGTATTTGGATCTGAGGCTCCTACAGACGGCATGCAACCTATGGACCTTTTCGGCAGTGATGGTTCCCACATGGGTGCATTTGAGAACACGCCTAGGCAGCAATCAGATGGTTCTGTCAACGAAAGCTCTGATAGGCTTCAACCGGGAGAAAAGATCCATCTAATGGATGGCAATTTCGCTTTTCAAGGGAAAGCCAATGAAAATTTTCGGCTCAAAGGAGCAGATCTCCACTTTAATGCAAACTCAGGCTCATTCGCATTGTGGACGAACGATGATTATGATGGAGCTTCTTCATCTACTTCATCTGCATTCATGAATATGGAAATCAAAGGGATAAAGGATATGAGGCTTGGGAATGCCCCATTAGTAGAGATGAATGCAGAGTTTATACCAGAACTTATGGAGAAGCGAGATCTAAGGCAAAATAAGGCGCAAGAAGACTATTCAGAAAAATTTAATGCTGCAACACAGGATCTCATGAGGCCAATGCCAAACAACGGCAATGAAAGGCCAGGTTTGCCAGGTGAAGGCTTCGATGAAAAGCCAATGCCAAACAACGGCAATGAAAGGCCAGGTTTGCCAGGTGAAGGCTTCGATGAAAAGCCAATGCCAAACAACGGCAATGAAAGACCAGGTTTGCCAGGTGAAGGCTTCGATGAAAAGCCAATGCCAAACAACGGCAATGAAAGACCAGGTTTGCCAGGTGAAGGCTTCGATGAAAAGCCAATGCCAAACAACGGCAATGAAAAGCCAGGTTTGCCAGGTGAAGGCTTCGATGAAAAGCCAATGCCAAACAACGGCAATGAAAGACCAGGTTTGCCAGGTGAAGGCTTCGATAAAAAGCCAATGCCAAACAACGGCAATGAAAAGCCAGGTTTGCCAGGTGAAGGCGACTCTGGCAACAGTAACACCAGAAATGAGCAGGGTTCCGGTGGAGGTTCGGGAGGAGCGCCAGGACAAGGACAAGGACAAGGACAAGGACAAGGACCAGGACCAGGACCAGGACCAGGACCAGGACCAGGACCAGCGCCAGGACCAGCACCAGGACCAGCGCCAGCACCAGAACCAGCGCCAGGACCAGGACCAGCACCAGGACCAGCACCAGGACCAGCGCCAGGACCAGCGCCAGGTGGTGGCGCTGGTGATTTGCGTGATTAGGCCATCTGCAATAGTGGAACATATGGTGTCAGGGCTTGGTGATGCTCAATCTGCACTGACCAAGCAATGCCGTTGCACTTAGAAGACCTGTAGTAGACGAGACTTTCCAAAAGGCCATAAGTAGTAAATTAGACTTGGCCAATTGCTCCAAAAGAGGCGTTCCGTCGCTCAGACTAGGGATTTAGCTTTAGCCGATAGCTCCGAAAGGATTCCCTTGTGGCACGGTCCGTCTCCCTCTTAATTGACCACTTGTAGAGGGGAATGGACTAGATTTAGCTTGAATGCCAGCGTAGCTCAGGGATAGAGTAGCGGTTTCGTGAGCCGAATACCTTTGTTTACCTACGTCCCTAAGATACGCAGGTGGTCTGATTTCCCCAGGCCGCCTATCTGTAATGTTCCTCGATGTACAGCTATGTTTGCCATTGTTGGCGTCAAGCGTTAGCTACTGACCAAGGGCCATTCTGTGAAGGGATTCGAACCCTGTCCCCCTGCATGCAAAACTCGTGCTATGCCGTCTCAGGCAGGCTTTCGGTATCTACAGATGAAGGCAAGCCCGACTTTAGCGTCTCCTATTGTCTCACAACGCCCTCTCCAAGTTGCTTCAAAAAGTGTTACAGTGAATAGCTAACACGTCCCTGCCATTTTAAAAGCACACCGAGTGGATCTCAAGACTTCGATTAGACTTGCTCGGAACCCGTACATGATTGATCGCTGGCTTTAAGTTACGTGCGAAGGTTGTGGCTATTATAGCGATGGCAGGGCTCGGGAAAGGCCTGCCCTACAGTGAACAGAACGCTTTCGATTTAACCTGCTATTGAGGGATCAGTATGGAACCTCAGGAGAGAATTACGGTATCAAACTCCCAAGCTGGAACGCCTGTTGTAACAGGGACAGCTAGCTCTCCTGCAGCGCACAAATTCTCTGTGGCCATTCTCTTGGGGTCCATCTTAATTTCTACAGTGGGCATTGGGTTTGTGGTGCCATTCCTACCGGTTTTCGCTACCGAACTAGGCGCCACTGGATTCGCTCTCGGGTTAATTATGGCCTCATTCTCCCTTTCGATGATGATCACGCAACCGTTAGCGGGGTCATATTCCGACCGGTTAGGTCGTAAGTACTTCCTGGCCGCTGGGTTAGCTGTTTTTAGCGTTGCGGGATTCTTGTATGTTCTAACCTCGTCAGTTGGTGATATCGTCTTGGTTCGCTTTCTCCAGGGCATTGGTGGGGGCTTGATATTCTCTGTCTCAATGGCATACATGGGTGACTTAGCTCCTGAAGGGTACGAAGGGAGATACATGGGCGTGTACAACGTCACCATGCTCTCTGGCTTCGGGATAGGACCCCTCATAGGTGGTGTCCTCAAAGATAACTTTGGTATGGACATGTCTTTCTATGGGATGGGACTCACTAGCGCCATTGCCTGTATCCTAGTGCTCTTTCTCCTTCCAGAAAGCCGATCTCGGGATGTTCGAGCAAAGAGCAAACGTGTTTTCGCCGTTTTCGGGGAGATTATGGCCCAGACGAGGGTGCGTGGTGTTTTGCTCATCCGCTTCTCCGTAATGCTCTCGATGGTTCCTTCGTTCATTTTCTTACCCGTCCTGATGACGCAAGTTATGGATGCCTCTGGAGTCCAGATTGGGATGGTCATCACGGTGCGAACTCTCGTGAGTGCCTCGCTTCAGTACCCCTTCGGCTGGCTTGCGGATCGGCATAGCCGCGTGGTCATGACTGTTGTCTCAGTCTTTGGCATGGCAGCTGTTGTTTCGCTCTTCGGTTTTGCCACAGAGTTCTGGCATGTGCTGCTCCTGTTCGGGTTTCTCGGCATAGGGGAAGCTCTATTCATGCCGGCGAACTCAGCGATGATTCTGGAGGGAGGGCGTTCCCATGGCATGGGAGCCACCATGGGTCTGCTCAACACCGCCATGACCATTGGCATGTTCGTTGGTTCTCTGGGAGCAGGGCTCCTCGTTGACGGGTTCGGGTTCCGCATCGCTTTCATGGCGATTGGTGCCATCGTGGCTCTGAGTGCAAGTGTCAGCGTGCCAATGATGACGGCAACGCCACGCGAGAGCAGTTCAAGCAATCAGATTGGTTTTCACTTTCCAGATGCACCTTCATAAGCAGTTGGGTCCAAGTGGCGGCGTTGCTATGTTCAGCGATGGCAATAGTTCCCACCATGGCGACGGGTACGGCGCCCCCCCGAAATGCCCCTCGGACCAGCACCACCAATATTGGATTGATTGGCATCACTCTAGGTGCCGGACTCCATGGCAGATGCAGAGATAGGATGAGGAACAAATTTTCCGTTAGACTAGGATCGGAAAATTCGCTTCTGCCTTGTGAAACTACACCTATGGATTCCGATCCCAACCAGTTCTGGACTTACTGATTAGCAGTACATTAGCAACCCACTCAATGTCACCACACGTGCGACGACCAACCATGTCACTTAAATGTGTTAACAAAGCTCATCCACTTCATCTATGCATCTCTGACTTCCGAGATGCAGACTAACACCAATTATGTTATACTCTAAAACTGGTCCTTTAGGGGACTAATTTTTTGTCTCCGGTGATTTAGCATATGACACAAGATATTAGAAACATCGCAATAATTGCTCATGTAGATCATGGCAAGACCACACTCCTGGATGCCATGCTCAAGCAGAGCCATGTCTTCCGCCGTAACCAGCCAGTCGGTGAGCTTATCATGGACAACAATGATCTGGAACGGGAGAGAGGCATAACCATCCTGGCCAAGAATACGGCCATTTCGTACAAAGATGTCAGAATCAACATCATCGACACGCCAGGTCATGCCGATTTCAGCGGCGAGGTAGAGCGAGTCCTGAACATGGCAGACGGTTGTTTGCTGGTCATCGACTCATTGGACGGACCAATGCCACAGACTAGGTTCGTGCTACAGCATGCCCTACAGAGGCACATCAAACCCATCGTAGTAATCAACAAGATAGACCGACCATTCGCTCGACCAGAAGAGGTATCCATCTTAGTACAGGACCTCTTCTTAGAACTGGCTGTGGATTCTGACCAACTTGACTTTCCAATACTATATTCAGATGCCAAAACCGGCTATGCCATAGCCGACCTGAATGACCCGCATGAGAACATTGAGCCTCTGTTCGATGCCATTCTAAAACACATCCCGCCGCCAGTAGCCGACGTTAATGGTGGATTCCAACTGCTGGCTACAGCCCTTGACTATGACAGCCACATTGGACAAATTGTCGTTGGTCGTATAGCTCGCGGAAAAGTGTCGGTTGGGGATTCAGTGTCCTGCATCTCAGCGGACAACGATACGACTTTCCACAAAGTGACCAAGCTATTTGTATATGAGGGCATCCAGCGCAGTGAAGTGGCAGATGCTGAGGCCGGAGAAATTGTTGCCCTGTCCGGTCTTGAAAATGTGGCTATCGGAAATACTCTTACCTCGGTAGATAACCTAGAGCCTCTGCCGGGTATTGATATTGGTCAGCCGACCATCCAAATGACGTTTGGAGTTAACACCTCACCCTTTGCCGGTCAGGATGGACGGTTTGTGACATCGCGGCAGATCAGAGCGCGTCTCTACTCTGAACTGCAGACCAATGTGGGTCTGCGTGTGGAAGACACTGACAGCGCCGAGACTTTCCTAGTATCTGGACGTGGTGAACTGCACCTGTCTATTCTGATTGAGACTATGCGCCGTGAGGGGTACGAGTTTCAAGTCTCCAAACCAGAGGCGATTGTACATATCGAGAACGGGCAGAAAGTGGAACCATACGAAATTCTTGACTTGGATGTGGGCGAGGAGAGTATGGGAGCCATGGTTGAAAACCTCTCATCCAGACTGGCACATATGACGAATATGCACAGTGATGGTCGTGGACGCCTACGTCTGGACTTCAGTATTCCAACCAGGGGGCTCATAGGTTTCCGCAGTTTCTTCCTGAAGGCAACTCGCGGCAATGGACAGATGAACAGTATATTCACCGGATACGAACCGCTACGCGGCAAGGTAGAGTCCACGCGCTCCGGGGCACTGGTGGCCGCCGAAACCGGAGTTACAAGCACCTTTGGTCTTAGCAACGCCCAACAAAGGGGAATGACATTCGTTGAAGCCGCTATATCTATCTACGAAGGTATGATTGTGGGGGTACATGCCCGCGACAACGACCTTGTAGTTAACGTTTGCAAGGAAAAGAAGTTGTCAAACATGAGGTCCTCATCGTCAGACATAGCCACCAAGCTAACTCCCCCGATAAATATGAGCCTGGAAGAGGCCTTGGACTTTATTGTTGAAGACGAGATAGCGGAAATGACTCCGAAAAACATTCGCCTTCGCAAGCGCATCCTCTCCGAAGACGACCGGGCCAAGGGAAACCGCAACAAGAGCAAGGCCGCTGCAGGACAATAAAGCTTCAGAGGTTACGCGGTAGAAGGCACTGTAGAACCAGTGCCTCACGCAATGAAACTATCTCGAAAGTCGCTGAATCCATTCAGCAAAATCAGCGAGGTTCTGCTCTACCATTCCACGCGCAGTCTCATTTGTGAGCTTTCCACCGCTGTCGAAATTGCTCAACCCTCCGGATAAACCAACGTCTCCAGATGGCATAGTGGCAGCTCTTGGAAAAACGATCACGGAACGCAACTGAGAACGAACCATCGCCCCGGTTCCTCTAGAACCACCTGCTATAGACATAATAGAAACAGGCTTATTGAGCAACACGTTGCCAGGAGGCGTATTCCTTCTTGAGGCCCAATCAATTAAATTCTTTGTAACTGCGGGAATTCCCCAATTGTATTCAGGTGTCGTAATCAATAATCCATCTGCAGCCGCAACAGATTCCTTGAAGTCGAGCACAGACTGTAAAGGCTCCGCTTCCAGATCGGCATTGAAAAGTGGGATATTTTGAATATCCAATTCTTCAATAACCATGTTCTCTGGAGCCATGGAGATTGCCGATCGGAGTAGAAGTAGGTTGAGAGATTCTTTCCGTAAACTCCCTGCAAAAGCAACAATCTTTAGAGGGTGGGTAGTAATCATAATCCTTATGTCCTCCATCGCTGTCTATAGCGATCCGCTTTGGTGCGCAAATCAACACTCGAAGAATTAATTGTAGTCTGACATCATCTTGTGTCAAGTAATCTATACTATATACTGATCACTAATCAGCATGAAAGGAATCAAACATGACACTGCGTATCAACGACCAGGCACCAGATTTCACAGCAAACACCAGCACCGGCAAGATTAGCTTCCATGACTGGATTGGAGATGGATGGGCAATGCTGTTTTCACACCCAAAGGACTTCACCCCAGTCTGTGCGACTGAACTTAGCTATGTCGCGAAACTCAACGGCGAATTTGAGAAGCGATCTTGCAAAGTTATAGGCCTGAGTGTGGATAAGGTGGACGACCATGTAAGATGGGCCGCGGACATCGAAGAACTTGCCGGTACCAAACTGAACTTCCCAATAATCGCCGATGAGGATCTCAGCATCGCCAAGCTTTACGACATGCTCCCCGCAGATGACGGCGATTCCTCAGAGGGCCGTACAGCGGCAGATAACCAGACTGTCCGTTCCGTATTTCTGGTAGGCCCTGACAAGAAAGTCAAGATGAGCCTGACATATCCAATGAGTTCTGGACGCAACTTCGATGAATTGCTTCGCGTACTCGACTCCTGCCAGGTAACTGCCAAGTACAAGGTTGGCACGCCAGCAAACTGGGAAAAGGGTCAGGACGTAATCATTCTGCCGTCCGTAAACAACGAGGCGGCAAAAGAGCTTTTCCCAGACGGTTGGGAGACGGTCAAGCCCTATCTCAGGACTGTCAAAGACCCTAGCAGCTAGAGGAAGCTCACAGTAACCAATGCAAGAACTCAGGGCTGACTGAGCGTGGCTCCGATTACGTTAGCATCGCGTTCCTCAGTCAGTCTTAAGTTCTTGAAGCTGATTGTCAATCTTCTCAGCTTGCTGAGACAACCGCTCCCACTCATCCCAGAGGGATTGTGTCTCATCTTTGATTACCCTGTGTTGCTCTCCAAAGACAGTTAACTGAGCGGCATCTTCAAACTCGTACGGCCTCGAGAACATATCCTCCAACTCCGCTATACGTGCCTCGTGATCCTCCAGCTTAGAATTTATCTCACCTATACGCATAGCAGAACTGCGTGCCTTTTTGATGAGGGAACGTCGCAGTTCTTCATCGTCGCTCAGAGATCGTCCGGAGCGCTTACTTGGAGCATCGTTACCGACAGTATACCGTCCCGAATCAGAAGTCCTTGTTTCCTTGGCAGCAGAAGAGACGTTGCCGTTCTGTTTTTGGTACAGATAGCTGTCATAGTCACTGGGAAAGATCATGGGCGCACCATTATCTATCTCAATAATCTTGTTAGCGGCCTGACGTATAAGGGTTCGATCGTGCGTTATGAAACATATGGTGCCATTATAGTCACTGAGGGCGTCCGCCAATATTTCCCTAGAAGCTATATCAAGGTGATTGGTCGGTTCATCCAAGAGCAGGAGATTGCTTGGTTGAAGCAGCATTTTTGACAGAGCTACCCGCGCCTTTTCTCCACCTGACAGCACTGATATTGGCTTGTATATATCGTCACCACTGAACAAGAAGCCACCAAGAGTATGTCTCAGGTTCTGTTCTGACTGTTCAGGAGCCGCCTCATGCAACTCTTCGATGAGGGTATTGACTGGGTTTAGAAGGTCAAGGACGTGTTGTGCGTAGTATGACATCACAACATTGTGCCCGACCTTCCTCTCACCTTCCTCAAACGGAAGAACTCCTGCGAGTATCTTCAACATAGTTGTCTTGCCGGCACCGTTGGGTCCAAGCAGGGCAACCCTCTCACCGCGGTTCAATGTTAGGTTCATTCTGCGATAAACGACGTTGTCACCGTAGAATTTGCTCACATTAATAAGGCGCATAACCTCGGTACCGCTTCGTGGCGGCTCAGGGAATGAATAACGTACCTTCCTAGTAGCCCTCGGCACCTCGATTGGTTTCAACTTATCAAGCTGTTTCAAGCGGCTCTGCACTTGGCTGGCTTTCTTCGCCTTGGAGCGAAAACGCTCAACAAACTGCATCTGTTTTTGTATTTCGCGCTCCTGCCTAGCCGCAGTCGTTTGCTTGATTTGCAGGGATCTATCACGGGCGACCAGGTAGTCATCATAGTCACCTTTTAGGAACAACACTTCGCCTGGTTCAATTGCAAGCACGCTGGTTGCCACCTGGTTCAAAAATGCTCTGTCATGAGATGTTATGACAACCGCACCACGGAAAGAGGCAAGATATTTCTCAAACCACAGGTTAGCATCAAGGTCCAAATGGTTGGTTGGCTCATCAAGCAACAACAGGCCTGGATCTTTAAATAACAACCTTGCAAGAGAGGCTCGCATGAGCCAGCCACCGCTGAACTCACTGAGAGGACGCTGAAAATCGTCCTGCTTAAATCCCAGCCCTGAGAGTATTGCCTTGGCTTCGTGGTCTCGGTTCGCTCCGTCTGCCAACTCCAACGCCAAGTCGAGCTGGGCAAACTGTTTCAGCAGTTCATTCTGATTGTCGTAGTCAGTTTCCAAGGACAACGATTCCTCTACGGCGGCAATTTTGTCCCTGAGAGTGGTCACTTTTGAAGAAGAGTCCACTACCTCCTGGAGAAGGGATTTGCCTGAAAACGGGGATGGCTCCTGCCTCAGATAACCTATTGTGACATTGCGCGACTTTGATATGTCCCCTGTGTCTGCAAAGCTATCGCCTGCCAGTATATCCATAAGAGTAGTCTTGCCAGAGCCATTTGGGCCAATCAACGCCACGCGATCTCCGCCAACCACGTTGAATGTGAGGCCACTGAAAAGAGTCCTATTGGTATATGTTTTGCTTAGGTTGGATGCGTTTAGAATTTTGTGCTACCTTAAATGTTTTTATACTCGAAACGTTATTATACTCATTGTATGCAAATGTGGGCAATTTTTGTATTTGGCACACAGAAACCGCTCTTACAACGAGTGAGTATTCCGTCTATGCATAGTATATAAACTTTTTACATTCTGAAGTCTCAGATAGATATAAATCGCAGATGAAAAACCGCACCGGCAATTCAGGACTTGACTCTCACTCAGATGGATGTCAAATTACACTAAAGCAGATAGATATTGCACGAATAGCTTCTAATACGGTTGCCACACGGCATACCTGCATACGCTGAAAGGAAATTATGCCAACAGTAAACACAGTTCTTGGCCCCGTGGATACCAACACCCTTGGATTCACGCTGATGCATGAGCACATTCGAGAGAGTTCCGCCGGCGTCCCATATACCTTTCCAGAACTATTTGACCATGAAGAAGACGTCGACCGTGGAGTGGCTGCACTCAATGAAGCCGCCTCCGAAGGAATCGGCACAATTGTCAACGTGACCACTATGGACCTTGGACGGGATATGAGGTTGTTAAAGGACGTTGCAGAGCGTGCAAAACTCAACATAGTCGCCGCAACTGGCCTCTGGCTAGATATTCCACGCGCCATAGCCAATGGAGCAACACCTGACCAACTTGCTAAAGCATTCATCAGAGAAATCGAGGTTGGAATCGAAGGGACAGGCATCAAAGCTGGTGTAATAAAAGTGGCTACCGACGTGGAACACACAACAGGGGATGTGCTTGCTCCAGCCAATGAGCTTGTCCTACGAGCGGCGGCACGTGCCTGCAACCACACCGGAGTGCCTATTACCACACACACATCCTCACTAGCCAAGACAGGAAACTACCAAATGGCAATTTTCGAAGAAGAGGGTGTAGACATGCACATGGTCTGTATTGGCCATAGCAACGACACAGATGACCTTGAATATCTGCTAAGAATCATCAACAAAGGATGTTTCCTTGGCATGGACCACTTCCCTGGTGGGGCAAGAGGAGGTTTAAACTGGGAAGAACGAACTAAACTGGTGAAACAACTGGTTGACCTGGGACACGCAAGTCATGTGACCATGTCTCACGACTTTGGAGGTTGGCGTCCAGCTCTTCCGGAAGTTATTGGAAGACGAGGGGCCAACAACCCAGACGGTTACTGCTTCGTCAGTCGCAATGTGATTCCGCGGCTGCGTGAGCTAGGTGTAAGCGAGAAGGATATTCATCTGATGACCGTCGATGCGCCACGACGCTTTTTTGCTGGACCCGACCTAGTATAGACCAAGCATGACGAGGTTGAGGCTACTGCCAGCACGCGTGTCACACGCGTGTTATCTGGTTAATCCTAACCTGAAAAAATCTCTTCCCCGTACAGTCCATTGGTCAGTTCAATATACTGCTGCTTCGTTAGCAGCGGCGTGTGGTTTTCAACAATATCCCTCCCAACCTTTGCCCCATCGCTCAACAAGTCTACTACCATATTCGCCATTGCCTTGGCCGCAGTGATAACCGCGAGCGAATAGTCATGCACCAAATAATCAACCCCATGCCCCTGTCCAGTTGCAGCGCTCACATAAGGATGCAACGCAGGCATAAGATGGCTAACATCTCCCATATCCGTAGAGCCACCTCCGTGTCCTCTCTCACCAACATTGTCAGTCCCCACCAATGTTTCCGCGTTTGTTCTGTATATAGAAACCATCTCTGGATTGTTGACCAACGGTAGCATTTCTCCAAGATTGATAATCTTAACTCTAGCACCAACCGCCAATGCACCGGCACGTAAAGCACGATCCACCTTTGCGTTGGCCTCAAGAATTGCATCAATCGACCTGCCACGCACGTATGTCTCTATATGCACAGCATCGGGAACGGCGTTGACCGCAGAGCCTCCCTTTGTGATGATGGGATGGACACGAATACTGTCCTCGTCTCTAAACGTTTCACGCTGCATATGAATTGCCTGAATCGCCAAAGTTGCAGCGTTCAGGGCATTAATGCCGCGCCACGGAGACCCTCCGGCATGAGAGGCATGCCCTATGAATTCAGCCCGTTTGGCCACAAGCCCATTGCTACCTGTTCCTGTAAACAGGCTCCTGGATACTTCACCAACCGCCAATGCACCGGCACCAGTGTCGCTGTCCAAACTCGCAGAATGGGTCATTACCGCCAGATCAACATCGTCAAATGCCCCCAACCTGATGAATTCACCCTTCCCAGTTAGGAACTCAATCTTCCCTTGCAATCTGAGCTGATTTCGAAATTCAAGTTCGATATATTCCTCTGCTGGAACTGCCATAAATACGATCCGTCCGCTGAGTTCTTCAAGGACCCCAGGGGCCAATATTCCCGCCGCGACAGCAAGCATATTGCCTATTTGAATATGATGTCCGCAAGCATGTGCAGCGTGGGTCGATATATCTTCTTCAGGGTGTCCTGGAACTACCATTGAATCCAGTTCACCGATGACCGCTATTGTCGGACCGTCACCAGCTTTCCCATTCACAACTCCCTTTATGCCGGTGATCGCAAGGTTGTCTGTGTACGGAATACCCAAGTCTTTGAACCAGCTCTGCACCGTTTGTGAGGTTTTGATTTCCTTGAATCCGGACTCCGGATTCTTCATGATGTGCTGAGCCGTCTGAATAAGGCTTTCGCTACGCCTATCGATTTCCTGATTTACTTTTGCCTTTAGCTCCTCACGGGTTGCAACCATTTATTGTCCTCCATTTTCGTCTGACGGCTTGCATCAAATAGGCTAAGGACTTAGAGTGATTCTTAGCTTACACCAGCCTTAATTTAGATCTGATAGGAACAGTACATGCTGAATGTCTTTTTCAACGTCATTATGCCTGTTTTCTTAGTGGCTGTCATCGCTGCTGGGTTTCAACGGTGGCGCAAGGTAGAAATTGGTCCTATAAGCCAGATTAGTCTATACCTGCTTTCACCGGCGCTCATATTCACCGCACTGGTACAACAGAACATAGCCGCCTCTGTATCCGTCAAGATTGTAATCGCCACGCTGCTGGCAACCGTTCTAATTCTAGTAACCAGCGTAATTATGAGCGCAGTACTACGACACGACCGCCCCATGAGAAGTGCGTTTATGCTGTCTACTGGGTTTCCGAATGCAGGTAATATGGCACTACCCGTCCTGCTGTTGGCCTTTGGAGATGAAGGACTTGCTGTTGGCGTTATAGTCTTCGTGACCCTAGCAATCATGGGCCAGTCCCTTGGCATTTTTATTGCCGCCTCAAGTCAGATGGACGCTATGCAGTCCCTAAAACAGATCTTCAAACTTCCATCCGTATATGCAATTGCAGCGGCGTTTACAGTACGATCAATAGGGATAGAGTTACCGCCGGCCATCTTCGAGCCGATAAAGATGTTGTCTAATGCATCTATTCCAGTGATGCTAGTGGTACTTGGTATACAGCTGGCTGGTGAGTTCCGTTTAGAGAGGGTATTCAGCCTACTGACGGCGCTTGTACTCCGTCTGCTGATATCGGTGCCGCTGGCCTATGCAGCAACCTTACTCTTTGGGCTGGATGCCCTTGCACAAAGCGTGGTGATAATTGTATATGCCATGCCAGTGGCAGTTTTCACAATCATTCTTTCCACAGAGTTCAAAACAAACCCAAAATTCGTCACCAACGCCGTTGTGACAAGCACACTTGCCAGCATGCTCACCCTGACCGTTGTTATTCCATTGGTCAAGAACTTCATTTTAGAGTGAAGTTTAGCTGCTTAACCGGAGAGTTGGGCTAGCGCCCTAATCCGTATGGCTTGAAAGATCAATTCCTACAACATTCCCAGAAGAACCCATCAGATCCTCTATATATATCTTGTCGAAATCTCCGTAATGCCCATTATTGACATCATCTTTCAGGTGTTCTGCCCACATATACCTGACATCTCGCCAATCAATTGGGAACTGTGGGTTATCGAAGAATGAACTGACGGCACCAAAGGGTTCATCTGCTTCCACATAGCCCATCATCTGAAAATTTTCATACACGTTGCCACTGTGCGCGAGAAAATCACCTTTCATGGCTGCCAACACGATGAATTTCGTCATATTCGTACGGTGTTATATTCTGCTTTACTGTTTTTCAATCCGAATATTCTTACCGTCAACAGTAATTTTTATGTCAAGACCAGTTTCGTTAGATATTGGAAAGGACATTGCAGGTATAATTGGAGCAGGGCTTAGTTTCATTGCCTTGGTTTCCTTATCTTTAATGTCAATTGTTTGTATAGACATATATCTCCTTACTACTTACCCACATGATTAAGTATTGGCTAGCAATATATCATGGAAGATACCATATCGCTAGATTAATGCACTCTCAAGGTATGAAGTAAGAATATTTTTCTAGGAGCTCAGACAGAAGATTCATCATTGACTCATTCCATTCCAATGTTAGACTCACGTTAGTTTGCATTGCCACAATACCATATGCCCATTGCGCACATGTACGAATGCAATCGCGTATTAGGCGCATTATAAAGTGATTTCGATTGGCAATACTGTAGACAAACTCTCCCACACTCATAACACGTTTATCAGGAGAGTCTGCACCCTAATGATTATGGTGTTAATAGTGAATATTAAAGTGAACAGATGAACCAGCCTGTAACTCCACAAAAACTCCCCATTCCACTGCCATCAGGAATGTTCTATGGTTGGGTCATCGTCGCAATCGGATGGGCTGCCAATCTGGTAGCCGCCACCATGAACCCAGTGGTTTTTTCTATCTTCATATCCCCTATGAGAGAAGAGCTCGGACTGAGCCTGAGCGGCATGGCATGGGTCATCAGCGTCAGAATGTTGACAGCAGGACTTGCGGCGCCATTAATTGGCCGTCTTATAGACACTTATGGTGCGAGGTGGCTAGGGCTTGCTGGTGGGTTCGTATCAGGTGGAGTTCTGCTAAGCCTTTACTTTGTACACAATATCTGGCTGATGTACGGTCTATTCGCTATCAGCGGAATATTTGGGTTCGGCACATTTGGCGGACAGTTGCTTACTATAGTCCCAGTGTCTAACTGGTTTGTGGCAAAACGGGGCCGTACAACTTCTATTGCAGCCACTGGCCTTGGCATGGGAACTGCCCTAGGAGTGCCAATAGCCATGCTTCTCATCAACACTGTTGGTTGGCGATGGGCTTGGGTGGCATTCGGGCTGGCAATATGGATCGTCATTATCCCAAGTTACGGCTTCCTCATGCGCCGCCGACCTGAAGACCTTGGGCTTACTCCCGACGGCGCACCTATACAGAACAACTCTAATCCTGCACCCGATCAGGCAGTGGAAGAAATAAGCTGGACACTCAGACAGGCGCTACGTACGCCAGTGCTATGGCTTTTCCTGACCGCCCTGACAATACATATGTTCGCTTCATCCGGCATACTTTTCCTTCGAGTACCATACTGGAATGAGCTCGGAATATCTTCCACGGCCATCGCCCTTGGTGTTGCCGCAGACCCGTTCACTGTCATCTTTGGAATGCTATTCTTCGGATTCTTGGCAGAACGGTACCCGGTGAGGTTCATGGCAGTAATCGGTGGTATATGGAGAGCACTTTCAATGGTACCGCTGCTGATAGGAGGCAGCCACGCCTCTTCCGTTTTCATGCACAACATTTCATGGGGAGTAGGATCAGGAGCTTTTGCAGCTGCTCAGAACTTGATTATTCCGACCTACTACGGACGGGTTGCCCAAGGGGCCATCAGAGGAATTTCATTGCCTCTGATGATAGCCGCAGGGGCGTTGGGAGCCCCGGCCACAGCATATATGATAGACTCAGGCATCAATCCATCTTTAATTTGGAAATTAGGATTTGTGCTTATGCTATTTGCAGGATTGATGTTCTTCTTTATAAAGCCACCCAAAATGCCCAAAGAAGTTGCCACCGATGTTATCGTTGCGGCCGGTGTTACTGTTGTCACCGATGTTACCGAAGCCGCTCCAGCCACAGAAGACAACTCCGAGTAGATACTAACTAATTGAGTCCGCCTTTACACGAAACAGCCCAAACCTGTATTATATTATCGTTGAAAATTTCCTCCGTGAAAGCACCAATATCTCCAATAGAGAGGTGAGAAATATGGTAGCGTTACCCATCGTTTACACCATTCAGGGCTGTGACGCATGCGTCAAGTTGCTCAACAAATGGAATACTGAGGGAGTGCAATTCGAAGAACGTCGAGCCGATCTCAGCCAGGAAATCATGGATGAGGCAAGAAGGTACGGCAACGTTGTTCCAATCATACGATATCCGGACGGAAGAACTGAAGAAGGTTTTGAAGGAGGGATCGGCTGCTACATAGGCTAGTCGGACCGCCATAGTACAATGGTAATTAGATCTAAACCAAGGGTGGAGGGTAATTATGACTGACAAAACATCGGTAGTAACCACGGATAGATTCCAACAAGGGTTCACATACGCGGATTTCATAGCACAGATTAACGTCAATCAGGATCGTTTTGCGCAGAACGACGTCACTGCCATGGAGGCCCTCACCGACGATGATGGCGCATTTTTCAAAAAGGCAGTTGAAAATGGCTGCAAAGTTCTTGTACTTGGGGAGGACTGGTGCCCGGACGTCTACCGTGGCATGCCTGTCATAGCACGTATCGCCAAAATTTCAGGCATGGAAATGCGCGTGTTCCCAAGGGACTTGAACCTAGACATTGCAGACGAGTTCCTCAACAATGGCGAGTTTAGGTCAATACCGACTGTTGTTTTCTTTAACGCCGACCAGAAATACCTTGGTCACTGGGTGGAACGGCCTGAGCTCGCACATAAAGAGACTGCAGAGATAACCAAGGAATTGGAACGCGACATGCCAGGACAGAACGAAGAAGCCATCCGTGATGCCCGCAGAGAACGTGTAAACGCACGCTATCCCGCATGGCAAAAGGATACAGTACGCGAAATACGGGAGTTACTTGGCGAGAAGCTAGGTATATAACACCAACATTACAAGTTCGCACTTGTAATACAGCTTAAGACAGAAACTGGGCCGGTTATTCTATTGGTAGCCGCCCAGTTCTTTATGTAACAAGTTTCTCCTCACGTGTTGCGAAATCCCTTATAACACGGCGCGAGCCGGTCTCCGGAATAAGCAACCCACCTACTAGCAGTGTCAGCGGGAAGACCACTATGCTCAATAGCCCTATTTGCAGGGAACCTGTGATCTGCTGTATGGCACCTACAAGAAGCGGTCCCATTGCACCCACAATCGGTATAAGCGTCATAGATAAACCAGTGGCCACAGCAGTTTCCCTAGGAGCCAATCTAAGGTCAAACGGAATTGTCCGCATGATAGGAACCCATATCATAGCATTCCATCCTGCAACAAGAAGAAGAATACCCGCTAATATCGGTAACTTAGTTATGAAAAGAGCTATGTAAAGAGGTGGCAATAGAATACCAGGCACCCATAGGAACGGCTTCCTACGGCCAATGAGATCTGAGAGGGGTCCAGCCAGAAAAGAGGCAGCTATGCCTCCTGCGGGAAACATGGTCATGACCATGCCAACCTCAGTCAATGAGAGGCCCAGAGAATCTAGCGCATGTGTGGGCCAGAATGTCATCACTGAACCCCATGCTAAGGCAGCGCCAGACGGGGCGATCGCTAGCACCCAAAGAAACTTGTACCGTCGCAAAACATTTATCGGAGACCTCATTCTAGAGATATCAGATTTCATAATATTAGCCTGCACCTGTTCCCGTGCAATAAACATCCACAGCAAGGCACATATCAGCAATAGAATCCCCATCCCAAAATACATGTTGCGCCAACCTGAGAAAAGGAGCATAAGATGAGGGGTAAGGCCAACGGCCGCCATCTGCCCAATAGAAACCACTCCTATGGATATGCTGATGACCAGAGGAATCTGCTTGGATGCGAACCATTGCTGCATTAGCAATACCTCTGCCTGTACACGGCTCACAGCGGTTATGACAAACAGGAACCGAGCTACCAGGAGAATCTCAAAGCTAGGCGCCCACCCATGTATCAGAAGGGTTATGCCTGACAGAAAGACGCACAGTAAGGTTATTTTCTTGGGACTATATTTAGACAGCCATATGCTAGCTGGAAGTGCCACCAGCGCCGAGCCCAAGAATCCCGTGGCGCCAAGAATGCCAGCTTGCAAAGGGGTGATATCCAACTCTTCGCTCATGGCAGGCAACATCACTCCCAAGGAGAGGATCGCAAATGGTATCATTAGGTTAATGGCCCAAATGGACCCCATAACATACCAGCCATAGTTGATAGAATAGAATCTACCCGCTTTGACTTGCTCAGATGCGCCGTTCATATTTGCCAATTCTTACCTAATTTTCGATAAACAACTATAGATTGATGCTCTGGAAATAATGTATGGCGATTTAGCCTTCGGCTCATCCGTTGCCGAATACACCATATCACGTAAATGCCAGTATGACACAGGTTCATATCACATACCAAATACTTCGATTAAAGTAGATATAGAGCGATGTAAAACCGAAATCACCCACAGTCCAAAAACACTTCCGCATCCTACTCACGATCTTGAGGTAATCTGCTGACAATGATTGTATATTCTTTAAAGGCACGCCCAAAATAGTTGACAAGCTTTCGTAATTGAGACTACGATTGCCCCCGTTGTTAACTTAACATGCGTATTTCCGCGTTGAGAATTATAGCTAATAAATATGCCTGACAAAACTTCATCCACCTCAGAAAAGACTGAAAAGCCCAGATTTTATTACGGCTGGGTCATAGTCCTTATCATAGGTCTGGGCGGGTTTACACAAAGTGCTGAATCATATCCGATTCTGGGCGTGTTCATGAAGCCAATAACCGAGGAGTTCCAGTGGTCACGCACTCTCTTTTCTGGTTCTACACTTATAGGCACACTTGCTGGTGGAGTTGTGGCAATGTTCGTAGGCCCGATGCTAGACCGCATCGGAGCGAGATGGACTCTCACCGTAGCTTTCGCAATCCTAGGAAGCACTCTAATCCTCATGGCGTTCATCAATTCCCTATGGCAGTTCTATCTCCTGCAAATTGTCGGACGCGCACTGACCATGGGAGTCCTAGCTCTGGCATTGGGAGTTGTGGTTCCCAAATGGTTCGTAGCCAAGCGCGGGCGCGCAGTGGCTATGGGAGGTCTTGGACAGAGAATTGGCAACGCTGTTACGCCATTGTATGTGCAGTTCCTGGTATCACATGGCAGTTGGCGACTAGCAACAGCTGTGGCTGGTCTGCTTATGTGGACAGTTTCCATGATTCCCGTGGCAATATTCATGAGGCGCAAGCCAGAGGACATGGGACTGCTGCCAGACGGAGTTAACCCAGAAGAAGCACAACGACGCGAGGAATATGCACAGGCGCATCCAGAGCAACGGCCAATGGAAGAGAAATCCATGACCAGGGCACAGGCGCTAAAACACCCGTCTTTCTATCTGCTCATTGTCGCTTTCTCGCTGGTGTTCCTAGCAGCCCCAGCCCTAAATCTCCACATGATTCCGTACTTAACCGATCAGGGCATTTCCGAAGGCTACGCGGTTACAGCAACGGCATTGCTTTCCATCTGCGCTGGCATAGGTTCTCTGGCAGCCGGGTTCCTATCAGAGCGCATTACCGCACGACGTACACTGATAGGTATATTGGCGATGATGAGTATTGGCTGCGTTGGTCTACTGCAGGTACACGTAGCCTGGCAGGCTATTGTATGGGGCATCTACTACGGACTTTCTTTCGGCGGCATGTTCATACTCCTACAAGTCATTTTCGCCGATTTCTACGGACGGGATAACGTGGGAGCCATCCGAGGAATCGTGTGGCCGATCCAGATGGTATTCAATGCCACAGGGCCATTTATAGCTTCCATCGCCTTCGACGTCCTGGGCAGTTACACCATGATATTCCTAATCTTTGCAGTCCTTGTTATGATAGCCAGCGTACTCATGTTCTTGGCCAAACCACCCACACAACAGATGCGGAACGCCTAACCAGACCTGCTGGACGCCATAACTGTCCTCTAAAAGCCCTCAGGATCACAGCTTAACAACAGCTACGTTTGAATCAGATAACCCACTTGCGCTCATGCCCTATTCGCGTTGTTCACGTATCAGTGGCAGAGTAAGTGACAGCACAGCAGAAAGCACGGCCAAGAACAGCACACCCAGGCCCAGAGAGTCCGTGGCATCTCGGATAATACCAAGCAAGAACGGTCCTCCGAACCCACCTATTTCTGCCGCTGCAAAAAAGAGACCTCCAGCTGCACCCATACGCAACGCACCAACACCACGTGTTTCCATCAACATCAACGTTAGGACAGGCATCATAGGAACTCTTACAATGCTGGATATCATAAGAGTTCCTATCAGAGATGTATCGTTAAGTGTCGCAAGCCCAACAGTCGTGGCAGACGCAATAAGGAGTAGGACTGCCATTGTCATTGCCCTATAGCCATGACGCGCCATTGAAGGGATAAAGAGCAGGCCAAAAGCTCCAACCAACGTGGAAACCGCAGTCCATAAACCGGCATGTGTCAAAGTCATATCTCTCTCTTGCAGTAGAGAGGGAAGCCAGTTATTGAGGCCGTGGTTCAAAAGGAAAGTTGCCACTGCCAGAACAACTATTACCTGGACGTTCCGTATACGCAACAAGATTCCGAGCGTCCCCATAAGAGACTCGGATTCACCAGATACTTGAGCGGCATTTCCTAAATTTGGCTGAATATCTCGTGCAAAGATCCACCACATCACCATAATCACAAGGATCACTCCGCCGTATATAATGGATATGCCGCGCCACGACCCAGTCAGCGGCATAACCACACTGGCAGCAGTAGCCAAAACTATTGCGAATCCAATAAGAGGCCCTGTTGTGTATATACCAGCTGCAAGCCCTCTTTCGTTCCCCTCAAACCATAGAGATACCACTTTCGGCGCTCCTATGGAGATGATTGGCCCACCAACACCGAACAGTGCCACTGCCAGGAAGAGCGTTGTGAAATCACCGGCCACTCCCCTCAATATCAGAGACAACCACACCACGAAAACGCCGACACCCAACGAACGGCGCACACCAAATCTATCTATCAGTGTACCAAGTGGATATGCCGTCACTATATAGACAAGTTGCCATGCCCCAAGTACCAGTCCCATCTGGCTATACGTCATATTCAAATCATTGACGATTGGGCCAACCAATGGAGCTATGGTCCCTGAGGTAATACCAAAGGAAACGTAAAGCAGCCACACCAAGCCCAGCATCAACCAACGTAAACGGCTCTTACTTGGGACAAAGGTGGGGGCTTGATCTGAATTATTCATAGTTACGAGGAATTCAATGCCCTGTAGTCAACTGATAAATCACAGTAGATATGCCTGCACAGGAATTAACGACTGACTCAGGTACCATATATCATACAATACTCTACCAGCGTTGCTGTTTATATCAAGTAGCTGAATACAGCCCAATACAGTTACCTAATCATCCAAGACCTCAATCGAATCCGTCCCAATCGCTACTTAAACAAAGCACACCACCCGGACTTCGTACGGGTCTACGGGATGAAGTCGATCAAGATAAACCACATTCCCTGAGGTCCAGCATACCCAGACTAAGGCTAACATTATTCTCATACACATCATCTGAATATCCTGAAAGATGAATCTAACTGGCATCGCCTACAATGATTCCAATACAATCCTCATGACACTCCATCTGCTAGAGTAAGCAAAAATGGGATTGCATAGCAACGTATCATGGGTAATACTTATTGCCTTGGCAATATGTGCGCCGTTCCCAATCAAACCCAGACATTCAGAAGGTGTTACATGACAGTCAGATTGGTTGTAAATATGGAGGCAGCAGCAGGAAAACGTAATGAATTTGTCGCGGCTTTTACCTCGTTATGCCCAAGCGTACGAGAAGAACCTGGCTGCCAACAATACGAGCTGTACCAAAGCACCGATAGACCTGACCACTTTGTGCTTATGGAGCGATGGTCCGACTCTGAGGCTCTGACTGTGCATAGCCAGCGTCTCAAGGAAAGCAGGATTGACTTAGCTTCACTGAGCGCCGGTCCATCAAAGATTGAAAGATACACGGAATAGTTTCTGCAATACCACGGCCATAACGTGATTGGAGGATGAACGTGAGTAACCAATACAATCCGCTCACTCAGGAAGAAAGCTTCGTTATAGAACAGAAGGGCACAGAAAGACCGTTCTCAGGCGAGTACGACGACTTCTATGAAGTAGGCACCTATATCTGCCGGAGATGCAACGCAGAACTTTACAGGTCCACTGATAAGTTCGACGCCCTCTGCGGCTGGCCGGCCTTCGATGATGAGATACCTGGGTCCGTGAGACGATTACCGGACCCAGACGGAATGCGTATAGAGATTGAGTGTGTCAACTGCGGAGGACATCTTGGGCACGTATTTCTCGGTGAGTACCTGACCGAGAAGAACACCCGTCACTGTGTGAACTCCATATCAATTAAGTTCGTGACAGGTAATAAAGGGTAGAGAATACCGTCATTAGGCAGCATCACATTTCCCGGAATTATTGGCCAGGTTTCACGCCACCACATTTGTTGGCAGCCCTTGCTGCCAGTTATAGATGTTCTGTATCGCTATCGCCAGTCCAGCTCGATTTGCCTCCAGCGTGTTAGCAGCATTGTGAGGCGACAACACCACGTTATCAAGGTTCTTGAGTGGATGATCATACGGCAACGGCTCCGTCGAAAAGACATCCAGACCCGCGGATGCTATTCCACCACCTTGCAGAGCATTCACCAAAGCATCTTCGTCCACAACTGCCCCACGACCCACATTCACTAGTATGGCCGAAGTCTTCATAAGACTCAGCTGGTGTGAACCGATAAGACCCTCGCTCAACGGGCTTAATGGCAACTGAAGAGACACCACATCTGCCACGGTCAATAGATCATCAAGAGATAAAAACCTCACCCCGTATTCACTGGCCCGTTGTGGAGATGGGTTAATCGTCCAGGCAATTACTTCCATTCCAAAGCTCTTTCCAAGAGCTATCACACGCTGGCCTATTGGGCCTGTTCCAATCACACCAAGTGTCTTACCATGCAGTTGACAGACGGTCTCCTGGGGCCACCCTCCATCTCTGATGGCACGGTCAAACTGAGGTATTTGATGGACAGCCGCCAGTGCCAGCGCAATGGCCTTCTCAGCCACAATCGACGCTGAATACGCGGGTGTGTTTGTCACAGTGATTCCACGCTTGCAACATGCATCCAGATCAACACTATCCACACCTATGCCAAAGATAGCTATGTGCTTAAGCCCCGGGCAACTATTCAATACCGACTCGGTGAAGCCGCTTCCTCCAACCGTTATTGCTACGTCGGCTCCAGATAGTCTTTCAACCAGCAGGCTCTCGCTGTCGGCAGGAGAGTCGAAGACCCGTATCTCTCCAAGTTCTCTGAACTCCTGCTCCAGATTTGAGCTTGCCATAATACCTGGGACATCGTCTGGGATTACAATAATCATGCGCATACCTTCCGTTGTTTTGTTATTCTTCAAAAGAAATCGATACAAATCTCATTCTAAATCATGGAATACGAGGTTACATTCTCCAATTCTGAATATTACCCTCGACTAGAGTTAAATCTGGGGCTAAAATAGCATTCTACAGGAGGTGAAAGATGCAAACGCTGGTCATGGGTGGCACAAGGTTCAACGGCCTGCACTTAGTACAGGAACTGGTTCGCTATGGACATAATGTTACCATACTCAACCGTGGAGTCACCGAGGCTCCTGTCCCTAGAGAGGTACGACGCCTCTACGCCGATAGGAAGGACCATCAGCAGATGAAAGAGGTGCTGGGTTCCGAGGAATTCGACGTGATTTTCGATATCAGCGCCTATGTCCTGGAGGACGTACAGAGCATAGTTGACATCTTCGAGGGTCAGGCTGGACACTACATTTTTGCCAGTTCCACAGTGGTATACGCCGCCACCAATATCCTACCCATCAATGAGAACTCCCCTGTGGACAACACTTCCCAGCAGTCAGATTACGGTCGCAACAAGCTCATTTGCGAAGATTACCTTATGAAAGTATATCGCCAACGCCATTTCCCCATCACATCGGCACGTTTCTCAATGGTGTTTGGACCCGATAACGGGATTCTTGACCGTGAACAGAGAATGTTCATTCGGCTGTTGAACGGTCGCAAGGTACTGATACCCGGCAGGGGCACAACCCTTGGACAGATTGGTCACGTGGACGACGAAGCGAGGGCACTGCGAATGATGGCACTAAACCCACGAACTTACGGAGAAATCTACAACGTCACTGGCAAGGACTACTTCAGCGACGAAGGATATGTGGACACTTGTGCCAGTGCCGTTGGAGTGGAGCCGCAGAAGGTCTTTGTGCCCGCTGAAATCATGGATGAAGCCTCGCCGGACGAACTTAGACCGCTGATTCAACGACTAGCCCCATACATCCATAACTGGGATGAAAGCACCATATTCGGCATTGGTAAGCTGCGTGACCACCTTGGCTACGAACCATTTTACACCTTTGAGACGGCTATGCAGCAGACCTATGAGTGGTTCATGTCCCAAGGACTCGACAAGAAACGCGAGTACGACTTCTCAAAAGAGGATGCTCTAATAAACCGCGTCATATGATCTAAGCTGTAATCTGCAGGCCATATTCCTGATCCACAGCGTAGAATTAGTCGTAGGCTTGATTGAAGCCGTGGATGGTAGTCTCCCAGTTGGAGATATCCAAGCTTGAATAGGTTCGTATGATGGATTTCCTGTGGTATCAAAGTTGCCACAGTGATGATAGCCTGATAAGTAGCTACTATCAGTCCTCCACTACAGCAAACAGGATATGGTAGGCTACTGAAATCCTTTATAGTGGCTCACTCCTATGAGAATGTTTATTTAATGAACAAATTTGGAATTCTAACAGCACTAAAGCACAGGAATTTCAGAGTCTATTGGCTTGGATTCGTTACTGCTGTTTCCGGCATGCAGATGTTCCT